>ERZ840057.388-NODE-388-length-47869-cov-11.340047_pt1 | contig 47869 bp, 43 predicted proteins | sample MGYA00519907_ERZ840057 | MGnify/ENA primary metagenome ERZ840057 (study PRJEB31850, sample SAMEA3708862) | human gut metagenome | biome: human gut; feature: human-associated habitat; material: faeces | place: China | collected 2014 ...
CAGACAGAATTATGAGAGATACATTCTGGGTAGGAGTATATCCAGGAATGACAGATGAGATGATTGATTATATGGCTAAGACTATTAAGGAAGCTGTTAATCAGTAATTAACCAGTATATGTGGAGGGCAGTTTATGAGAATTCGTTTAGCAGATTATGTTGCCAATTTCCTTGTGGAACATGGCGTTACAGATGTATTTTCTGTAGTTGGAGGTGGTGCAATGCATCTTAACGATGCATTGGGACATAATGAAAAGCTTAAGGTAACATACAATCATCATGAGCAGGCGTGTGCCATAGCTGCCGAAGCGTATGCAAGAATTGATAACAGAATTGCCGCTGTATGTGTTACAACTGGACCTGGAGGGACCAATGCACTTACGGGTGTAGTAGGAGGGTGGCTTGATTCTATCCCTATGTTTATTATAAGTGGACAGGTTCGTTACGACACAACCTCAAGATATGCACTTCAGTTTACAGAGACACCGCTTCGTGCAATGGGAGATCAGGAATACGATATAGTTAAGTCTGTGTCTAATATGACAAAGTATGCAACTATGATAGAAGACCCTAAGGATATCCGTTATGCACTTGAAAAGGCATGGCATCTGGCAACAACAGGCAGACCGGGTCCAGTATGGATTGATATTCCTGTTAATTTTCAGGGCGGATATATTGAGACTGATGAGCTTGAAGGATATAATCCGGCAGAGGATGATGCAAAGCTTCCGCCACAGGTAAGTGAAGATGTTGTAAGAACTGTACTTGAAAAGATTAAGAATGCCAAAAGACCAGTATTCCATGCAGGTTATGGAATAAGACTTTCAGGTGCTTATGATGTGTTCAGATCAGTTTCAGAAAAGCTTAATATGCCTATCGTTACATACTGGAATGCAGTGGATCTAATAGAAGATGATAATCCTCTGTATTGTGGAAGAGCAGGTAATATGGGCGACAGACCAGGTAACTGGGCTATTCAGAATGCCGATTTAATACTTGCTGTAGGTACAAGAATATCTATCAGACAGACTGGATATAACTGGAAAACATGGGCAAGAGCAGCAGAGGTCATAATGGTTGATGTTGATAAGGCTGAGTTAAAGAAGCCTACTATCCATGTTGAGATGCCTGTATGGGCAGACGCTAAAGATTTTCTTACAAAGCTTGATAAGCAGGCAACAGCTATCGCTCCTGTATCAGCAGGTGGAGAGTGGCTTGCAACAACACAGAGATGGAAAAAGGAATATCCGGCAGTACAGCCAAGACAGTGGGAGGAGAATGGAAGCACTGCAAATGTATACGCATTTGTAAGATACTTAAGCAGCAGACTTCCAGAGAACAGTCTTACGGCAGTGTCTAACGGTGCATGCTGTGTTGTAGGTAATCAGGCATATGTAATCCAGAAGGGAAGCCGTATGGCTAATAACAGTGCCATAGCAAGCATGGGATATGGACTTCCTGCAGCGATTGGAACTTGTATCGGCGGCGGAAGAAGAAATACAATATGTCTTGAGGGTGACGGAAGTATAATGATGAACCTTCAGGAATTACAGACAATACTTACTAATAAGCTTCCAATCAAGATATTCCTTATCAACAATAACGGATATCATTCAATAAGACTTACACAGAATAATCTGTTTAAGGAGCATTGCAAGATTGGAATCGGACCGGAATCAGGAGATTTATCATTCCCTGAGTTCAAGAAGATTGCAGAGGCTTTCGGATATAAATACTACAGTGCTTCATCTAATGAAGAGATGAAGAAGACTGTAGATGAGGTATTAAAGGAAGACGGACCTGTATTCTGTGAGATATTTACAGATACTAAGCAGGTATGGGAGCCTAAGAGCAGTACCAAGAGATTAGAGGATGGTACACTTGTAAGCCCTCCACTGGAGGATCTTGCACCGTTTCTTCCAAGAGAAGAATTAAAGAAACAGATGTTTATTCCATTAATGGACGAAGAGTAGTAAAACAGCAGGAGGCACAATGCAGGCGGCAGTAGTAACAGGATGTACAGGAGCAGTAGGCTTAGGCCTTATAGATGCTCTTATGAAGAATAATGTTAAAGTTATAGCAGTTGTAAGAAAGTGTTCAAAGCGTTCTTACAGAATTAAGGAATCACATTCACTTAAGAAGGTTGAATGTGATCTTAGTGAGCTTGATAAACTGCCACAGCTTGTGCAGGCGACAGGAATTAAGCCTGATGTGTTCTATCACTTTGGGTGGGAGGGAACATTTGGCGACTGCCGCAATGATATGTATATACAGAATATGAATGTGAAGTATGCACTGGACGCTGTAAATGCAGCGGCTGTTATGGGTTGCAGTGCATTCATAGGGGCTGGTTCACAGGCGGAATATGGAAGAGTTGAAGGAAAGCTTAATTCGCAGGTTCCTGCATTTCCAGAGAATGGCTATGGAATGGCAAAGCTGTGTGCAGGACAGATGACAAGAATTCAGTGTGAAAAGTTGGGAATCAGACATATATGGACTAGAATACTTAGTGTATATGGTCCATATGACGGAAGTGCTACGATGGTTATGTCTACAATAGGAAAGCTGTTAATAGGAGAGAAGCCATCATGTACAAAGGGAGAGCAGATGTGGGATTATCTGTACTCCAAGGACGCGGGGAAGGCATTTTATTTACTAGGAGAAAAAGGTATTAATGGCAAGGTTTACTGTATTGGTGGGGGAGAGGCAAGACCGCTTAAGGATTATATCGAGGATATAAGAAATGCGGTTAATCCGGAAGCAGAGATTGGTTTTGGAGAAGTTGCCTATGGTCCACGCCAGGTTATGTACTTGTGTGCAGATATACAGGATTTAGTTAAAGATACAGGATTTGCACCGGATTATAAGTTTTCAGAGGGAATTGCAGAGACAGTAGAATGGTGCAAGAAGGAGATTTGAATGAATGTAGTTTATTATAGTAGTGATTTCTTTTCTGAGATGTGAGGGGTATAAATAGAATCATTATGTGAAAACAATGTTCAAGTATAAGAGATTAATATATATTGTAGAAAATAATATATCAGAACATAATAAATATAGATTGTTAGATATATTAAATAGATTTCATAGAAATATATTTTTTATAAGGATGCCAAGCCAAAATGAAGTGTATTCTAATGTTACAATAAATTTGGGAAGAACATATGAAAGAATGGCATTAGGGGAAATACTTGAATATTCTTGTGTGGCAGAGTTACCTTTCCAGTGTGGCGTGAGCCACCTGCCCAGATGGAATGAGTCGCTTTAATGAGGGTATTACTCTCGTAGTAATTTATCTAGGCTGTATACCTCTCGCATGGATCTGTCATGCACAGCATCAATGCTTGTGATATTAATCTGAAAACTGTCATGTGCAATTCAGTTAATGATTGCATCGGCCAGAGGACTTGCTTCTCCTCCAAGCTGACCGTACCATTCTTCGAATACATACTGTGAGCAGAAGATGGTTGATGATTTCTTATGTCTCCGATGAAGAAGCTCGAAGATATCTTTTTGCTCCGTATCAGTTGGTTTAAGAAACACCCATTTATCCAGAATGAGAAGCACCGGATTGGAATATTTTGCCATAACTTTACGGTAGTTCCCTTCAGTTCGTGCAATGTCCAGATCCATGAGTAAGTCCGGCATACGGACATATCTGGTGTTGTAATACTGCTTGTACGCTTCCATACCAAACGCGCATGCCATATATCTTTTACCACAGCCTGTTGCACCGGTAATAAAAAGATTCCGGTGTTCAGATATATATTCGCAAGTGGCAAGTCTGTTTATCAGCTCCTTGTTCAGCCTGTGTCCGGAAGTATAGTTGATATCCATGATATTTGTTTCCGGCTGGTAGAATCCAGCGTTGCGGATAAGACGCTTTTGGCGGTTATTCTTGCGGTTGCTGTATTCGATATCTACCAGCATTCCAAAACGGTCTTCAAAAGGAACTTGGGTTGGAGCGTTTACTTTTAAGTTATGTATGGTCATTATTAAACTTTGAAAAATCAATATTCATATTTTCCCAAGGAATTCCTTTGAAACATCCCTTGATATATTTAAACATTAAATTATAATCAGATTGGATACGGATGTTGCTATCTTTGATTGTATTAACAGTATGAGTACCATTTTGATCAATATCGATAAAGTAGAAATAATCTTGAAATTTGTTAATGTTTAAAAGCATAAGGTTATGTGTTGTTATAATCAACTGTTCTTTTATATAAGGTTCAAGATTTTCAATCAGATTAGTCATTAATATATCATGTATACCATTATTAACCTAATCAATAGCAACAATTCCAGGTTTGGTAGCTGCAACAAAGATTGGAAAAAGATGTATAAGTCGTGATGTTCCAGTTGATTCACAATCTGCTGGTATTTCAACTATTTTATCAGCTATTTTTTTGACGAGTAAAAGATTATATTCATATACATTATCAGTATTAGTAGTAGGGACTAGATTATATTTGATATCTTCTATATCTTTATACATTCCTTTTAAGAATTTCCGGAGATGATCTTTGGATTCATCAAGTTTCGGTAATTCATCTTTATTAATAGTACAATGTTGAAGATTTACAATTGGAATAACATCATATATTGAACCATGTGCACGGTATCCCTCATCAATATGATAAGAAATTGTTGAAAAATAATTAAGCACTTTTAATAAATTCTTATTAACATTGTTATCAAAATATGAATTTGCCAGTTCTTCTCTTTCATATAACAGGATTGACAAGAATGTATGTTTACCCCCAGTATTTTTCTATATTTACACTTAAATCCTCAGCAAAATCTGTATTAAGAAACAGTCTTGGGTTTATCTTATATTTAGGAATGGAAGAAGTTTTCTGTATATCAAAATATAGGCCTCTATTCTTACTAACCGTGAATTCAAGATGCTCATGTATTATATTCTCATCATCAAATTCTATGTTATATATTCCAGATTTATTATCCAATTCAAATCCGATTTCTATAACAGTGTCTTCTGTAGTATTGAGTGCACGGCAGTCTTTAATTATGCGTTGAATATCTAATGAAGAACGGATTTTATTCATTGCTTCGTTGTCAAGTTTATCCGAGTTTCGTTCAAGATAATCAGCAATAATATTCTTAATCTGCATTGTTGGACCGCTCCAGTCAACTTCACAGCTTTCACCAGGACGGTGTTCAAGGTGATTTGATATATCATTTGTAGCACAGTATTTACTGTAATCATCACAAAATTTTGTTTTTCCTACAGGAATTGTGCCATAAGTGTGACATTTATCCTGATACTCTTTCCATAGAAGGGTAAGTGTAACACCAACTCTCTTTAATTCATTATGAACATACTCATAATCAGGAAGTTCATAAATATCTTCTGTTGTAAGTTTTTCAGGGAAAAACATCTTATAAAGCTCATCATCATTAATATCTTTGATGTTTTCATATGTTATGTTCTTCTTCTTTGCAATTCTCATAACTGTGCTTATGGAACTGCGTGACATATGTCTGGTTCTGGCAATGTCATTTTGAGACATGCCACTTGCGTTCAGCTCGAGAATGAGCCGAATCTTAATTCTGCTTGCCATAATTGTGGCCTCATTCATAGATTATTAGGATTGAAAATCCTTAATAATTCTACTCCTAAAGGCAGTATGATTCTATGAACAAGTAGTATCAATGTGCGGACATACATATATAATTGTGTAGAGGTACTCATAAGCGGTCAGGCGGTATCTTTTTGCGGATAAACGGTACGCTAGGTGCGGAATATTCAGCATGAAGAAAAAGCTTAAAGAAAGATGTATTGATACTTGTATGTAATAAAATAGATATATAAATATATATTTGATGATTGCTAATAATTCCATTATGTGTTAATATCTAAACAAGTCGGAAAGTGAAAATAATTGTCGGATTAATACAGATATACATAGCTTAAGGAAAGGTGTTTCTATGGGTATAAATTGTATTAATACGGCTGAAAAAACTGCTTGCTGTGAGGCAGGTATATAGGATTGAGTTGTTAGAGAGGTTGATGAGGCCTCTCTTAGAGTGTTACATAGAAATTGGCATGGTTGTGTATCGAAGATAAGGGGGAAAATTATGGATAATGTTAAACAAGATAATTTGAGAAAATTAGATAGCTTGTATAAACAGCGAGAAGATTTATTAATTGTAGGGTTGACTGGAAGAACGGGAGCTGGGTGTTCAACGGTAGCCCAAATATTGCAACAGAATTCTTTCGAAAAGTTAGATCTGAAATCGTACAAGACATGTGATTTTAATAATTCTGATGAACGAAAATATAGTATTATTTATCGTTTTATGAAAGAGGGAAATAAGTGGAAGCAATTTACGATTATTGAGGCAAGCTCATGTATTTTTTCATTTTTAATTGAAAAAACATTTAAAGAATTACATGATTTTGTGAGAGAAATATGTGATATAAATAAGATAGATGATAAAGATGGAATTGTTAATTATATTGATGAGGCATTAGAAAAAGCAGGTTATTTAAAAAATGATAATGCAGATAACAAAATTATTGATGAAAATATTAAAAAAGAATTATCAAAGCTTACGGGAGATGTGAACAAAAATACAATTGAATACTTTACTACTGTTATAAAAGAGAAGAAGGAGATATTTGGAGAAGAATTAAAAAAGAAGAATATTGTTGTAACAATAACTCAAAATGGAAACGAAACTGATGATAATAAAGAATGCGAGAGAGATCTTTATAGTTTCTTTATGCAAATTCTCGGTAATAATTTGAGAAAGACTGGGGATTGTTTTGGAAGCAAAAAGAATAAGACAGAAGATATGGAGTCACATGAATTGACTGTTGTGCGGAGAATTGATTTGTTAATTTCGTGTATTGTCAATTTAGAAGATCAAAGTAGAATATGTATTGATGCATTACGTTGTCCTGCTGAAATATTATTTTTTAGAGATAAATACAGAGCTTTTTATGCCATGGCTGTGAGTACCGAAGTTGAAGAAAGACAGAATCGATTAGGAATGACATTAAAACAATTAATCAATTTTGATGATGTCGAAAATCCTAAAGGAGTGGATGGATTTTTTCACCAAAATATAGCGGCATGTATGGAAATTGCAGATATTTATTTATATAATCCCACAGTTAATAATGGTAAATATTATGAACTTACAGAACAAATAATAAAGTATATTGCATTAATGTTACATCCGGGATTGATTGCGCCAACTCATATAGAGCGATGCATGCAGTTAGCTTTTAATGCAAAGTATAATTCAGGATGTTTATCACGACAAGTGGGTGCAATTGTGACTGGAGCAGATTTTTCTGTTAGATCAGTTGGGTGGAATGATGTCCCAAAGGGACAGATTCCATGTAATTTGCGATGCGTTGAGGATTTTTGCCAAAATAAGGATATGGAAACATTTAGTGAGTATGAGCTTAATGACTCTGATTTTAATGAGGCAATGAATTGTATAAATACTAAATTGTGTGGGGGAGAAAATAAAGAGGAGAAAAAAATATCACGAAAGAGTCGTGGGGGTCGTTGCTATGCATATTGTTTTAAAGATGTATATAATGCCTTGAAGGGAGAAAAAAATCAAGTTTATACAAGAGCTTTACATGCAGAAGAAAATGCATTTCTTCAAATTGCTAAATATGGAGGAGCAGAAATTCAAGGAGGTAAATTGTTTTCTACAGCAAGTCCATGTGAATTATGCTCCAAAAAAGCTTATCAGTTGGGAATTACAGAAATATATTATATTGATCCATATCCAGAAATATCAAAGAAACATATTCTTTCATTTGGGAAAATATACAATCCTAAAATGATTTTGTTTAAGGGAGCCATTGGCAATGCATATATTTCGTTATATTCACCAAGATTACCATATAAGGATGAATTAGAAATAATAACAGACTTTAAAGTTAAGAATGTGGTTCATAAAGCAAGTAACATGAGATAAAATCTTATTGCATTATAATGATAATTTTGAAAATAGATAATTTTTATTTGCAAGAGGAAAAAGAGTAAGATATCAATGTTAAAGGTATATCTAGTTACGATAAAAATAATCGAAATTAAGCTGAGCTTTGCTACTTTGAATAGTACGAGAGTACATAATGTATACAAAATATGTAGATTATAAAATTGCTAGAAAAGTTTTTAATTATCAAAAAGTTTTAAAAAGGTAAAATTATGTTTGAAGAAAAGAAAAAAATTGTAGATGAGTTAAAAGAAAATGATATGGTGGAAATTTTAAGTAAGATGCTTGAACTAGAAAAAGAAAGGCATAAAGTAAGCCCAGTAAAGAAAACAGTATGTTGGGTTGGTGGGATGGTAGCAGTAATGTTTGTTGGTTTACTATGCTACAGGTTAGTGAAGACCGACCTCTCTTTTGATAGTATATTATCTACTTTATTGGCGTTTTTCTCTATTTTTATTTCAATATTTTTTTATTTTAAGGCAGATGATACGAGTACAACTTATTATAAATCGTCATATGACATTATGAAAGATGTGTCAGTTACATTAGGAAAAATAGAGGAGCGATTTGGCGAAAAACTTAATAGCTTGAATGATAAAGTATCTCATTTAGATAATATTAGTTCAGAAAAATCTGAAGAGATTAAAGAACAAAAAGATGATAAGGATAAAATTATTAACGAATTAATGGATAAAGCTCACTTAGATGATGAAGAAAAGAAAAAGTATAGACAACAGCTAGAAGAAAGTGAACGTCAAATTGAAATTTTAAAAAGGGAACAGTTTCTAGCACGAAGAGAGGCTAATCGTTTACGTTCTAATATGGAATCTGGGGAGTTACAAGATAGATGGGAACCTAACGATAAAGTGCTAAAGTCGCTTTTGAATGGGGAAAAAAATGAGCTTTCATTAGCAACAATGAGAAGATTAATGAGATTAGGATATTTAGATGACGATGGAAATATAAATGGAGATAAAATTATTAATACATTAGCAATGAGAAGATAATAGTGCATCTGTATTTTATGGACTATTTATGGAAATTTTTTATAAAAGAAGCGTGTGAAATAAGTTAGTATTTTATACTATAATATTTCTTCCCAAGCTGCTGCTTCAGATTCTGTGGATAAACTTTATCTGGATTAACCCCAGCATCAACAGCCAGTTTCTTAATCAATCTCCATACATTAGATCTTTCAAGAGGGGTGCCTTTTCTAGTACAGAAAATCACCCCTGTTATTATTTCTTCATGTTCTATATATTTATATAAGCCATCTAATAAATTATCTGGAATTCTGATGTTATATTCCTTGCTGTTACGCATAACAGTAATTTTTCCCATTTCTAAAGAGTGTGTAGCAAGGTATTGTAATTCGTTTAATCTTATATCTGTATTTCCAAGGACTTGAATTAACATAGCTATTCTATAATCGTTATTGTTTATAGCGGTTTTAAGGAGTTGGTTATATTCATCAACTGTAAGTAAGTTAGAATCTGTTGATTCGGTCTTAGATTTCTTAAGATTAACGCAGTGAATATCATTTCTTCCTATAAAATTACAAAATGTGTTTATACATGATATAATAGTATTTATGCTGCTTATACTGTAATCAGCATTTTTAAGAATCTCGATATATTTATCTGCAGTATCCTGAGATATTTGGTAACTGTTATCAGAAAGAAAGATTTGAAATCTTCGTATATCCCGCATATATTTATCAAGAGTTGTTCTGCTCTTGTTTTTATTTATAAGGAATTCTTCGAATTCATTAATATCTGTATTAGTGATTTTATTATTCGTGGGAAATCTCCAGTTATTGTAATTTGATTTTTGCATATTCCTGTGCAGTGATTTTATCTATTATTTCTAGTCCGGCACGAACACGCTTAGGTTGATGCCACAGATATACTTCTATATCAGCAATTCTCTTATGCCTGTCAATTCTCTTAACCATATCAGACCTTCCACTAAGAGGCCCTTTATATATCATTAATTGGTTATCTACAATATATCCATATGACATAGCAATATAGTTATACTCGTCCATAAGCTGACGAAGATATTGTTCTTCTTCCTTGTTAAGGGCGTTGAAATCCCCACCTATGCGGACAGGAGAAACTACATTAGGTATACGCCAGAGAAGTTTTTCAAGAGTCATGGGATCTGAATCACTCTCTATAAATATGTATCCTGCAAATAGAATGTCATCGTCAAGATGCCAGGTGCCTTCATATTTCTTGGCATATTGCCAGATAGGAGAGAATACTTTTGCGGCTATATCTTCTGGAATGGCTTTGCAGCATTTATCAACGGTATCTAGTTCTCTGCCGGCTGTTGTGTGTGCTATGTACCACATAGGGTATATCTCGATTCTTCAATCTATATTGTATTTCATAAATGACATTATGTTGTAAAAACGCTTTGGATATGGTAGTTTATTTATATAGTTAATGCAAGAGTGTAGAGATTGATTCATAGATGAAGAAAGCTTCAAGGATTGTATAGGTACATGTTGTTTTTGAGAAAAGGAGTAGTAGCCTTATTGGTGATGCTGATAAAACATTATATTTTCATGTAAGTAAGACCATATTTGATGCTGGAATCAAGATAAAACAATTACTATGCGCACTAAACCCCATTGCATAATCCTCAAACATGTTATATAATATAATGACATATGAGATTATATTGCTACGAAGAGCCAATAGGAGGATATGATGACAAGAACATACGCTGTTAAGTATAAGAGTAAATCAAAGATGTTAACAACACCTGAGCAGGTTGCCCAGACTGAGGAAGATATCAAGGCATTAGCACTTGTTAAGGATGCAGTTATTAAGGAAGACGGACAGGTTGTTACTGTTGAGGTTGAGAATGAGGAAGATTTCGAGAAGGTTATGGACAGAGTAGTCAACATTTTCAGAAGAATTGATGACAAGTCTGAGGTTTCATACAAGTTCGGTCTTAACCGTGAATAATTCGAAGACTATTGATTAGAGTAAGCCTGTGAAGCCGTAGACTGCGTCACAGGCTTATATTATGTGTATGCCGGAACGAGTATGAATTATTTATGTATTATGTTTATAAAGGAGTAAAACAGTGAGTTTAGAAAGCGAAATTAAGAAAAGAAGGACATTTGCCATTATCTCTCACCCGGATGCTGGTAAGACAACATTAACAGAGAAGTTCCTGCTTTATGGAGGAGCTATTAACCTTGCAGGGTCTGTAAAGGGGAAGAAGACTGCCAAGCATGCGGTTTCTGACTGGATGGAGATTGAGAAGGAAAGAGGTATTTCGGTAACTTCTTCAGTTCTTCAGTTTAACTACGAAGGCTACTGTATTAATATCCTTGATACTCCGGGACATGAGGATTTCTCCGAGGATACTTATAGAACTCTTATGGCAGCAGATTCTGCGGTCATGGTTATTGACGCTTCTAAGGGTGTTGAGAAACAGACTATCAAGCTTTTTAAAGTATGTGTTATGAGACACATTCCTATATTTACATTTATCAATAAGATGGATAGAGAGGCTAATGACCCATTTGAGCTTCTTGATGAGATAGAGAGCGTACTTGGAATTGCTACATGCCCAATTAACTGGCCTATCGGCTGTGGTAAGGAATTCAAGGGCGTATATGACCGTAAAGAGAAAAATGTTTCTTTATTCAAGGCAGCTATGAATGGTCAGAAGGAAGTTGATACTGAGATTGTTGACGCATCAGATGAGGCTGTTCTTAAGGACAGAATTGGTGATGCTTTCTACGACAAGCTTCAGGAAGATATCGAACTGTTAGACGGAGCAAGTGCAGAGTTTGACCAGGAAATGGTAAGTGCTGGTGACCTTACACCGGTATTCTTCGGTTCAGCGCTTACTAATTTTGGTGTACAGACTTTCCTTGAGCATTTCTTATCAATGACAACTTCTCCGCTTCCAAGAAAGTCTGACCAGGGAGTTATTGATCCATTTACCGAGGATTTCTCAGCATTTGTATTCAAGATTCAGGCTAACATGAATAAAGCACACAGAGACAGAATTGCTTTTATGAGAATATGTTCCGGTAAGTTTGAAGCCGGAATGGAAGCTAACCATGTACAGGGTGGCAAGAAGATAAGACTCAGCCAGCCTCAGCAGATGATGGCGGAGGAGAGACATATTGTTGATGAGGCATATGCAGGAGATATTATCGGTGTATTTGATCCGGGAATATTCTCTATCGGTGATACTATCTGCAAATCTAACAAGAAATTTGCATTCGAGGGTATACCTACATTTGCACCAGAACATTTTGCAAGAGTAAGACAGATTGATACTATGAAGAGAAAACAGTTCATTAAGGGTATCAACCAGATTGCACAGGAAGGTGCGATTCAGATTTTCCAGGAGTTCAATACAGGAATGGAAGAGATTATCGTGGGCGTTGTTGGTGTCCTTCAGTTTGAAGTTCTCGAATACCGTCTTAAGAATGAATACGGTGTTGATATCAGACTTGAGCCGCTTCCATACGAGCATATCCGCTGGATTGAGAATCCTGAGGAAATTGATGTGAACAGAATTGTTGGTACATCAGATATGAAGAAGATTAAAGACCTTAAGGGCAATCCACTTTTGGTATTTGCCAATAGCTGGTCTGTTAATATGGTACTTGAGAGAAATGAGGGCTTAAAGCTTTCAGAATTTGGAAGAAACTAATACGATACATTCAGGAGTCAGGTGATTACATGAAATCAGGATACAAATGTAGTGCAAAAAGAATAGCCGCAATTGGTGTCATGTTATGTATGCTTGTGCTGACATGCCTTACGGTTACTTCTGTACTTAATACTAAGGCGGAAGAGTCAATTGGTCAGGGGCATGTTAATTATGATGTTACAGGCTTAAGAATCAGAAAAGGTCCTACAACAAACAGCAGTATTATTACAACTGTAAGCGGTGGATTTAAGTTTGATATATATGAAGAGACAACTGATGACGACGGTGATACGTGGTACGGCATAGGATTTTATCTTAATGGCAGTTATGAGAGAGGCTATATATATGGCGGCTACATAACTGTTGATAAGAGAAATGATTATAAGCCGGATGCGGATTTCGAGGAGTACCTTGATTCACAGGGATTCCCGGATAGTTATAAGGATGGGTTAAGACAGCTTCATGCGCAATATCCTAACTGGGTGTTTGTGGCAGACCATAATGGGAAAGACTGGTCGGATGTACTCGATAATCAGAATATAATCGGACGAAGCCTTACATATGGCTCAGCTGTATCATCATGGAAATCAGTAGCTGACGGGTGCTATGACTGGGAGACAGGAGAGTACACACAGCTTGATTCAGGAGGCTGGGTGCAGGCATCTTCTGCACTTGTTGAATATGCACTTGATCCTAGAAATTTCCTTAATGCAGATAATATATTTATGTTCGAGAATCTTTCATTTGATGGTTCATTGCAGGATGAGAGTGGTCTTGAGAGTATGGTTAGTGGTACATTTATGGAGGGTTCAAACCATGATTTGTCATATGAAGGAACTGATTATACATATATAACCGGGCTGCTTCTTGCGGGACAGGAATCAGGCGTAAGTCCATATCACCTTGCTTCAAGAATTCTGCAGGAGCAGGGATATGATGGACACGGAAGCAGTATATCAGGAACCCAGTCGGGTTATGTGGGATATTATAATTATTACAATATAGGAGCATATGCGAGAGGTGGATTGACAGCTGTCCAGAATGGTCTTGAATATGCTTCTTATCCAGATTCATCTACATTAAGACCTTGGAATAAAAGAATGAAGTCTATTATAGGTGGAGCAATATATCTTGGAAAAAGTTATATAAACAGAGGTCAGAATACTCTTTATTATGAAAAATTTGATATGACTGGAAGAGGTCATCAGTATATGACTAATGTTCTTGCACCTAGAAGTGAATCAGTTAAGAGCGCACAGGGGTATAGCGACAGTAACAAGAATAATATTGCATTTATATTCAGAATACCTGTGTATGAGAATATGCCTGAAAATGTGTGCGAGATACCTACAGGCAATGGCAGCCCTAATAACAGACTTGAGAGCCTGTATGTTGAAGATTATTCTATAACGCCAACATTCAGTTACTATACGACAGAATATAGTCTGATTGTGGATTATGAGACTTCATCAGTATATGTCGGAGGTTCGGCACTTGATTCATCAGCTGATGTCAGTGGATTAGGATATCATGACCTTTCAGTTGGAAGCAACGATATTACAATTACGGTAACAGCAGCTAATGGTGATGAGCAGAATTATGTTATTACTGTGGTAAGAGAAGATAAAGAGCCAGATCCTGAACCAGGTCCGGGACCAGAGCCTGAACCGGATGTTACTTATCCGGGATTCTCAACAGATTTATTTGTTGATGAAGATGAAAGATATATTACCGGTATAAATGTATCGGAATACACAGGAGATGTACTTGACAGAATCAGTAATTATGATGGTGCTTATTCGAAGATTCTCAATAAGAATGGCAATGAGAAAGATGGATTAGTTGGTACAGGAGATATTCTTATAACATATAACTCTTCTGGTGAAGAAGTAAGCAGATATGAGATTATTCTTTATGGTGATGTCAATGGCGATGGTGAGATAGATTTGTTTGATTTTGTTGCTGTGAAAAGATCAATTTTAGGTATTGCTGATCCATTGGGCGTTTATTGGAAAGCAGCGGATTGTAATAGAGATGGAGAAATTGATTTGTTTGATTTTGTTGCTGTAAAAAGATGTATTTTAGGCTTGGGAAGTGTTAAACAATAAAGTAATGTGGAAGGTAGAAAATGAAAATAATAAAAAAAATACTAGCGTTCTTTAACATACTAGTCATATGTGGATGCTTTTTATCGGTAATTAATGCAAATGCCGAGGAGTCTGCAAGTGTCTTAATAAGTTCGGCAAATGGTGTTGTTGGAGAGAAAATAAATATAACAGTAACAATTAATGCTTCAGAAGATATAGGTGGAGCGTTTATATATGTATCTTATGATAATACAATAATTAAACCAACTAGTGGAAGTAATAGTGGTGTTATTAGGTATGAATTTACAGATGGTAAATCGTATGGTATGAATGAGTCTTTGACACAAGAATTTGAGATTATAGGTGTAGGTACGACTACTCTAAGCGTTACAGGAGATTCGAGGATTGTCAGTATAAACAATGAACGTGAATCTATTAGCAGTTCCTCATCAGGGAAGGTCACTGCAAAAGCTCCAGCCAGCTACTCATCAGACAACACGCTTAAGTCCCTGCAGATAAGTCCGGGAACGCTTTCACCAGCATTTTCACCAGACAGGACAACTTACAATGCAACTGTTGATGCTGATGTCACAGAGCTTGTTGTAAGTGCTGTAGCTAATGATAATGCTGCTAAGGTAAGCATAAGTGGCAGAAGAATGGACCCGGGAAGCAATACAACAACAATTACAGTTACAGCAGAAGATGGTTCAGTTAAGAGGTATATAATATATACAACAAAACTTGGGGATGGTCAGGAAGCAACAACAGAGGCCGAGTCAAAGACAGAAGCTGTTACAGAAGATGCATCACAGACGGTTAATAATGATGGAACTGTGACAATAGATGGCAGGAAGTATTCAATTGTACAGGATTATTCAGGAATCACAATCCCAGAAGGATATCAGGAGGCTGACTACGATTATAATGGTCAGAAGATAAATGCGGTTAAAGGCATAAAGACAGGTTTTATCCTTATGTATCTTGAAGGTGAAGATGGAAAAGGTGGTTTCTACATCTATGATGAGAGTGCGAAAACATTTTTACCATACAATACTGTTGCAGAACCTGAGATAACATATGTTGTGCTGCCAATAACTAACTCGTTAGAAAAACCGGCGGGTTATGCACTTACTAAATTTACCATGAATGGCAAAGAGGTGCAGGTACTTATGGACGCTGACAGACAGTACTGCCTGTTCTACGGAGTAAGTTCTCTTGGAGAGAAGGGCTGGTTCAGATACAGGGTAAGTGATGGAACTATACAGGCATATTCTGTTGTTAAATCTGATACTGCTAATGCTGATGTTAAGGCTGATAATGGAAAAACATCAGGAAACAACAGATTCTGGCTGACGATAGTATTAATACTTGGACTGATAATAGCTGCATTTATAGTGATTACTATTGTTCTTTGTACTAAGCTTGCGAAAGTTAAGAAGGTGTTTAACATGGCGTCAAAGGATGGTGTTGACCTTGATGAATACACAGAGAAGGTAATTGATGGATATGCCGAGGATGAAGATGACAGTTATGAAGAACTTGATACATCATCTGATAAGATATCCTATGGAGACGATAAGTCAGGTAAGAGTGATGTTGAAGAGTTGAAGCTCTTTGATGTTGAGGATGATAAATAATAAAAAAGCCTTAGTGAAATCATTGACGGTTTCACTAAGGTTTTTTTATTCTTCTGGAAGCGACCAGTTATCAGCCTGATTGTAATAATCGTCAGACATTTCCTTGTACTGTGCACACAGGTATGCGTCATCTGAAGTCTTTGCAAGTTCTTCATAGCATCTGCCAAGCAAAGATAAAGGCTTGTTTCCGCTGCTTGCCACATCAAGTATGCTCTCCGTCTCAAATGCAGCATTATACAGCCACAACACAGCTTCTTCATAGTCTGTCTGGTTCATGTAAAATGTACCGAGAATCAGACACATTTCAGCAGGAGGATTGTCGGCAACTGCTTTTAAAGTGGTCTTAAAGAATGCGTCAGTGTCACCGTCTGCCATATATATCTTAGCAAGAATACAGTTGATTTCTTTCATTAAATCATTGCTTCTGCCTTCTTTGGAAAGAATATTTTCAAATATATTCCTGAAAGCAATAAAGTCGGAATCTTCACCGGATATAAGAAGTTCTTTACACAGCATGGTAACTACATAATCTTCAATGTGGATACCTTTTTCAAATGCTTTGAAATATGTTGAAAAGTCTCTTTTGCTATGGTCGTCCGCCTGCATGTGAAGAATTTCAATGTCACTGTCATATACGATTGGCGTGAGCCGTACTGTTTCATGTATTGGTGAAATCCATGTGAATGGACGGAGCCTTTTGAAAAGCTTCGGGCGGAGTTCTTTGTGTGCATTGTATACAGAATTATATTCTGATGCATTGACATAATACATCTGAACAATGTCTATCTCTGGAAGAAGCATATGTTTCAATTCTCTTAATGCGTAGTTGTTGGTATCATCAAGCACTTCGTCTGCGTCAGCACTGAATATGTAGTCACATCCAGCTTTGGAAAATGCGAAATTTCTTGCGGCTGAAAAATCATTTATCCATTCAAAATCATATATTTTATCGGTGTAGTGAGCGGCAATTTCTTTAGTATTGTCAGTTGAGCCTGTGTCTACAATAATCAATTCATCATAAGTTCCTGCGTATGAATCAAGACACCTTGCAAGAATGTCCTGCTCATTTTTTACAATCATGCACATGCTTATTGATATCATGTTTTTCTCCTGTTCTTAATTGGATTTATATAGGTTATATCGGTAAATGCCTTGATTTTTTTAGGTATTCGTAAGATACTTGTTATCAATGATAACATATATCTGATACGAGGTACACAATGTCAAAAAAGAAATCTGCAGCAGAACCAGTTGAATATATAGACAGTCAGGCTTTTGACGCGGCGAAAGAGAAGATAATCGGTAAGAGCCATAATGACAAGGGGATAGGTACTTTGTCGGAAAAGACACTGCATGCAGTATTAAAAATGTATTATGAACCCGATGAGGATAATCATGAGGTTGCAATAGATGGTTATTTTGCAGATATATATAACGAGCATGGGATAATTGAGATTCAGACGAGGCAGCTTAACAAGTTAAGGGATAAGTTGTCAGTGTTCCTGAATGAATATCAGGTGAGGGTTGTATATCCAATGCCATATGAGAAGTATTTAAGCTGGATTGAGCCGGAAACAGGGGACATTACTTCTAGAAGAAAGTCTCCGAAGCGATGTTCTATGTATGATGCGATGTTTGAACTATATAAGATTAAAGCATTTTTAAAGAATCAGAATCTTAAGGTTACATTGCTGCTGATTGATATGGAAGAATATAAGCTTCTTAATGGCTGGAGTTACGATAAGAAGCGCGGAAGTGTGCGTTATGACCGCATTCCTGTTGGAATAAGAAAGATAGTTGAACTGGACTGTCCACAGGATTATATGCAGTTTGTACCAGAGGGACTTGAGAAGAACTTTACTTCAGCGGATTTTGCAAATGCAGCGCATATTGACAGGCAGACTGCTGCCAGTGTACTTGCAATGCTTAATTACATGGAACAGGTTAAAAGAGTCGGAAAGACAGGCAATGCCTATATATACGATATTGAAGAACATTATTGAATGGAGATAGTATGTACTCTGTAAATGGAAACTGCTTTCGAATATCTGTAAGAAATCTTGTGGAATTCATGTGTGCAGAAGGTGATATTGACAACAGGAATACAGGCAGCAATGATGTGAAAATCATGCAGGAGGGGGCAAGAATTCACAGGAAAATCCAGCACAGCATGGGAACTATGTATCATGCGGAAGTGCCTTTAAAGATTGAGATACCGCTTGTATCTGACTTAGGGATTGAGTATGTATTACAGGTTGAAGGCAGGGCTGACGGTATTATTGCAGATATTAATTATGACGAGGATGGTAATAAAGAGCCGGAGAGCGATGCAATAATTGATGAGATAAAGACTATGCAGACAGATGTTTCTCTGCTGAAAGAACCGGTTTATGTGCATAAGGCCCAGGCACTGGTATATGGCTATATATATGCAAGCCAGAAGAAGCTGTCAAAGATTGGAATCCAGATGACTTACGTTACTCCTGAGCCTGAGACAATCAACAAGTTTCTGGAAGAATATACATTTGAAAGAATTGAAGAGTGGTTTAATAAGCTGATTACAGGCTTTAAGAGATGGACTGATTATACATTTGATGAGAGGCATAAAAGGACGGAATCAATCAGAGAACTTAAGTTCCCTTATGAATACAGGGAGGGGCAGAAGAATCTGTGCGTGAGTGTATACAGGGCTATTGAAGATAATACCAATCTATATATTCAGGCACCTACAGGTGTCGGAAAGACGTTGTCTACTGTGTTCCCGGCTGTGCAGGCATTAGGACAGCAGATGTCAGACAAGATATTTTACCTGACGTCAAAGACAATAACGAGAACTGTTGCGGAGGATACTTATGCTATATTAAGAGATAACGGGCTTCATATGAGAACTGTTACTCTTACAGCGAAGGACAAAATATGTCCACTTGGTGAGCGCAACTGCAACCCCGTGGCATGTCCTTATGCCAAGGGGCATTTCGACAGGATTAATGATGCTGTGTACGATATTATAACGAGCCAGATGGTTATCGGAAGAGATAATGTCATGGAATATGCCAACAGACATAATGTCTGCCCGTTTGAGATGTCGCTTGATGTTTCGTACTGGTGTGATGGAATTATATGTGATTATAATTATGTATTTGACCCGGATGCGTCGCTTAAGCGGTATTTTGGCAATGGTGCGAAGGGTGATTATGTGTTTCTTGTGGATGAAGCACATAACCTTGTGGACAGAGCAAGAGAAATGTACAGCGCAGTGTTGAAAAAAGAAGATTTTCTTGCGGCTAAGAAGCTTGTCAAGGAGATGGACAAGCGGCTTGCAGGTGCACTTGACAGATGTAACAAGCAGTTGCTCGAATATAAAAGACAGTGTGATACATTTATGGTTGTGAGTGGCCTTGGTACATTTCCAGCCAGCCTTGAGCGTGTCATGGAACTTATGCAGAAGTTTATGGAAAGGCATAAGGGTGAGCCTGTGACTAACGAGCTGCTCGAGTTTTTCTTTGCAGTGAGACATTTTCTTAATATGTATGACAGTGCTGATGAAAAATATGTCTATTATAATGAGCATGATAATGATGGAAACTTTCTTGTACATCTGTACTGTGTTGACCCGTCTGGCAACATAAGTGAGAGACTTTCACAGGGCAGAAGCACGGTGTTCTTCTCGGCAACGCTGCTTCCGGTTAATTATTTTAAGGAAATGCTTTCAGGTGATGTATCAGAAAGAGCGGTGTATGCACACTCTTCTTTTGAACCTGATAATAAGAGAATTGTCGTGGCTACTGATGTGACAAGCCGTTATACAAGAAGAAATGCAAGGGAATATGCCAAGGTACATGATTATATTATGCATATGATTTCTGGCAGAAGCGGCAGATATATGGTGTTCTTTCCGTCATATTCTTACATGGAGAGTGTTCTTGAGTGCTTCAGGTGGGAAAATGGTGTTAATGTGGTCGAATGTGGTGGAGAAGATACATTTTTACCAGAAAGCTGTGTAAATGTGCTTGTGCAGGGAAGGTTTATGAAGGAGGCTGACAAGGAAAATTTCTTATCAGCATTTTACGAGGAACTTCCAGAAGGGGCTTCGCTTGCAGGCTTCTGTGTGCTTGGAGGAATATTTTCCGAAGGAATTGACTTAAAGGATGAGAGCCTTATCGGAGCTGTCATTGTCGGAACTGGGATTCCGATGGTGTGCAGGGAGCGTAACATTCTAAGGGATTATTTTGATGAATTTGGCAAAAATGGATATTCGTATGCTTATGTTATTCCGGGAATGAATAAGGTGCTTCAGGCAGCAGGAAGGGTTATAAGGACGGATACGGATAAGGGAGTTATTGCACTTCTGGATGACAGATTTATGACTGGTGAATATGAGCGTATGTATCCTAGGGAGTGGAACAGGATATTTCCAGTCAGTCTGGGTAATGCTTATAAATGTATTAAGGATTTCTGGACGGAACAGGATATATAGGGCATTGATAAAAAATGTACAATGTTAGAACTTGTAGTCGGACTGTATGTGTGATAGAATTTAGACAGATATTATTAAGGTCCGGATATATGATGATTTGGTTTGATTATGGGAGATGGGCTTATGCAGAACGTGGAAGAGATTAATAAGAATATAGAAAACAAAACTGTAGACAAGCAGGCCTGGCAGTCTCTGGGATTTGATGAATTACAGACTATTGAGATTATCAGAGGAATTGAGAATGGCGTTGATGTGAGTGTGTATTGCAAAGAGGAATTTAACGCTGCCCAGATGAAAGCATTAAGACTTGGTCTGGAAGAAAAACTTGATGTAAGCAGATTTGCAGATGCACAGTATGATTATATGCAGATGGAAGAACTGAAGCAGGCTGTGCGTAGCGGAATGAATATGGATGATATATGTAATCCTAAGTTCAGTCATTCTGTTATGAGAGAGATAAGGCTTGCATCAGAGCTTAATTATGATCTGACCAGGTATGCAAAGCTTGGTTATTCAGGAGAGGTATTAAGACAGATAAGACTTGCAAAAAAAGAAGAGATTGACCTTACATTTTTTGTTGAGGATAATTATGATGAATATCAGCTCAATGAGATAAGGCTGGGAATACACAATTGTGTCGATATAACTAAGTATCTGCTTCATGAATACAATGGAAAACAGATGGAACAGATTAGACTTGGACTTGAGGAAGGGATTGATGTTACTCCATATAACATGGTTGGATTTTCATCAGGACAAATGAAGCAGATAAGACTTGGGCTTGAAGAAGGAATAGATGTTTCTGAATATGCAGATCCGTTTATTGATGCGGTAAGCATGAAAGAGGCAAGACACAGAATTTCTGATAAATGGAATGACGAGAAGCCTGCACTTAATGAATTGCAGTCACAGGAAATTCTTATGGGACTTACAAGCGGTGTAGATGTTTCTTTATATGCTGATCCAAGATATACCTTTAAAGAGATGGAGAAGATAAGACTTGCACTTGAGAGGGGAAGTAATCTGGATGGGCTGCTTAAGTATGGATGTTAAGATGCAGCTATTACAGTACAGTGTTTTGATAATGAATGGATAAGACCTTCGGAAAGGGGGAACAGCATGAGCAATACAGAAATAGTTAATGAAACAGCTGATATAGATGATATCGAGTTACATGAGGTTTATGTATATATTGCAGATGATAATATGAGCGCATCAGTCAGGCTTGGCAAATGTGATGAAGGATATACATATGATGAAGTCATGAATAAGCTATCGCTTAATGGAATTAAGACGGGAATAGATGAAGAAAAAATTCGATGGATGATTTCACAAAAAATATATGACCAGCCGGTTGAAGTTGCTTTTGGTAAACCGGTAGAGGCAGGAAAAGATGGATATTATGAGTTCTTCTTTGATACAGATGCAATTAATAATAACAGACCTACAGTAAGAGAAGATGGTTCTATTGATTACTTTAATCAGAAGAGATTTGAAAAGGTTAATGAGGGTGATCTGCTGGCAAGATATCATGAGCCGACTAAAGGGGAATTTGGCTTTGATGTATGTGGGAAGCTGCTTGTGCCTAAACCAGGAAAACCCAAGCCAAGACTGCATGGTAAGGGCTTTAAGACATCTGAGGATGGGAAAGAAACTTATGCTGCAATATCTGGAAAGATTGAATACTGCAACTATGATTTAAGTGTTGTTAATGTGTATGAGGTTAATGGTAATCTTGACATGAGTATGGGTAATATTGACTTTAACGGGGATGTTAATATTATAGGCAGTGTGAGAAGTGGTGTAACAGTTCATGCCATGGGAAGTATATATGTTGGAGGCTTCGTTGAGGGAGCAACACTTATTGCTGGGAAGGATATTGTATTAAAGGATGGCGTTAATACTAAGAATTCAGGAAAGATCGAGGCAGGGGGAAATATATCTGGCAGATTTTTTGAGAATACAGAGGTTATTGCCAAAGGAGACTTACAGTGTAATTATATTCTTAACTGCAGGGTGCTTACATATGGCAGGGTATTTGTTGAGGGACCCATAGGTTCTATTATAGGTGGTGATGTAACTGGTGTTATGGGAATCAGTACTACATCATGTGGACATGAAAGCAATGTAAAGACTTTGTTGAGGGTTGGTTCGACCAAAGAAATCAGAAAAGAGTATGCAGAACTTATTATGGAGCTTAAGGAGGTGGACGAACAGATTGAAGCCTTTGAAATGGCTAATAAGAAGTTTGAGATGATTAAACAGAACATGCCTGAAAAGTATGATAGTAAAATGGCATTGAGAGTTACCCAGTCAAAGATTGTAAAGATGGCTCAGAAAGCCAAGCTTGAAGAAAAGAGCAAGGCATTATACAATCTTATAAGAGATTCAGAGAGAGCAGTTGTTAAAGTAAAGAATCATATATATCCGGGAAGCAGGGTATATATGGATGATAAGACTTACATGCCAAGTTCTGTATTTTCACATATTATTGTTAAGAAGACGCCAAGCACGATTATTCTTAGGGATTATGATGAATAAGTATATTACAGGGAGAGTATTATGATAGAAGAAGTTGTTTCGGTGGAATTGCCGGTGCATGAAAGGCTGGTAGTAAGAAAGAACAGACTTACGAATGAAGAAAACGGCATTGATATGCCAAGGATTTCTATAGTTACAGGCACTCATGGGGATGAACTTGACGGACAGTATATCTGCTATGAGGTTATCAGAAGGATTGAAAGAGAGAAGAATAAGCTTAAAGGAATTGTAGATATTTATCCAGATATTAATCCTCTTGGACTTGATACAGGTTCAAGAGGAATTCCTATGTTTGACCTTGATATGAACAGGGTTTTCCCTGGCGATAACAATGGAGCGATGGCTGAATATGTGGCAGCAGGTATTATTGAAGATATTATTGGAAGTGATCTGTGTATTGACATCCATTCAAGCAATATATTTGTAAATGAGATGCCACAGGTAAGGATTAATGATGATACGCAGGAAAAGCTTCTTCCTTATGCGAAGATGATGAATGCACAATTTGTGTGGATATATTCTTCAATTACTGTGCTGGATGCAACTCTTGCCTATAGTCTTAACCATCTTGGTGTGCCTACTCTTGTTACGGAGATGGGGGTTGGAAACAGAATTACGCCAAAGTATTGCAGGGATATTGTTGATGGTATATTTAACCTTATGTCTCATATGGGGATATGGGATGATGAGCCGAAAGAAGTGAATGAACCTATTATCTCTACAGAGGGTGAGGTTACATTTCTTACTGCTAAGGAAAGCGGAATATTCGTATCAGCAGTTGATTCTATGGGAAGGATTGGAATTGGAACGCATATAGGAGATATTATCGAACCTATTGAGGGAAGAATAATCCAGAGAATTGAATCGCCTACAGATGGAATTATATTTACATTAAGAGAGAATCCGGTAGTACATAAGGGGGCTCTTATAGCAAGAGTTTATGGTGGCAGATAATGAAGAAAGAGATTATTTATTCGTTAAAGGGTATATATAGAGAAGATTATCAGATAGAAGGCTACAGATTCGGCGGTGGTGAGAAGTCGGCATGTATTGTTGGTGCATTAAGAGGTAATGAGATACAGCAGCTGTATATATGTTCGCAGCTTGTTAAGGCACTTAAAGAGCTTGAGGCTCATGGTGCAATATCGCACAATCATGAGATTCTTGTTATCCCATCTGTTAACAGATTTTCCATGAATGTTGGAAAGAGATTCTGGCCTACAGATAATTCTGATATTAACAGAGCTTTTCCTGGGGATGTTAATGGAGATACAACCAAGCAGATAGCAGGAACACTTTTTGACAGAATTAAGGGTTACAGTTATGGCATACATTTTGCAAGCTTTTATATGCCGGGTGATTTTATTCCTCATGTAAAGATGATGGATACAGGATTTCAGAGTGCAAGTCTTGCCAATCTGTTTGGACTTCAGTACGTTGTTATTAGAAAGCCGAAGCCAATGGATACAGTGACACTTAATTATAACTGGCAGATGAATGGTACTAATGCGTTTTCAATATATACTAACAGCACAGATATGATTGATGAGAAATCTGCAAGACAGGCTGTGTCATCTGTTCTCAGGTTTTTAACCAGAATGGGTATTCTTAAGTACAACAATCACAGTGGATATATTGCAAGTGTTATCAACGAATTTGACCTTATGGCAGTCAAGACTTATGATGCAGGATTTTACAAGAGACTTAAAGAGCCGGGTGATCCTGTATATCATGGTGAGCTTATAGCACAGATTCTTGACCCATGCGAGGGTACTGTTAAGAGTGAGATAATATCACAGACAGACGGTATTGTTTTCTTCGCACATACAGGTCCTACCGTAATGGGTAATCAGGTTGTTTACAAGATAATAAGAAGAATGCATGAATAGTTGTTTGAAAATATGTTTTATTGTGATACAATGGTTAAATATTAATAATTAATATAACTAATCTCAGGAGGAAGATATGAGCGGCGTAAAGAGAGTTTTTGTCGAGAAAAAGAAACCATTTGCAGTTAATGCGAAAGAATTACTTGAGGAGATAGGGGGATATCTTGGAATAAAGACTATTACAGATGTAAGAGTTCTTATCCGTTATGATATTGAGAATCTTTCAGAAGAAACATATAAGAAAGCACTTACTACTGTTTTTTCTGAGCCACCGGTAGATGATGTTTATGAGGGAACATTTCCAGCGGGAAAGGGCGATTTCGTGTTCTCTGTAGAGTATCTTCCAGGACAGTTCGACCAGAGAGCTGATTCTGCAGAACAGTGTGTTAAGTTCTTTAATGAGAATGAGACACCAGTTATCAAGACTGCTGTAACTTATGTATTGACAGGAACTGTTACTGATGAGGAGAAGAACAGGATTAAGGAACACTGCATTAACCCTGTTGATTCAAGACAGGCAGCAGAGGATATTCCAGAAACTTTAGTTACTGAGTTCAAGACTCCTGCTGATGTTATTTATTTTGACGGATTCAAGGATATGCCAGAGGATAAGTTAAAGGAATTATATGATTCTTTAGGACTTGCCATGACATTTAAGGATTTTAAGTTCATTCAGGAGCATTTTGCTAGTGTTGAGAAGCGTGATCCTTCTATGACTGAAATCAGAGTACTTGATACATACTGGTCAGATCATTGCCGTCACACAACATTTGCAACAGAGCTTACAGATGTTAAGTTTAAGGACGGATTCTATAAAGCCCCTATGGAAGCTACATATAACAAGTATCTTTCAGACAGAGCAGAAATATATAAGGACCGTAAGGACAAGTTCGTATGCCTTATGGACCTTGCACTTATGGGTGCTAAGAAGTTAAAGGCTGAGGGCAAGTTAGCTGATCAGGAAGAATCTGATGAGATTAATGCCTGCTCAATTGTTGTTCCAGTTGAGATCGATGGAAAGACAGAGGAATGGCTTGTTAACTTTAAGAATGAGACACATAACCATCCAACAGAGATTGAGCCATTTGGTGGCGCAGCAACTTGTCTTGGTGGTGCTATAAGAGATCCATTGTCAGGACGTACATATGTATATCAGGCAATGAGAATTACAGGTGCAGCAGATCCTACTGTTCCGGTATCAGAGACAATTCATGGAAAGCTTCCACAGAGAAAGCTTGTTACAGGTGCTGCTCACGGATACAGCTCATATGGTAACCAGATCGGACTTGCTACAGGATATGTTAAGGAAATCTACCATCCTGATTATGTTGCTAAGAGAATGGAGATTGGTGCAGTTATAGCTGCTGCTCCAAGAAGTGCAGTTAAGAGAGAGAATTCTGACCCGGGAGATATCATTATTCTTCTTGGTGGAAGAACAGGACGAGATGGATGTGGCGGAGCTACAGGTTCATCTAAGGTTCATACAGAGAAGTCTATTGAGGATTGTGGTGCTGAGGTTCAGAAGGGTAATGCGCCTACAGAGCGTAAGATGCAGAGACTCTTTAGAAGACCAGAGGTTACTAAGCTTATTAAGAAATGTAATGACTTTGGTGCAGGTGGTGTATCCGTTGCAATTGGTGAGCTTGCAGCAGGTCTTAAGGTAGATCTTGATAAAGTTCCTAAGAAGTACGAAGGTCTTGATGGAACAGAGCTTGCTATATCAGAGTCTCAGGAGAGAATGGCTGTTGTAGTTGATCCTAAGGATGTCAAGGAATTCCTTCAGTATGCTGCTGAGGAGAACTTAGAGGCAGTTGAGGTAGCTGTTGTAACAGAAGAACCAAGACTTGTTCTTAACTGGAGAGGCAAGGATATCGTTAATATTTCAAGAGCATTCCTTGATACTAATGGTGCCCATCAGGAGACTAAGGTTGTAGTTGATATTCCTTCACAGGAAGACGATTACCTTAAGCCGGTTAAGGTTACAGATGTACGCGGTAAGTGGTTAAAGACTTTAGCAGACCTTAACGAATGCTCACAGAAGGGACTTGTTGAGAGATTTGATGGTTCTATCGGAGCCGGTTCAGTATATATGCCATATGGTGGTAAGTATCAGCTTACAGAGACACAGAGCATGGTTGCAAAGCTTCCAGTGCTTAAGGGTTCATGCGATACCGTAACTATGATGTCTTATGGATTTGATCCATATCTTTCATCATGGAGCCCATATCATGGAGCAATATATGCTGTTATAGATTCTGTAGCTAAGATTGTTGCTGCCGGTGGTGATTTCAGTAAGATCAGATTCACATATCAGGAATACTTCAGAAGAATGACAGAAGATCCAGAAAGATGGAGCCAGCCATTTGCTGCACTTCTTGGTGCATATGAAGCACAGATGGGATTCGGACTTCCATCAATCGGTGGTAAGGACAGTATGTCAGGAACATTTGAACATATTGATGTTCCACCAACACTCTGCTCATTTGCTATTGATGTAGCTAAGGAAGGAGATATTATTACTCCTGAACTTAATAATGATGGTGATGTATTAGTCAGATTTGATATTAAGAAGAATCAGTATGATCTTCCAGATTTCGAACAGGTTAAGGCACTCTACAGTGCAATACATGAGCTTATCCAGAAGAAGGCAATAGTATCTGCATATGTTCTTGATGCTAACGGACTTGTGCCAGCACTCAGCAAGATGGCATTTGGTAATAAGTTAGGTTTTGAGATCAGCGCAGACGTTAAGGAAGATGACCTCTTTGCGCCAGCTTATGGCTGTATCGTTGCAGAAGTTCCAGCGGACAAGCTTAGTGAGATTACTACAGCTTATACTAAGGTTGGTACTGTTAAGGATAATGGTAAGTTCACATACAAGGAAGTTTCAATTAATGTAGAAGAAGCATTAAGCGTATGGGCTGATACCCTTGAGGGTGTATTCCCAACTAAGGCTTCTAAGGAAACTACACCGGTTGAAAGCAAGTTATATGAAGCACCAAGCGTACATGTATGCAAGAATAAGGTTGCCAAGCCAACAGTATTTATCCCGGTATTCCCAGGAACTAACTGTGAGTACGATAGTGCCAAGGCATTTGAAAGAGCCGGTGCTGATACAATCGTTAAGGTATTCAAGAACCTTGATGCTGAGAGTATCAGAGAGTCTGTAGATGAATTTGAGAAGGCTATTAACCAGGCACAGATTATTATGTTCCCTGGTGGATTCTCAGCAGGTGATGAACCAGATGGTTCTGCCAAGTTCTTTGCGACAGCATTCCGTAATGCCAAGATGAAGGAAGCAGTTGAGAAGCTACTTAATGAGAGAGATGGTCTTGCACTTGGTATCTGTAATGGATTCCAGGCACTTATCAAGCTTGGTCTTGTACCTAATGGTAAGATTACAGGACAGGATGCACAGTCACCTACACTTACATTTAATACAATTAACCGTCATATATCTAAGATGGTATATACTAAGGTTGTCAGCAATTTAAGCCCATGGCTTGCTAATGCTGAACTTGGCGGAGTATACTGCAACCCAGCTTCACATGGTGAAGGAAGATTTGTTACTCCTAAGGAATGGCTTGATAAGCTCTTTGCTAACGGACAGGTTGCTACACAGTACTGTGACCTTGACGGTAATGTATCTATGGATGAAGAGTGGAATATCAATGGTTCATACATGGCTATTGAAGGTATCACAAGCCCAGACGGAAGATGCTTCGGTAAGATGGCACATTCTGAGAGACGCGGTGACAGTGTTGCTATTAATATATATGGTGAGCAGGATATTAAGATATTCGAATCTGGTGTTAAGTATTTCAAGTAATACATAGAATATGTCAGCAGTGTGCCATTAGAATTGGAGGGGATATTATGGCAAGAGATAAAGTCAGCACAGATATATTATGGAAGGACAGGAAGAGAATTCTCTTCCTCGGACTTCCATGGTCATTTACAAGATACAGTGTATCTAAGGACAGATTCTTTATAAGCAAAGGATTTTTCAGTGTTAAAGATGATGAGGTAAGACTGTATCGGATTATGGATATTTCATTGGAGCGCTCATTCATGCAGAGACTTGTCGGAGTAGGAACTATTAAAGTATGCTCTGGAGACAAGACAATGGGTGACTTTGAGATTAAGAATATCAAGAGGCCTAAGGCTACTAAGGAGCTGTTATCAGATCTTGTGGAGAAGCAGAGAGATATCAAGAGAGTTGTCAACAGAGAGAATATGATTGACGGTCATGACCATTCAGATGGTCATACGGATATTGATGACTTTGACAATAATGATGACGATGCACCATTTGACAGATAATTTGTAAAAATGTATTGACAGCTATATAGAAAGATGATATTTTAATAGTTAGTTAAAGCTAACTGATGTAACGGGTATCCAGTTAGGATATCCGTTATTTTATAAATACGGGTTAGACAAAGCTAACAAAAGTAAGGTAAATGAAAGGACGAGAATATGAGCGTAGTTATTATTGGTGGAAATGAATGTATGGAACGCCAGTATCAGCAGATATGTAAGAAACACGGCTGCAAGGCGAAGGTATTTGTTAAGGAAAAAAGTGGATTTTCCAAGCAGATTGGAACACCGGATCTTATGATACTGTTTACTAATACGGTTTCTCATAAGATGGTTTTATCAGCTGTTACAGAGGCTAAGAAGAATGATGTTGATATTGTGAGAACACATTCGAGCAGTGCGGCATCGCTTACAAGTGTTTTAGAAACATATTTAAGCGAAAGCAGGGCATGCTGATAAAGAAGAGAATAAAGTGCAATATGGAAGGAAAAGAAAAATGGTCTGTACAGATGTATTGGGAAGAATTGAGCGGGAAGTTATAAAAGAGTGTTCTCCGACGCTTGCCGGATTAAAGACGGGCAACCTTTTTAATTACAGATATGATAATATATCTGATTTTAGGAAAGAGCTTGCAAGTGTAAACAGAAAACTTAACGCCAAAGGCGTGTATGTTACATTTTTAAAGAGAAATGAAAAGAGTGCACTTTTATATGTGTTCAGACCTGACAGATTAGAGAAGGATTTGTCACAGCCAGCAGTACAAAATGTACTGAAAACATTTGGATATACAGATTATAAAGTGGGAGCAAGCATCAAGCATCTTAAACAGAGAGTGGGGGAGAACACATGCTTTCCACATGAAATAGGGCTGTTCTTAAGTTACCCTGTGGAAGATGTAATCCAGTTTATAAGACAAAAGGGCTGCAATTACAAATGTTGTGGGGTATGGAAGGTGTATTGTGATGAGGCATTCAGCCAGAAGATGTTTGCACGTTACAGAAAATGCACAGAAGTATATTTAAGAGTCTTTGACCGTGGCAGGAGCATATCTGCATTAACGGTTTAAGCATATAAAAAGTAAAAAAGGAGAGATTGGATAATGAGTAAAGTAGCAGTAGTTTATTGGAGTGGAACAGGTAATACAGAGACAATGGCTAACGCAGTTGCAGAAGGTGCTAAAGGAGCCGGAGCAGAGGCTGATGTACTTGTGGCAAGTGATTTTAATTCAGGAAAGGTTGCTGAATATGATGGAATCGCATTCGGATGCCCGGCAATGGGAGCAGAGAATCTCGAGGAATCAGAGTTTGAACCAATGTTCACAGAGGTAGAAGGAAGCCTTAGCGGTAAGAAAATTGCACTTTTCGGTTCATATGGATGGGGAAGCGGCGAATGGATGGCTGACTGGGAAGAAAGAAGCAAGGCTGCAGGGGCTGTTCTTGCAACAGACAGCGTAATCTGTCAGGAAGCACCAGATGATGATGCTGTTGAAAACTGCAAAAAACTTGGGGCAGCGTTAGCATAATTATTTATTGCCTGTAATATATTGAAAAGATTGCACATTTTGCCCCTGGTTGGTTATATCAATCAGGGGTTAATCTGTTCTAAAAAATATTATAAAAATATAACAAAAGTTGTTGACATCTAATGACCATTAGAATATACTAACCAAGGTGGTAATGAAAAACATTATCAATATGCTAAAAAGAGGAGATGAGCTTATGCCATTAACTATGATTGATGAAGGAATTCCATACACAATCCAGCGGATTGGTGGAAAGGAAGAAATAAGACGTTTTCTTGAGAATCTTGGATTCGTTCCGGGAGCAGTGGTAACAGTTGTTTCTAAAGCTGGCGGTAATGTCATTGTTAACATTAAGGAATCAAGAGTTGCCATAGGAAAAGATATGGCTAATAAAATTATGGTATAAAGGACTGAATATGCCAGTTCTTATATAAAACTAAAATAAGAAGGAGATAAACTATGACTTTAAGAGATGTATCTGTAGGCCAGACCGTTAAAGTTACCAGGTTAAATGGTGATGGTCCGGTTAAGAGAAGAATTATGGATATGGGAATTACTAAGGGAGTTGAAGTCTATGTAAGAAAGGTAGCACCTTTGGGAGATCCTGTAGAGGTTACAGTAAGAGGCTATGAATTATCGCTTCGTAAAGCCGATGCCGAGATGATAGAGGTAGGCTGATTTTTTTTACATGTGGGTTAGCATAATCTAATTATTGTAAGAATTGCCGAATGTTTGTTAGTAAATACATAAACATTTATATAAAAGAAATGAGGTAGTCAAATGTCAATTAAAATTGCATTAGCAGGTAATCCAAACTGCGGTAAAACAACATTGTTTAATGCTTTGACCGGTTCTAATCAGTTCGTTGGTAACTGGCCGGGTGTTACAGTTGAGAAAAAGGAAGGTAAATTAAAGGGACACAAAGACGTCACTATCATGGATTTACCTGGTATTTATTCACTTTCTCCTTATACCCTTGAGGAGGTAGTAGCAAGAAATTATCTTATTAACGAAAGACCTGATGCAATCATCAATATTGTTGATGGTACTAATATTGAAAGAAACCTTTATCTTTCAACACAGATTATGGAACTGGGGATTCCAGTTATTATGGCTGTTAACATGGTCGATATCATGGAAAAGAACGGAGATAAGGTTGACCTTGCCAAGTTGGGAAAGAACCTTGGATGTGAAGCTGTTGAGATATCAGCTCTTAAGGGAACTGGCATTAAGGAAGCAGCAGAGAAGGCTGTTAAGCTTGCAGAGAGCAAGAAGCTCAATACAATTGCTCACAAGTTTGATGATAAGGTTGAGGCAGCTATATCTGCAGTAGAAGATAAGCTAGGTCTTGATATTGTTGAAGAACAGAAGAGATTCTTTGCTATCAAGCTTCTTGAGAAGGATGATAAGATTAAAGTTCTTATGAAGAATGTTCCAGATGTTTCAGCTGAGATTGAGACTCTTGAGAAAGAATTTGATGATGATACAGAAAGTATTATCACTAATGAAAGATATACATATATATCTTCAATTATCAGTGGATGTTTTGCAAAGAAGTCTGAGAAGAAGCTTTCTACATCAGATAAGATTGATAGAATAGTTACTAACAGATTCTTAGCACTTCCAATATTTGCAGTTGTAATGTTCATCGTATACTATGTATCAGTTACAACAGTTGGTACATGGGCAACAGACTGGGCTAACGATGGTGTGTTCGGTGATGGCTGGCATCTCTTCGGAATTGGCACTTCAGCTTACGAAGAAGTAGCTGATGAGTATGGTGATTCAGATGCAATCATCGGGGCATATATCGACAGCCTTGGTGATAAAGGTGAAGAGTATGCAGATGCTATTGATACAGAAGCTGATGATTATGATTCAGATGCAGCAGTAGCAGCATTAAAGAAACTTGAAAACACAGTTCCAGCTAATCTTACATTAGATTATGATGTAGAAGATGAGAAAAATCTTAGTGTAACAACAGAGACAACAGATGCAGCCGGTGTTAAGGAAGCTATAAAACAGTGTATAGACAATGATGGTGCAGCTCCAGATCCTGCTAATTATGGTGTATGGGTTCCTGGTATCCCAGTGCTTCTTGAGTCAGGACTTGATGCAATCGGTTGTGTAGACTGGTTAAAGGGTCTTATCCTTGATGGTATTGTAGCCGGTGTTGGTGCAGTACTTGGCTTCGTTCCACAGATGCTTGTATTATTCATATTCCTTGCATTCCTTGAGTCTTGCGGTTATATGGCACGTATAGCATTCATTATGGATAGAATTTTCCGTAAGTTCGGTCTTTCAGGTAAGTCATTCATTCCAATGCTTATCGGTTCAGGTTGTGGTGTTCCTGGTATCATGGCTTCACGTACAATTGAGAACGACAGAGACCGTAAGATGACAATTATGACAACAACATTTATTCCTTGTGGAGCTAAGCTTCCATTCATAGCAATGGTTGCCGGAGCTATCTTTGATGGTGCTCCATGGGTTGCTCCATCAGCATACTTCCTTGGAATATTCTCAATTATCTGCTCAGGTATCATCTTAAAGAAGACAAAGTTATTCGTTGGAGATCCGGCACCATTCGTTATGGAGCTTCCAGCATACCATCTTCCAACAGTTGGTACAGTATTAAGAAGCATGTGGGAGCGTGGATGGTCATTCATCAAGAAGGCCGGAACAATCATCACACTTTCAACAATCATTATCTGGTTCACAACATACTTTGGATTTGTTGATGGAACATTTACAATGCTTGCAGATGATCAGATTGACTTCTCTATTCTTGGCAGAATTGGTAAGGCAATCGCATGGATATTTGCTCCTTTAGGATTTGGTAATTGGCAGGCAACAGTTGCTTCTATTACTGGTCTTGTAGCTAAGGAGAATATCGTTGGTACAATGGGTATTCTTTATTCAGCAGGTGAGGGAACAGTATATGCTAACATGGCAGCTACATTTACAGTAGTAAGCGGATATGCATTCCTTGCATTCAATCTTCTCTGTGCTCCTTGCTTCGCAGCAATGGGTGCTATTAAGAGAGAGATGAACAACACTAAGTGGTTCTGGATTGCAATCGGATACCAGTGTGGATATGCTTACCTTGTAGGTCTTGTAATTAACCAGATTGCTGGTCTTATTACTGGCGACACAGCATTTAATGTATTCACAGTAATCGCAATTCTTATAATTGTTGGTTTCATCTATCTGTTATTCAGACCATATAAGGAAAGTAAGACATTAAAGGTTGATTCTAAGAAGCTTTTAAATGCAACAAAGTAATTAAATGATATATTATCGGAGGTGTAATTATGCTGGGAACAATTATAGTAGGAGTTATATTAGTGATTATAGTTGCGCTTATTGTACGCAGTATGGTACACGACAAGAAAAACGGTAAATCGTTCACATGTGGTGGCGACTGCGGTAAATGCAAAGGCCACTGCCATTAAAAGGAGGTAACGGGTGGTCAGAAATCCTGATAAAGACAAAGACATTATTATTTCTCGTCTCAAGCAGCAGGGTTGCAGGATAACTAAACAGAGGCTTATGCTTCTTGATGTAATTCTTGAAGAGGACTGCTCAAGCTGTAAAGAGATTTATTACAAGGCAGTAAAAAAGGATCCTAAGATTGGGGCTGCAACTGTATATAGAATGGTTAATACACTGGAAGAAATAGGTGCAATTAACCGTAAGAATATGTACAGAATAACTTGTGATGAGAATGATAATGGCGGTTATACTGTAAGATTAAACGATGATTCGTCAATTAATTTATCAGAAAGCAAATGGAGTAAAATTATTGAGTCAGGGCTAGAAGCCTGCGGATACATTAAGAATCAGAAGATAACAAGTGTAGTTGACAGGAAAAAGGCAGTTTCAGTTAATAAATAATATTTACTAATAAGGGAGAGATGAAACTGTTTCATCTCTCCTTTTGCTATATTGAGAAGATTTCTCAATAAGTGGATTTATGTAGAAATGTTACATAATGTGTAATATAATAACCGTCAAACTTAAGAAACATTTATTGTCCAATATGGACAGAGAGGAGCACAGTATGAAAATTGATAACTTAAAGAAACCAGGACTTTTTGCAGCAGGTGTATTATTTGGAACAGCAGGAATTAAGATTCTTACAAGCAAGGACGCAAAGAAGCTTTACACTAACTGTACAGCAGCAGTTTTAAGAGCTAAATCATGCATAATGAAGACAGCTACAACTGTTCAGGAAAACTGTGAGGATATATATGCTGATGCTAAGACAATCAATGAGACAAAGTATAACACAGAAGAAGTTGTGCTTGATTCAGTAGATGAAGATGAGGAAGCGTAACAGAGTATGAAATTCATAATAAAGCATGATGTACCCGGAAGAATCCGTGTTCACATGGATGCTTCTGGCATGACTTTTACACAGGCAGATACCTTGCAGTATTATCTTAAGAATCTGCAGGGCGTCACGAATGCCAAAGTGTATGAGAGAACTGCTGATGCAGTTGTTGAGTACAGATGTTCAAGAAAGACTGTGATTGAAGCTATTGCTAAGTTCAGATACAGCAATGTAGAGGTTCCTGAAGATGTTCTTGCAACATCAGGAAGAGCAATCAATTCTCATTATACTGAGAAGTTAGCAGATCAGGTGTTGTGGAGAATGACTAAGAAATTGTTTATTCCGGCACCGGTATGTGCGGTATTAACAACGGTATCTTCAATGAAGTACATTTATAAAGGAATCAGGACACTGCTTGACAGAAAGCTTGAAGTGCCAGTTCTTGATGCAACTGCAATAGGAGTTTCTATCTTAAGAAGAGACTTTAATACAGCTGGTTCAGTAATGTTTCTTCTTGGTATAGGTGAGATAATAGAGGACTGGACACACAAGAAGTCGGTTGACGACCTTGCAAGAACGATGTCACTTAACGTTAATAAGGTCTGGTTAAAGACAGATGATGCAGAAGTACAGGTATCTGTGAAAGATGTTAAGGACGGAGATAATGTAATAATCCGGATGGGTAATGTAATCCCATTTGATGGAACTGTTATCAGTGGTGAGGCTATGGTTAATCAGGCTTCACTTACAGGAGAATCTGAGCCAGTAAGAAGAGGTGAGGGAACTTCTGTATTTGCAGGAACTGTAGTAGAAGAGGGCGAGATAGTATTCAGAGTTAAGCGTGCCGGAGGCTCAAGCAAATATGACAAGATTGTCAGGATGATTGAAGAATCTGAGAAGTTAAAATCAGGTCTTGAGTCAAAAGCAGAGCATCTTGCAGATAAGCTTGTACCTTATTCACTTGGCGGAACTGCACTTACATATCTGTTAACACGAAATACTACTAAGGCATTGTCAATACTTATGGTTGATTTCTCATGTGCATTGAAGCTTGCTATGCCTATTACGGTACTTGCAGCAATAAGACAGGCAAGTCAGGCGAGTGCAACAGTCAAGGGCGGTAAGTTCTTAGAGGCAATTGCTGAAGCGGATACTATCGTATTTGATAAGACAGGTACACTTACAAAGGCTAAGCCAACAGTAAGCAGGGTATATTCATTTAACGGAATGCCGGAAGATGAGTTGTTAAGAATAGCTGCGTGTCTAGAGGAGCATTTTCCACATTCAATGGCTAAGGCTGTTGTTAATGAAGCTGGCAGAAGAAACCTTATGCACGAAGAGATGCATTCTAAGGTTGAATATATTGTTGCACATGGAATATCAACATTTATTAATACAAGCAAGGTTATCATAGGAAGCCATCACTTTGTATTTGAGGATGAAGCATGTGTAATTCCAGCAGGAAAGCAGGAGTTATTTGACAGTCTTCCAGATGACTGCTCACATCTTTATATGGCAATTAACGGTCAGCTTGCAGCAGTTATATGCATAATTGATCCATTAAGAGAAGAAGCACCAAAGGTTATTGAAGGGCTTAAGAAGGCTGGAATATCAAAGGTTGTCATGATGACAGGAGACAGTGAAAGAACAGCCGCCTCTATTGCCAGAAAGGTTGGAGTTACTGAATATTATTCAGAAGTTCTTCCAGAAGACAAGGCTAAGTTCGTAGAGAAAGAGCGGGCAGCCGGACGAAAGGTAATTATGATTGGTGATGGAATTAATGACTCACCAGCGCTTTCAGCAGCAGATGTAGGTATTGCCATAAGTGATGGTGCTGAGATTGCAAGAGAGATTGCAGATATCACTGTCGGCGCAGATGATCTTAACCAGATACTTATGCTTAAGAAATTAAGTGACAGTCTGATTAAGAAGATTAACAGAAATTACCGTGTGATTGTCGGATTCAATTCCGCACTTATTGCACTTGGTGTAACGGGCATCATACAGCCTACAACTTCAGCACTTCTTCATAATACATCAACACTTGTTATAAGTCTTGAGAGTATGAAGAATCTGCCGGTTTAAGACTATGAAACGGACTCATCTTCGGGTGGGTTCGTTTTTTGTTTGAAGGCAAAAAGTTCTGATTGGATAAATATATACTATACCCATAAGGCACAATATAAATTAATAATCGCAGGATATTATTTTATTACAAGAAAATGAAATTATGTAACAAAAGAAAATTGACTAAGCCGTACGGCTTATATTATAATGCTTTTATCAAAACAAAGCCGCTCGGCTTTATTTGTGAGAAAATATGTATAATAAAGCCGTACGGCTTGTTTTTGCGTTGAGGTGAATATTATGAAAATAACTGATTCTGAGGGGCTTGGAAATATAATCAGGAACAGGAGAAAAGAATTAAAGTATACGCAGGCATTTTTGTCAGAATATACTGGTCTTAGTGTAAGTTTTATATCAGATGTAGAAAGAGGTAAAACAACTGTTGAGATTGGCAAAGTAATGCAGTTAATTTCAATTCTGGGACTTGATATTAATATTAATGTAAGGGGGAGATAATGAGAAATTTAGAGGTATATATTGAATGTAATGGAAATATGATTAATGTTGGCAGTATTACAGGGCATAATTCTGACGATGCTGTATTCTAGGACACCAGATAGTTTTATTATTAATCTTAATGATAAAGAAGATGATTTTTTATTTGCAACTGAAAGATATGACAGAAAGATTTTAGATACATCCAAAGAATTAATGGGGAAGAAAGTTCCATTAAGACTTCATCAGGAGGATTTTGCACAGGCACTTGGAATTACAGCGTCACGAAAATACGAGAAAAACGGGAAAGATTATTTAGCAGATGCATTTGAACTAATAAAAAATTATTCAAGCAATCCAATTGAAGATCAGATAAGGCTATGGGATTTATGTATATTTAATTATCTTATAGGTAATACAGATAATCATGTTAAAAATATTGCTCTTTTATATAGTGAGGATTTAAAAGGAATAAGATTAGCTCCGGCATATGATTTATTAAGTACTGTTATATATGACAGCAGCACAGAGAAAATGTCGCTTAACATAGATGGCGAATATGATATAAGGAATATAAATCAGAAGTCGTTTGAGAATGAGGCAAAGAAACTTGGTCTTGGAAAAGGAATAGCAACGCAGCATTTTTTAAGTATGGTTGAAAAATTTGAGATGGCACTTGAACAATCAACATATGAACTTGAGGAGCAGGGATATGGAGTTGCAGTCGATATACAGAAACAAATATTAAAAAAAGCAGGAATTCACAACTTTAAATTGACTAATCCGTAATTTAATTATATCATAAGTAACTAGGGACACTTTGTTTCACTAAAGTATAATGGGAGGAAGTTATATGTATTCATTTGATGAAGTATTAAACTATGATCCAGACCTTGCTAAGGCTATGGATGATGAACTTGGAAGACAGAGAAGCCACATCGAGCTTATCGCTTCTGAGAACCTTGTAAGTAAGGCAGTTATGGCTGCTATGGGAAGCCCTCTTACTAATAAGTATGCAGAAGGATATCCTGGAAAGAGATATTACGGCGGCTGTGAGTATGTCGATGTTGTTGAGACACTTGCAATTGAAAGAGCAAAGAAGCTTTTTGGCTGTGAATATGCAAATGTACAGCCACATTCAGGAGCACAGGCTAACTTAGCTGTATTCTTCGCACTTGTTAATCCTGGAGATACAGTTATGGGTATGAGCCTTGACTGTGGTGGACATTTATCACACGGTTCACCAGTTAATATTTCTGGAAAATACTTTAACATCGTTCCTTATGGTGTTACAGCAGACGGATTTATTGATTATGATGAAGTATTAAGAATTGCCAAGGAATGCAAGCCTAAGATGATTATTGCAGGAGCTTCTGCTTATGCAAGAACAATCGACTTCAAGAAGTTCAGAGAAATCTGTGATGAAGTTGGCGCATTACTTATGGTAGATATGGCACATATTGCAGGTCTTGTAGCCGGTGGTGCACACCCAAGCCCAATTCCATATGCAGATGTTACAACAACAACAACACATAAGACACTCCGTGGACCAAGAGGTGGTATGATTCTTGCTTCAGCAGAGGCAGCAGAGAAGTTCAAGCTTAACAAGGCTGTATTCCCTGGAATCCAGGGCGGACCTCTTATGCATGTTATTGCCGGTAAGGCAGTATGCTTAAAGGAAGCACTTGACCCAAGCTTTAAGGTGTATGCTGAAAATGTTGTTAAGAACGCAACAGCACTTGCTAACGGACTTATGAACAGAGGCTTTGATATCGTATCTGGTGGTACAGATAACCATCTTATGCTTGTTAACCTCTTAAGCAAGGGCAAGACTGGTAAGGAAGTTGAAAAGCTTCTTGATGCAGCTAATATTACATGTAACAAGAATACAATTCCTAATGACCCGGCTTCTCCATTCGTAACAAGCGGTATTAGACTTGGTACAGCAGCCGTTACAACAAGAGGCTTCAATGAGGCTGATATGGATGTTGTTGCAGAAGCAATTGCTATGCTTGTTGATGATGTAGATGCTAACCAGGCTAAGGCAATGGAACTTGTTAAGGGACTTACAGATAAGTACCCACTTTACGAATAAAGAAATTTTTAGAAAATCACCTTATGAATTAAGGAAAAAACGCATATTTTTATTGTTGCAATTTCACGCACTTGGGACTATAGTTAGTGTCGAAGTGCAAAGGGGCACGAAAGTGAAAGCTTTCGTGCCCCTTTTTTGCATTCACGAAACTAAGAAAGGTGCGTGGCGTTATGGGAAAGTTAGAAGGAAAAGTAGCGGTAATTACCGGAGCTTCCAAAGGCATCGGTGAAGGAATCGCCAAAGTGTATGCAAAGTATGGTGCAAAATGTGTGCTTGCAGCAAGAGGACCTAAGGTGCTTGAACTTGCAGAGCAGTTAAAAAGCGAAGGGTATGAGGCAACAGGTGTTCAGGTTGATGTATCTGATTACAAGAGTGTTGAAAGAATTGTTGAGACTGCCGAGAAAACATATGGAAAGATTGATGTACTTGTATGTAACGCAGGTGTATGTGTTCTTGAAGACTTTCTTGAAGATGACACATTTGAAAATAGGGACTTACATCTTGATATTAATGTCAAAGGTGCATGGAATGTGGCAAAAGCTGTTATTCCAAGCATGATAGCAAATGGTGGTGGTGCAATCGTAGTTACAAGCTCTGTAACAGGAGATATGGTTGCTGATCCTGGAGAGGTTGCATATGCAACATCTAAGGCGGCACTGGTAGGATTTACGAAGGCACTTGCAAGAGAATTTGCAGATAAGAATATAAGAGTTAATGCAATATGTCCGGGATATGTAAGGACACCGCTTGTTGAAGGAATGGCAAAGCAGTCAGACCCGGAGAATCCGGAGAGAGCAATACAGGCAATTGCAGATGCAGTTCCTTTGAAGAGGCTGGCTGACCCTGAGGAGGTTGGAGAACTTGCAGCATTCCTTGGATGTTATGAATCAAGCTACATAACCGGAACACAGATAGTTATTGATGGCGGAAGCACATTGCCGGAAACAACATCTATGGGACAGTAATTAAATATAAGAAAAGTACAAAGGCGTACATGAATCGGATAGATTCGTGTACGCCTTTTCTGATTGGAGGATAATGACATGGCATTTGAAAATGTTGATTTATTTGATGCGGTTGCAAATGCTTCGCTTGAAAAATACGGATGGCAGGACAGATGTGAGGCGAAACTCATAGTGCTGTCAGAGAATGCAACCTATATGGTCAAGAACAAAGAAACAGGTGAAAAAGAAGGAGTGCTTAGAATAAGCAGACCGGGTTATCACACATTGGATGAGCTTAATTCAGAGATGAAGTGGTTAAGACAGATTAATGACTACACACCGCTTCTTGTAGCTAATCCTATAAAAGGGCTTGATGGTAAGAATATACAGGAGATTACAGGACCGGATGGAAATGTATATTTCTGTGTTATATGTGATTTTCTTCCGGGAGAAGCACCCGATGAGAATAACGAGGAGCAGATGGTAAAGCAGTTCAGATATCTCGGTGAGACAACAGCTTATCTTCACCGTCAGACAGAGATATGGAACGGAACAGACAAGCTTGACCGTATGGTATGGACTTACGACACGATAATAGGTGAACATGCTGCATGGGGTGACTGGAGAGCATTTCCAGAGATGACCCCGGAGGCAGAAAATATATTGTCAGAGGTTTCAAGAATTATTAAGAGAAGACTTGAAAGATATGGAACTAATGAGAATAATTTTGGACTCATACATGCAGATTTAAGATTAGCTAATCTGCTTATTGAGGGCGACCAGATTAAGGTTATTGATTTTGATGACTGCGGTTTTGGATGGCACTTACATGACCTTGCGTCAGCACTTAGTTTTATTGAGGACAAGCCAATTGTTCCAAAGCTTGTAAATGCATGGCTTGCAGGATATAAGAAGGTTCTTCCGTTCACTGATACGGATTTTGAAGAAATAGACACATTTATAATGATGAGAAGATTACAGCTTACAGCATGGCTTGCATCTCATCAGGAATCAGGTCCGGTAGCAGAATTAAGTGTCGGCTGGATGGACGGAACCATGGAATTAGCCGAAAGGTATCTTAGATTATTCGGCTAGGCACATAAGAAATCTTCGTGACAACAAATCATGAACAACAATAAGGGAGGAAGCTATTATGGGCGAAAAGAAAACAAATGCATTATCTAAATCAATGAAGCTGATTTATGTATATGCAATGGCAACTGGAGCAATATTTACATTTATGTGTTACTGGGATGGTATATTCATGTCATATACAGGTCCCGGAACATTCTTAGCATTTGCACTTATGACACTGGCAGTACTGCCGACAGCATTTGTGTATGCTGAATTCTCGACAATGTTACCAAGTACAGGTTCGTGTCTGGTATTCAATACGGTAGGTATTAACAAGCATGCAGGTTTCTGGTCAGCGTGGCTTATCATGTGTGCATGGATAGCCGTTCCTGCAGCAGGTGTACTTGGAATTATCGAATGGTTAAATCATCAGTTTGGTCTGGGACTTACAGGCGGCAAGGCAGTTATTGTCGGTTCATTAGTACTGTGCTTCTGGTGTGTACTCAGTCTTTATAAAAATGTTGTAGCAGGCAAGGTTCAGTCATTCATGCTTATGGCTGGTATCGCAGGTATTCTTATATGTTCATTACTTTTCCTGTTCAGCGGACACTGGAGCATTGCTAATTTCGCGGATTTCTTTACAAGCAGCAATGAAAAGCAGTGGGGTGGTAATTTTGCAACCGGTATTGCATGGGTTGTCGGATGTTCATTTATGATAACACCATACTTCGGATTCGAGACAGTACCGGCAATGGTTGAGGAGGGTGACTTCCCAATTAAGGACCAGAAGAAAGCGATTCTTGGTTCAGTTATAACATGTGGTGCTATATATACAATTTTCTACTTCTGTCTTGCAGGTGCAATGCCTTGGGCAGAGCTTACTAATGGCGGTGACTGCCACCCATTCATCACATTTGAAGCATTACAGTACTGCTTCGGTGATAAGATTGCATGGTTTGTCCTTATAATGGGTATTGTCGGAGTTGTATTCCCAATTGGTACATCAGTACTTGGTTTCTGGTATTCAGGCGTCCGTATGATATACGCTATGGGTCGTCAGAATTTCCTTCCAAAGCAGTTCTCATACACTAATAAGTACAACCAGCCAACACTTCCTAACATACTTATTCTTGTTGTAAGTATTGGATTTATTGCAATGCAGAGTATTACAGCATTCTTTGACCTGATGGCATTCGCGTGTGCATTGTGTTATGTGATTACTTCAATATCTTCACTTGTTCTTTTAAAGAAGCATCCTGAATGGGAGAGACCATACAAATGTGCAACAGGACTTAAGATAGCCTCTCTTATAATCATGGCAATTATTGCATTCTTCTGTACTATCGGTATCGGAAAGGCAACATGGTTAGGATTTGCAGGATATATGGGTGTAGGTCTTATCCTATGGCTGTATATGATTCTTATTAAGTGGAAGCATGAAAAGGTATGGATGAAGACACCTGATGGTGATAAGGAATATTAAAATATGAAGAAAAGAGGTTATGGATTATGAAAGAGTTAGAGATAGTTATAAAGCCTGAGAAGCTTGAGAATCTTAAAAGGATTCTTGACAGTGAGGGTGCAAGAGGTGTAATGATTACAACAATATTTGGCTATGGTCACCAGAAGGGAACTGGTCAGGTATATACAAGAGATGAAACTCCGGGTATCAATCTTTTACCTAAATTAAGTGTAAGAACTGTCGTAAAAGACGAGATAGTTGAGGGTATAATTAATAAGGTATTGGAAGAACTTAATACTAACAGTTTTGGTGATGGTAAGATATTCATCAAGGACATCGAGGGAGCAGTCAAGATAAGAACTGGTGAAACCGGTAACGACGCTCTGTGATAAAGCTTTCTTACTTCCCTAATCTTTTTATAGAGGCAGCCGTCCTGTTTGATTAACAGGGCGGCTGCCTATTTTTGAGAAGTGGTGGCATATTGAAGTCCATATATCTGAATGAAGATTGTATGAAATTATGAAAAGTAAAATTTGGAAGTGAAAATATCAGTCATAGGTGATATAATCTACGATAGTTTAAATGAAAAGGAATTAGATATTATGAGACATTTTTCGAGAACAGAATTAAAGGCAGCTATTAACATGCTTAAGGAGTTTACTGCGAAGGGCAATTTTGCAGTTCTTATGTATATGGGTGACACTGATAAGCTTGAGGTATCACAGACTCTTAATTCGGACATGAGCTGCTTTTTATTATATGGAAGCATCCAGCCACTTGCATTTTTCTTTGCAGAAAATATTCCTATGACTGCGGGTGAGTTAGAAGAGATTATTAATAAGCAGTCAGCAGTGTATGAGGAAGAGATGGACAATTACAGAAATGCACTAAAGGAAAGCGGTGCAGATAATGGATTATTTATTACAAAGTATGAGAGTATGATTCATACATTTATTGCATATGACCCTGACCAGAGTGGCGAGCGTGACTGCTTCGCACCATTCATAGAAGGCGCATTCAATGTACAGCCGGGTAAGGGTCAGCTTGTAAATGAGGTTATGAGACTTGAAGTGTATGATGATGAATATGAGGATGACTGTGTAATTCAGAAGAAGCATTTTGTATATCTTCCATCAGTGAAATTCATGGGAGCATTCAATATGCGAATGATGATGAGTATGGTTGATGCACAGTATAACTAACATTTTACAATTCTTAAATTTATATAATATGTTTGAATCCCGGACTTCTGTATAGTATATTAGAAGTAACTTTAAAGAGTGGAGGGGTTGTATGAACAAGGGACATTTTAAAGATAGTCAGGTTGTTAAGGGAATTACGATTGGTGCAGTGCTAATTGTAATATATCTTGCCCTTAACAATGTGACTGGAATTCTTGATTCTATATCATATCTTGCAGGACTTGTAATGCCATTTATAATTGGCGCAGTCATCGCATTTGTATTCAATGTACCTATGAAAGCAATTGAAAAAGGACTTAACAGGCTGTTTGACAAGCGTTGTAAGAAGAAGCATCCCAGACTTATAAGAGTGCTTGCTTATATGCTTACACTGATTTTGATACTGGCTATTATTGCAGGCGTACTTTTTGTGGTTGTGCCTGAACTGGTGAACACAATAGCTGACCTTATAGGACAGGTGCCAACAGCGGTTAATAATCTAATCAACTGGCTGCAGGTCAAGCTGTCTGCATATCCTGAGTATGAGGAAAAGTTAAGCAGCATATCAATCAACTGGGATTCTGTTCTTTCAAATGTTATGAATTTCCTTTCAATAGGAACTAAAGGAATTATTAATGGCGGAATCGGGGCTATAAGCGGATTCTTCTCAGGTATTACTAATTTCTTTATTGGGTTTGTATTCTCAGTTTATGTGCTTTTCCAGAAAGAAAAGCTTGCATCACAGTGTAAGAAACTTATGTATGTGTGCATGCCTGAGAGCAGGGCAGATAAAATCATTGAAGTGTTAAGACTTACCAACACTACATTCTCTAATTTCCTGTCAGGACAGTGCCTTGAAGCATGTATTCTTGGAACGATGTTTGTTATTACATTGTCTATATTGCGAATGCCTTATGCACTTCTTATAGGAATTATTATTGCGGTTACTGCACTTATTCCGATTGTTGGTGCATTTATCGGATGTATAGTCGGTGTGATTCTTATAATGATGACAAGCCCGATAAAGGCACTGATATTCATCGGCGTGTTCCTTATATTACAGCAGATTGAGGGCAATCTTATATATCCTCATGTTGTTGGAAGTTCTGTTGGACTGCCTGGAATGTGGGTGCTTGTTGCTGTTACAATCGGTGGCAATCTGTTTGGTATAATGGGGATGCTTACATTTATTCCAATCAGCTCAGTGTGTTATGCGCTGCTTCGGACATATGTGAATAGGAAAGTGGAAGAGAAGGAGATTGACAGAGAGAAATTTCAGGGGTAGGTTTCGTACGGATGTGTGAGGCAGGCTGCTGTATATATCATTTTCAAACACGCTTGCGCTCGTGCTACGACGCAGCGGTACTAAGTTCGCTGGGATTTGCTGGCACTGTGTGCCAGCTTTCCCAGCTTACTAAGTGCCGGCGTCTTCGCAACGGTTTGAAAATGATATATACAGCAGCCTGCCTCCATTTGCACGGAAGATTGTCTGGGAATTGTATCTTGTGTCGGGGGCACGGAGGTACGGTTGTTTACAAATGGTAAAGTTTGATGTATGCTAGAATAGTAAATATAAAGAATCTATAATTGCTAATATAAAATATGAGGGATAGAAAATGGAAGCATTAGTTATGGGGATTTTACTGGATATGATTTTTTTTGCAAGATTTCTATACATAAAAACCCAATTCTATAAAACCAAAGGCGTCGCAAATGGAAATGACAGACGATACACTTCTGAGTTTATATATGGATACAGAGGGCATAATTATGTCTGCAGTGTAACAAATAATATATTTTCAAGGTATCATGTAAGGGGGGATGTTTATACCATATTTGTAAAAAAACATAATCCATATAATGGAGTTATGGGGAGTGAACTGACTATATATATGGTTCTGAGTATTGTGGAGTTTATATTTGTTGGTTTATACATAGTGCTATTGTTATTGAATCGGTTTATGTATGTGTCTTAAATTAGTGCATAAGAGGGAAAAGCCTACTAATGTTGCTGAATGTGATGAAATAGTAGTTTACCGAGGAACTTTGGGGAGTGGTAAGATAAGGTAGATGATTTATATTATGTTAGATGTGATTCATTAAGGGGGATGCAATAATGCATGGAGAATATATAATTATTTATATTATGCTGGATATGATATTTTTGGCTAGATATTTATACATAAAAACTCAATTCTATAAAACTGAAGGTATCGCATATGGTAATAGCAATCATTACTTTTCTGAGTTCCTTATCCGTGACGATAAAGGGTATAATTATGTTGGCTGGGTAAGTATGAATATATTTTCACCGCTTCATACAAGAGGGGAGGTTTATACGATATATGTTAGTAAAATAAATTCCAAGAATGCAGTGATGGGAAATGAACCGACTATTTATCTGGTTCTGAGTATTGTGTTTTTTGTATTTGTTATTTTCTACATGATAGTATTAGCATTGTATTGGCTTATGTAAGTGTCGTAAATTGGAAAATAATCCAGTCGCTTGCCATCACGCGGAATTGGACGTTAGAGCAGTGGAAAGACAAGTTGAAGTCCAAAAGAAGAGAATATAATTAAGAATAAATAAGCAACATCCCCGGCATGATTAATAACCATGCCGGGGATGTTTTTGTTATATTCTTTAATTACTTATTGTTCTTCTTCTCGTTCTCAAGCTTCTTCATAGCTCTTACCTTAAGTGAAAGACCGAAGAGGTTGATGAATCCGTCAGCATCATGATGGTCATACATATCACCTGTCTTGAATGATGCAATTGACTCATTGTAAAGTGAATATGGAGATGTTGTTCCAGCCTTGATGATGTTACCCTTGTAAAGTCTGAACTTAACTTCACCTGTTACATATTCCTGAGTCTTCTCAACGAATGCCTGAAGTGCTTCACGAAGAGGTGTCTCCCACTTTCCTTCGTAAACAACCTGTGCAAACTTGTTTCCAACATCCATCTTGAATGTTGTTGTATCTCTGTCGAGAACTAATTCCTCAAGCTGCTGATGTGCTTCGTAAAGAATAGTTCCACCAGGAGTCTCATATACAC
>ERZ840057.397-NODE-397-length-47390-cov-12.437879_pt1 | contig 47390 bp, 106 predicted proteins | sample MGYA00519907_ERZ840057 | MGnify/ENA primary metagenome ERZ840057 (study PRJEB31850, sample SAMEA3708862) | human gut metagenome | biome: human gut; feature: human-associated habitat; material: faeces | place: China | collected 2014 ...
GCGGCACTTCCAATGCCCTTGACTTCCTGCCCCTTGACCGTTCCGGCAACCGCCGCTTTATCCCCGTCATGGTGTACCCGGAGCAAGCCGAGGTTCACATTTTGGAGGATGAAGCTGCTTCCAGAGCCTATATCGAGCAGATGTGGGCAGAAGCTATGGAGATTTACCGAAGCGGCAGGTTCAAGCTGGCTTTCAGCCCCGCCATGCAGCGGTATCTCAAAGAACACCAGCGGGATTTTATGCCGGAGGACACCAAAGCCGGGATGATACAGGCGTATCTTGATAAGTACACCGGGAGCATGGTCTGCTCCAAGCAGCTCTACAAGGAAGCCTTGAACCATGCCTTTGACGAGCCGAAACAATGGGAAATCCGGGAAATCAACGAGATTATGAACCAGTGCATTGACCGCTGGCGGTACTTCCCGAACCCAAGAATGTTTTCAGAATATGGCAGACAAAAGGGCTGGGAGCGTGAAAACCCGGCAACGGACTCCGGCAACCCGTCTGAAAAAACGATGGACGGTTTTGTGGAGGTCACAGAACAGATGGAGCTTCCATTCTGAAAATGACAGCCCGTTGCACCCCCTGTTGCTATCCCGTTGCCGAGCCGGTTGCCGGGGAAAAACCCTTATTTCCGGGCTTTTCTCCCTTATAACAACCAAAACAACAGAAAAATAAAAGAAAAGTATAAATAGTAACCATCGCCAGATTGAGATTGTTTGCAAGGTCTTTTGAAGCCCGTTGCCGGACTTCGTTGCCGACACCCTCTGTCTGGCTATTTTCATGTATGGAGGATAACTGCCTATGGCGAATAATAAGATGAATATTGAAGGAAAAAATTACTCGGATGTTCCGGTGTGGCGTAGATATACGCTTACCATTGAGGAAGCAGCCAGATATTATCATATCGGCGAAGGAAAATTGAGAACGCTTATTGACACACATCCCAATGAGGATTTTTATGTGATGAACGGCAATCGTGCCCTCATTAAGCGTGAGAAATTTGAGAGGTATCTGGATCAGGCTACTGCTGTGTAAACAGAGCTGACAGATTTACCGATTTCACATGATATAACTATGCGGAGAGCTGGATTTGTGCTATGATAAGAGCGCAAGTCTGGCTCTCTTTTTTGAAAGGAGAGTTCACGATGAGTGAGAAAAGACGAGATAACCGTAATCGGATTTTGCGAGAGGGCGAGTACCAGCGTAAAGATGGGAGGTATCGTTTCCGCTATATTGATGAGGACGGAAAAGAGAAAAATGTATACAGTTGGCGTTTGGACAAGAATGACCCAATGCCAAAAGGGAAGAAGCGGGAGCCTTCCCTGCGTGAGAAAGAAAAACAGATTGAAGCGGATTTGTTTGACCGTATCGTAACAAACGGCGGCAACTATACTGTTTTGGAACTGGTAGAAAAATATGTTTCATTGAAAACAGGAGTTCGTCACAATACGGTTGCCGGATATAAAACGGTCATCAATATGCTGAAAAAAGAGAGTTTTGGGAATCTGCGAATTGATAAGGTGCGTTTGTCAGATGCAAAGGCATGGTTGATTAAGCTCCAGCAGATTGATGGACGGGGATACAGTTCCATTCATTCTATCCGGGGAGTTCTAAGACCGGCATTTCAGATGGCAGTCGATGATGACCTGCTTCGTAAAAATCCATTTGAATTTGAGCTTGCATCCGTCATTGTCAATGATTCTGTTACCAGAGAAGCGATTACCCGAAAGCAGCAGAGAGATTTGCTGAAGTTTATTCAGGAAGATAAGCATTTCAGCAGATACTATGATGCAATCTATATTCTTTTTCACACAGGGCTTCGTATCTCAGAGTTCTGTGGGCTGACAGTTTCAGAAATTGAGTATGGAGAAATGCGTATCAAGGTAGACCATCAGCTACAGCGTACTGCACAGATGCAGTATGTGATCGAAGAACCGAAAACAGACAAAGGTATTCGATATGTACCGATGACAGAAGCTGTTGCAGCGTGTTTTCGCAGAATCATTGCCAACCGAAAGACGCCAAAGGTTGAGCCGATGGTGGAAGGATATGCCGGATTTTTGTTTCTGGATAAAAACGATATGCCGATGGTTGCCCTTCATTGGGAGAAGTATCTGGAGCATATCATTCAGAAATACAATAAAATTTACCGTATCCAGATGCCGAAAGTTACCCCTCATGTATGCAGGCACACCTTTTGCTCTAATATGGCAAAATCCGGGATGAATCCAAAAACCTTGCAGTATATCATGGGTCACGCAGACATCAGTGTAACCTTGAACACTTACACCCATGTAAATTTTGATGATGCAAAGGAAGAAGTATATCGGATAGCGAATAGTTAAAAAAGCCCGTTGGTAAGGACGCTTGCTTTACCAACGGATTTACCAAGATTGCAGGGAAAAACATAAGAAAATACGAGAAGATTTGAGAAGATACCTTGAAAAGAAAGGAAAACTCAAAAGTCGGAAAACCCTGAAATATCAAGCGTTTGAGAAGAAATACAAGACTTAAATGGAGATATAAAAAGATGATTAAAGTATTATTTGTTTGCCACGGCAATATATTCCTTTCTGGAAAAGCCATAAAGAATTGTAAGCATATAAGATAAAGAAAACCCAATACACCTTTCAACAATACGCTCCCTGCTGGGGCTTTTGATTTTACAAAGGAGAACACCCATGAAACCAAGAACAGAAATCAGCATGCAGCTCTACAATCTAATGATGGAACGAGGTTATCCGGAGAATTTATGTGATCTTGTCACCAGAAATCTGAATACCGATTATACAGCAACAAGAATGATTGGATATTTATCCCATTATTCTGATTTGCCGGATGTAGAAGTTGTGGATGAAATGCTTGCTATTTTAAGTGATCGGAATGAAATTATCAAGAAAAAAGAATCTGAACAGGCACAGGCCAAGATCAGTGAGATTTACAGATTTGGATTAGACATTAAATAATAATGAAATAGATAAGAGGGAGCAAAATCTGCCCCCTCGATTATTTTTGCTCTAATATATATGCCAATAAGCCATCGCATCCTTCATTTACGTCTCTATAAGTTGCATCAAAATTCCCAGTATACCAGGGATCCGCAATATCAGCATCTTTTCGTGATGTGTAATCTAAAAGTTTAGAAACCTTACCGTCCGGATCACCTTTAAGCATGCGGTTAAGATATTTTATATTGATCGAATCCATACCTATGATATAATCGAAATTATCATAATCGGAAAATGAAATCTGTTTTGCTCTATGTGGTACTAAAGGAATTCCAACTTCTTTTAATTTGTTTACCGTACCTCTATGCGGTGGATTTCCGATTTCTTCTGTGCTTGTCGCAAAGCTGTCTATTACAAACTGATCACTCAATCCTTTTTCTTTTACCTTATAGGTAAACACGCTTTCGCTTAAAGTTGATCTGCAAATATTTCCCCAACATACAAATGCTACTCTTATTTTCATGATGTACCTCACATTTCTTCCAATACTAAATATACTTGTAACTGTTCAGAGCCAACCTCCAAAATGCTATGCATTTTGGAGGTGTGGCGTATCCGCCAAATAAAATTTCAAAAACAGTCTTAAAAATGCAAGCATTTTATACCTGTTTTTTGAAATTTTGCTTGGCTCTGAACAGTTACATATACTGAAAATATTTTTCCTGCTTCTTACGCATCTAATGCATAGGAGAGAAGCTTTTTCAAATTGTGGTGAAACTGACGTTTATATGCATGTATTTTTTTCTTCTCAGAAACGGAATAGTGTTTCTCCACGTAGATATCATATCGTTTAAACATGCTTCGGAAATCCGTATCCTGTTTTTGTCCCCAACGGACCAGTACCCAGTTCATGGCATCTATATTCCAGTATTCACTTGGAATTCCTGCTATTTTCAATGTGGTAATCTGACGCATTGCCTGCATGGATAGGCGGCTGAGCTGGCGTTCACGGTGCATCTCATCCGGATCATTTTTCCCAAGCTTTTTCATTAATTTTTGAGAGAGTGTCTTTGTCCTGGAAGCACGTTCCATTACACGAACACTTTGATCAATGATATCCTGGAGCTGCACTGCGGCATTCCAGTAAGTCACGAAAGAAACGGACTCTTTTTCATCTTCCGGTGTGAGTTTAAATGTCTTAAAAACACGGTCTGTAACTCCAAAAATTTCCAAATTATAAGCTTTTCTTTTCGCCGGATTGGAAAGAACCCGGTAGGCTTCCAGAATCTCCTGCATAAAAGCAGTTGTATCTATATCTTTATGCATATTGGCATCCGGATGATAGACCTTAGCCAATGCATTTTTCGCTGAAGTAATTTCTTCCAGAGTCGCATCTCTGGATACACCTAAGATATCGTAATAAGTGCGTGAGCTCATTTTGACCTCCTAATATTAGATTCCATTTTTCTGAAATCACAGAAAATGGACAGTACTTCTAATATACGCCTGTAAAATTGAAAAGTCAATTCTCTCCAGACATATTTCCGCTTCACATCTACTATACTGGTAAAAGAATAGTCCATGGGGGAATTGCAGATGAAGAAAGGTTTTACAGTGATTCTGCTGAGTGTTTTTCTGCTATATAGGATTGCATTTCCAACAACTGTAGTCCACGCAGAAGAAGTAGAAATAAGTGCGCCGTCTGGTATTCTTATGGAAATGTCTACGGGAACGGTTTTATTTGAAAAAGATGCAGATACTGCACGGCCACCGGCAAGTGTTACAAAGATCATGACAATGTTGTTAATCTTTGATGCATTAGAAAATGGAACTATATCACTTGATGATGAAGTGTCAACTTCCGAGTATGCAGCTTCTATGGGAGGATCTCAAGTATTCCTTGAACCGGGAGAGATCCAGACGGTAGGTACGCTGCTAAAATGCATTTCTGTCGCAAGCGCAAACGATGCGTGTGTAACATTCAATAATAGGAAACCTTACACCCCACATGATATTGTATATTAATTGAGTATTTAACTATATGTTGAGTACTCTTTTTTATTTCCAATTATTTCCAGCTTTACCAGTATTTCACTATTGAATCATAAAATCACTTTCGAATACCATTATATGGATATGCTGGAAAGGAGTGGAAATAATGATACACAAAGGAGAAATATCATGCCCGGTATGTTCGGGAGAATTAAAATACTACGATCATGTACATAGAATAGTGAAAGGAAAAGAAGGTAATAAGCGTACAATCGAGATAAGACGTATGCGATGTACGCAATGTCACAAGATACATAGAGAATTAACGAAAGAGGTTTTACCGTACTTGCATTACGAAAGAGAAATCATAATTGGTGTATTAAACGGATGGATCACACCCGAAACACTCGGATATGAGGACTATCCAAGTGAGAGTACTATGAGTAGATGGCATCACCTACATTTTCCACCTACTTTGTTTTAACAAAAGGCAGTATAAAAGTTATCATCTTCAGTGAAAGGAGATGAAATTCAAAATGGGAACAACAATAAGACCAGAATTATCAAAGAAGAATCCGTATTGGATTGAGAAACACAGATATTACGAGTTGAAACATTTTTGCTTACAATATCCAATATGGAGACAAGCGTATAACTCATTAGGTGGATTAAGTAGCAGACAATCAGATTTGGCTATGTGTAGTAGTAAGTATAACATGTCAAATCCAACAGAACGAATAGCTATGATTAGAAGTTTCTATTCGGACAGGATGAGAATGATAGAAAAAACAGCCAAAGAAGCCGACAACGAGTTATCTGAATACATAGTGATTGGTGTTACAGAGAATATGTCGTATGATCTGTTGCGAGTGAACTACAACATACCGTGCTGTAAGGATATTTACTATGACCGTTATCGGCGGTTCTTTTGGCTGTTAAATAAAGCTAGAGGTTAGCTATGATCTCACACATTGATATGCAGTTAGGGTAATCTGGGTTTTTACAGTCACCGCAATAAGTGCATCGACCTGGCGGGACTTCTGAATCATATGCGCCATAAATCTCGCCGTATTCATCATCGTGAAAATCAAACCAAGTCGCACACTCGTCTTTGATTATGTCGATGTAAGGGTGAGTACGGTCATAGTCATCCCGGCGTACTTCATATCCACAGCCAGGGCAGATGTAGGTATCTCGTGGGTCGTCTTCAATCATCTGAGAGCCACAATGACATACAGGTATGTTATGTAAAAAAGAATCAATAATTTCGTCGTCGGTTGTACAATAATCAAATTTCATAATAATTACCTCCGTAATTCGCGATTAAAACGTATCATCTTATAGAAAGGAGATGAAATCAAAATGAATAAGGAACTGTATAATGAATTCTTAAAAAGTATAGGCTATGCGTCTAACTTTACGCTTGATGCGATTGTATCTGATTATGATGAGCGTCAAATCAAAGAAATTGAATCTTTGAATCTTGACGAAGAAATCACGGCTAAACTCATCACCATGGTTAAAGCTAGAGCATTCCTGGAAAGATCCATTATCAAGACATTAAGATAACATCTTTCAAGAAGATTAGGGGTTACTCATTTGTGAGCTATCCCTTTTCTTTTTATCGGTTTAGTACAGTCTCCGCTATATCTACTAAATGACTTAATGATGCTTTTCGATCAGCGATAGCGTCTTCTAAAGAGAAATCACCATATGCATCCATCACCTGCTCGACAGTCCATATATCCCCTATGTCCTCGAACATTTCGATAAAAATTAAAGTTTCTGATTTTGTCATAACAGTTACCTCCTTACGGTTTGTCTTATAAGTATAACATATACAGTTACTAATTTCAAAATGGTTTCTAACCTAGATTAGAATTTCGTACGGGGGTGACTAGAATCAATGTTATATTTCGAATGTGAAAATTTCCCCGGTCAGATTTTTGAGAAAACAATTCGCGAAAATTACACGGTATATTATGAGAAACAATTGTTTACAAATAATAGACGCTGGGTCAGTGTTCATCTATATGGTGCCACGACGGTTCGATTCCGTACTCTATTATTTTTTCTTTTTGAAAGGAGGTGTAATTAAATGATTTACATATCGATGATGGTACTTGGTATCGTAATTGGAATGTGCGTTGGTTTAACTGTCAGAAAACATAAGACCGGACACGGATATTTCAAAGTAGTTGTCATGGAGGATCAACCAGATCTTGCCACTGTTAATGTACGTATTCCAACCGACCAAGACTTAGAATTGCTACACGAAATTATCCTTACGCGAGAATAACATCTGCTTTTATGGAACTGGTAAATTATGATTCAAGAAAGGAGTACAGTATGAGTACGAAAACATTATTAGAAGATGAAATCCAAAGTACAATCGAGGAGATTAGTCATCTTGAAGTCGGATCAGAGAAACACGAGACAGCTACGGAAGCTTTAGCAAAACTTCTTGATAAGTATAACGCTATGGATCGTTTAGAAGCTGAGATTCGGGAGAAGTATGACAGCAAAGAAGCAGAGAACGCTTTAAAGGAGGCTGAATATGCTTTGAAAGAAGAACAGTTGAAACACGAAAAACGTGATGCTATTATCAAGAATATTTTAACAGGGCTGCAAGTAGTAGCTTGTGGTATCCTGATTCCAATTTGGGGTGTAAAAGCTGCCGCGAAGTATGAGGAAGAAGGAGTCTTCAAGAATGTGTGGACACGTGCAGCAATTACTGATATTCTTCCAAAGAGAAAAAAGTAATTAAATAGTTCACAAATTAAAATGGAGGGGTTTTAGAAAAATCTAGGACTCTTCTTTTTCTTAGGGAGTAAAATGAGATATTATTACGAAAAGCCGGAGATATATCGTGCCTTGTACGGAATCATTTACGAGTGTAATCATCCGGTTTATAGCAAATGCACTTTATATAGAATAGGTGATGACGGGCTAGCTGTTATCCAACAGCGTTACGATCCTGTTACTAAAAGAACTTGGTGGGGTGAGATAGATTCATGGCTTGTGGATGAGTTGTATTTGCACGAGAGGTTTCGACAATTCTTTAGCGAGCGTGGTGGACTATCTGTAAACGGTCTATACCCTACAGTATCGATACGGCAGATTATGTGGGCATTGAAAATGAAGCCTATCCCTAGAGAACGATGGGAAACAAGTTTTGATAGACGTATAATCTGAGTCGCGAAAAATACATGGGATGTTATGAAATATGTCAAGGAGGTACTATGATATGAAAATCGACAAAACTATAGCACTCAATGGACTTTCAGCTGTATTTGGAACAGCAAGTTTTGTAGTAAACCTACTACTTAACAAAGCGCAAAATGAAGCTATAGCCAAACGAGCAGCCGAAATAGTTAGAAGAAGACATTAGTAGTAACTGTTAACATTAAGGCGAAAGAGTTCGGGTCTTAATCGACTTGGACTCTTTTTCTTTTCACGCAAGAGGTAGGACATGGATGAGATGAGAATCAAGTTACACAGCAGGGTGATGCGTGGCATTGTCGGTAAGCTGATTTCTAATGCTATATATAAATCAACTGGATATAAGCCAAACATACGTATTAAGGAACTAGGTATCGAAACTGTTGATAAACGTATTGCTTTCAACATCAGTCTTGACGGTGATATTAGCGAGGCAGTTTTATACAAAATAGATAAGTTAATTGAGTAAAGAAAGGAGAACAATGGTATGAAAAAATCAAAATTTAGCAATAATACAGCTTCTATTATTCTTACCTGTTTAGGCGGAATTGGTGTTATCGCAACTTCAGTAATGGCAGTACGGGAAACACCAAAAGCTTTAAAACTAATGGACGAAGCTGAAAAAGAAAAATGTGCGAAACTTTCAAAATGGGAAGTTATAAAGACTACAGTGCCAGCATATTTGCCGTCAGTAGTATGCGGAGCGGCTACAATTGCATGTATATTTGGAGCTAACATATTATCACAGAAACAGCAGGCATCATTAGCAAGCGGATATGCTTTTATTGAACAGAGCTACCGGCAGTATCGTCAGAAAGTTATTGAGTTGTATGGTATAGAAGCGCATGAGAAAGTAGTCGAAGCACTTGCTGTTGAAGATGCGCATGAAGTATATCCTTATGTTCAGAGCGGTTTTGGATGCTATTCTCAATATTTAGAAGACGATTATAGCGAACCTAAACTATTTTATGATGCATACGGTAGACGATATTTTAACGCTCCGTTAGAACAGGTATTGCAGGCAGAGTATCATTTGAATCGCATTTTTGTTACTGAAGGTGGTTGCGTATGTCTTAATGAGTTCTACGAGTATCTCGGACTAGATCCGACACCTAATGGTGAGAAAGTAGGTTGGAATATGTACTATGATGAAACTTTTTGGATTGACTTTAATCATAGAAAAGTAACGATGGATGACGGACTTGAATGTTATATTATTGAGACTGCATTTATGCCAACTGAAGAAGCACTTAATGACGAATACCAATAGACGCGAAAATTACACGCCCCTTTATGAAACAGATTAAATGTTAATTAAGGAGGAATTGAATATGGACTTAGCAACTAAGATGCAAGAAGTGTTAAATGATTGTTATTATGATAACTGTGATGATGAAAGTAGACCTAAAAGAGTCAAAGCAACAACAGCAGCTTTTTTGAGTGGAGCTATCGATGGTGCGGTAATCGTATATCCGTTAATGCTTATAAGCTTTTTTGCAGCCGGAAGAAAAATTAAAAAACTCGAAAAACAGTAAATCTGTAGACGAGAGCTTAGATCAAAATGACTTAGGCTCTTGTTCTTTCGCGAAAATTACAAGGGCTATTATGAGAGAATGAACTATTAAATGACTAATGGCTATGGGTGTGTAGAACCTATCCAGGTGGGAGGTATGAAATAGGACTGGCAGTTTAATAGCTAGCTACACAGTATTCTCTTTTTATTTTAGTACGTAGGTGACAAGACTATGTGCTATTTTTATATGACAGATTCGCGAAAGGAACGAAGACTGTTATGAAATATTATTTTTAAGGAGGTACGATATGAAAATCGACAAGAGAGCATTGCTGACGATGGTATCAGCGGTTTGTGGAGCAGGGAGCTTTGTAGTAAGTGTTCTACTGTCCAAAGACCAAAATGAGGAAGTAGCGCAAAGAGCAGCGGATATTCTTGAAGAAAGACAAAAAACTTCAGAAGAAGAATAATATTAGCAGGGAGCTTGGGTCAAAATGACTTAGGCTCTTTTCTTTTGCAAAATATTAAAAGGAGATATTTAAAATGAGTAAAGAAAGCATTAAACATAGTTTCAAAATGGTATGGAAAAAAGTAGAAAAACGTAGTCCTGAAATTCTTACGGGGCTTGGTATTGCGGGTATGTGTACAGCAGTAGTTGTTGGGATTAAAGTCACGCCAAAAGCACTACAGTTAATCGAAGAAGAAAAAAAAGAACAGAAAGTTGAAGAGCTTAAACCTGTAGAGGTTGTTAAAGTTACTTGGAAACAGTATCTTCCTGTAGCACTTCTTACTGTGGCGTCTGCAGCATGTTTGATTGGGGCTAATTCTGTACATTCACGTAGACATGCAGCATTATATTCCGCGTACAAGATTTCTGAGACAGCTTATTCAGAATTGAAAGACAAGACAAAAGAAGTTGTTTCAGAGAAAAAAGTAAAAGAAATTAAGCAGAAGATTGCAGAAGATAAAGTTAAAGATATCACATCTGATGAGAAGAAAACCCAGATTATTGTGAACGGAGACGCTGACACTTGGTTTATCGATGCGATGAGTAATCAGCCATTTAAGTCCAGTAAGAATGATCTGGATGCGGCTGTTAATAGACTTAATAAAGCTATGATGAGTGAAATGTATATATCCTTGTCACAGTTCTATGACGAGATAGGTGTTCCGCATACAGGAGTAAGTGATGATATCGGCTGGCGTATTGATAAAGACGACATTGAAATCGACTTAAGTGAAGCCACGGTTATCGATGGTAAAGCGTATATAGTTGTTGATTTTATGGCTAGACCAACATACGGATTTGATAATCTTTGTTAATTCGCGAAAAATACATGGGGTGTTATGAGAACTTGATAACAAGTTAGTATAAGGAGGATATTAAAATGGAAGAAACAAGAAATGAAGAGATGGACATGGAAGTGACAGAACTTGAACCAATGGAAACTTTCGATGAGACAGTAGAAAACGATGAAAAGAGATCTGGTCTTGGACTTGGAGCCATTATCGGTGGAGCTGTAGTTTTGGGTGGTGTAACTGCGTATAAAGCAGTGTCCAACAAGATTAAGAAACACAAAGATGAGCAGGCGGTCAAAGAAGAGAAGCCGAAGAAAAAGAAAAGACGTTTTCATATCGGTTTCATCGATGTTCCGGAGGAAGAATCTGAGGTCATTGACGTTTCGGAAGAGGATGTGGAAGTCATCGATAAAGAATCAGAAAACTAAAAAATTAAGTTCACAGGAGGAGACCTGGGTAGAAATACTCGGGCTTCTCTTTTTTCTTTTGAAGGGAGGTGAATCGATGCACAAGTATTTTTACGAAGGGGCAGTATTATTGTTTGATACAGTGGTGGCTTCAAAATGGCGTGGAGAAACTATAGCTCCAACAGCTAAGAAAGCTAAGAGTAACCTCTCATATCAATTTAAGAAACAGAACAATAGACTTCCGGGATCTAGGGTGACATTACCGGGAGAAATCAAAATGATTAGTTAAGGAGAAGATAAATGGCGGAATATAAAATGAAAACAAACGCATCAGAAAGCAAACAAGAAGAGAAAAAGGTAGATAAAATCATTACTGGTACTGCCAAAACCAAACCGAATGAGGTTCGTAAATTTGCTGGGCTTATCGTTTCGGATGACGCTTCTAATGTTGGTAATTATGTACTTATGGACGTGCTTATTCCTACGTTTAAGAAAGCAGTAGTAGATGTCGTTGAAATGATCTTATTTGGTGAAAAAGGTGGTAAGCGTCGCAGCGATGGAAGAACTCCGTATCGTAGTTATTATGATGATCGAAACGACAGACCGCGTAAGACTGCAAACATGGCTGGACGATTCGATTACGACGATATTTCGTTCGATTCTCGTGGTGATGCAGAACTTGTACTTGATCAGATGCGAGACCTTGTGGATGGGGATCGTGGATTTGGTCTTGTAACAGTAGCAGACATGTATGACCTGGCAGGATTACAAGCACCGTTTACAGCTCGTAAATACGGTTGGTTTAATCTCAGAACAGCAGAGGTAATCAGAGGTAGAGACAGCAGCTTCTATATCCGGTTACCGAAAGCTATGCCAATTGATTAATTCAAAATGGAGGTAGCATTATGAGTAAACTTATGACTTATGAGCTGCGAAACCGTTTTAAGAAGTTTCCATTAGATTCACAAGATGGGAAAGGTATAAATGCAGAAATCGTAGCTATGTTCTTTAACTTAGAAGGTCCCGGAACATGGATTATTACTGAGGGTGAAGAGCTGGAAGACGGAGATTGGCTGCTATATGGATACTGCAATATTTTCGAATGGGAATGGGGATACGTAATGCTATCTGATTTAGAAGAATTGGAAGTTCCGGTCGCGCAGTTCGTAAAAGCAGCTGGACATAAAGTAAAAGAATTTATTTAAGAAAGGATGTAAAAATATGAAAAACATTAAATTACCAGCAAATTTGAGCAGATCTCTTAACGGTCTTGCTTTCAAAATGAAAAAACATGCTCCAGAGATTCTTGTAGTTGCAGGAGTTGGCGGAACAATTGCTACTACAGTTATGGCATGTAAAGCCACAACCAAAATTGATGAGGTGTTAGCAGAGAACACAGAACATATTGCAAAGACAAAAAAATATGTTGAAGAAAACGGATATTCCGAGAAGTATACAGAGAAAGATTATCAGAAAGATTTGACTATTATGTATACACAGAAAGGACTTGCCCTTCTTAAACTGTATGCTCCAGCCATAGCACTTGGAACATTATCAATCACAGCTATTCTTGCCGGACATAATATTCTCAAGAAACGTAACGTAGCAATTGCTGCAGCTTACGAAGTGGTGAATAAGAATTTCAATGATTATCGTGGGAGAGTTGTTGAACGTTTCGGTCACGAGCTTGATCGTGAGCTTAGATACAACATTCATAAGCAGGAAGTAGAAGAAACCGTCGTTGATGAAAAGACAGGTAAAGAAAAGAAAGTTAAAAAGAACGTGGATGTATGTGATGTTGATAGCTATAGTGATTACGCTAAGTTCTTTGATGAGACTTGTCGTGGATGGACAAAAAATCCGGAATTCAATCTTATGTTCTTGAAACAGCAGCAGAGATTCGCTAACGATCGTCTTGAGGAACAGGGCTACCTCTTCTTAAATGACGTATACGAGATGCTTGGCATTGACAAAACATCATACGGTCAGACCATTGGTTGGGTTTACGATAAGAATGTTGTAAGTAAAATCGATTTCGGTATTTACAATATTCGCAATGAAGCTAACCGTAGATTTGTAAACGGTATTGAAAGAAGTATTTTACTTGATTTCAATGTAGATGGTAACGTTCTTAACGCTATGTGAATGGTAGGTTTGGATACATATTATTCAGGAAATGCATATCGTGACATGTTTGATTTCCCTCAGTTCGGTGTTGACAGCATCAGCTGAGGTTTTTTTAGAAAGGAGTGACAGACATGACCGGACGAGAGCTTATTATACTTATTCTTGAAAATAATTTTGAGGATAAGTCGATAACAGAATTATATACCTTATTTGAAACAATGGATCAAACTGCAGAAAGACTTGGAGTTGGTATTGCTACAGTGGATACTTGGTTTCGATTAGGACAAATCAAAGGCATTACACTTGGTGAAATAACTTATATTTTTAAGAATGCTATGCCGGAAAAGGAGGAGTGACATATGATGCGAGGATTATCAGTGTTATTTGTTACTTTAGCAGGAGTATGTTTTGTAGGGGGTATTGTTGTACTTGAATCTTAGACTCATACGGAAAGGGTGGCGTATGTATGGAAAGATTGGAGAAAAACTTTGCGGTTTTAGGTCGTATATTAAAGAATAAAAAGAATCGTCATATCGCTGGTGGAATACTTATTTCTATGTCCGTATTTTTCGGTGGGTTGGCGATAACTGTAATGACTATCAGAGTCGATGAAATAGAAGAGGAGAATGAATAATGAACAAATCGATGATTAATAGCATATTAACTTTTGTGATCGGTGCAGGTGTAGGTGCAGTAACATCTATATTTATTGTAAAGAAACACTATGAGGAGGTCTCTAAGCAGGAGATTGAGTCGGTGAAGGAAGTCTACGCTAAAAAAAAAGAAATGGACGAAGCTTCTAAACTGGATGAAGATCTTAAAGCTGTTAATGAAGTAATCAAGAAAAATGATTATGCTACAGAGTCAGAAGAGCATGTAAAGAAAACAGCAGTGACTGACAATACTGGAGAAGATACAGATGAAGATGAAAATGAGAATATCCATATTATTCCTGGGCACGAATTTGGTGCTACAGATAATATCACTATCACATTGTGGTATTGGACAGACGGAACTGTAACTAATGACAACAAGAAGATTATCGGCAACGTAGAGGATTGCATCGGAGATGACTTCATGGCACATTTCGGAGACGACGAGAATGATCCAGATGCTGTATATGTAAGAAATGACGTACAGAAGATCGATTATGAAATTCTTAAAGAGTATCGTGGTTTCTCCGACTATTTAGAGGAGCAGGATGAGTAATTTAAGAGAAGAATATTTCGATTGGATGTACAGCATGGTTTGTTATAACAGATTTGCGGAGGAAAATTCATATCGTAAGTTATTGCATTTTCTACATTCTGTTGAGTATCGTTGGAAGCTACCTGATGATGAAAACCGTACAGAAGACGGCGAAGAAGGTTTGCGATGGACTTTCGCTTATGAGAATCATGTTGATATAGGTGACGAACTTGATGGTCCGTGTAGTGTTCTCGAAATGATATTAGGATTAGCATATCGTTGTGAGGATATTATGTCAGACCCAGCTGTAGGTGATCGTACAGTTCAATGGTTCTGGCGTATGATAACAAACTTAGGACTCGGTGGGATGACTGATAATAACTTCGACGAAGAAGAAGCAGACCGTATTGTAGAACGTTTCTTAGATAGACGTTATACACACGATGGTCATGGTGGATTATTTGTTGTCCCACATGCAGAGGAGGATTTACGATATGTAAGTACGTGGACTCAGATGTTATGGTATCTGAATCGTATAATGTAAAGGAAAATTTAATAATGCTAGATGAAACTATAAATCAAGAAGGGAGGGCTTAAAATGCTAGACTTTATGACTATTGCTACTAAAGTGAAGGAAAAAGAAATGTGCACCGAAGTCTTCCCTAAATTCATTATGAAGAAATCCAAAGATCTCATGATTAGAGGTAGGGATTTCTATGCTATATGGGATGATGAACAAAAGTTATGGTCTACAGACGAGGATGATGTAACAAGACTTGTCGATCAGGAAATGGAACGATGGGTTGAAGACCACAATGATCATATTTTAGGTAAACCAGTTATTAAGCACATGTGGGATGCTGACAGTGGAATGATCGATAAGTTCCATAAGTACTGTCAAAAGCAGATGCGTGATAACTATCATGAACTTGACGAAGAGCTCATATTTGCGAATAGTGAACTGACAAGAGAATCTTATGCAAGTAAAAAGCTTGACTATCCGTTAGTTGAGGGCAGTATTGACGCTTGGGATAAAGTTATCAGTACACTTTATGATGAAGAAGAGCGTCATAAAATAGAATGGGTCATCGGAGCAATCGTATCTGGTGACTCGCGTTATATTCAGAAGTTCATGGTTCTATACGGTGCTGCCGGAACCGGTAAATCTACTATATTAAATGCGATACAACAATTATTCGATGGGTATTACTGTTCGTTTGACGCTAAGGCTTTAGGACAGGCTAATAATGCATTTGCTTTGGAACCTTTTAAATCATCACCGTTGGTTGCAATTCAGCATGATGGTGATTTATCACGTATCGAAGATAATACTAGACTGAACTCACTTGTATCTCACGAAACGATGCCAATCAATGAAAAGTTTAAAGGTATTTACGAGACACGTTTCAAGTGTTTCTTATTTGTCGGTACGAATAGACCAGTCAAAATCACAGACGGTAAATCAGGTTTGTTAAGACGTTTGATTGATGTAACCCCATCTGGACGAAAACTTGGCGTTAGGGAGTATCGTAGACTTATTAAGCAGATACCGTTTGAACTTGGAGCAATCGCATATCATTGTTTACAGGTATACAAAGATGATACGGAATATTACGACGATTATATTCCTAAGAATATGTTGTCAGCGTCTAACGATTTCTATAACTTTGTGTGCGACTCATATAGTGTGTTTAAGAAGCAGGATGGAACCACATTAAAAGCAGCATGGGAAATGTATAAGCAGTATGTAGAGGAGGCTAAGGTATTCACACCATTTTCTAAGCGTATATTTAAAGAAGAATTAAAGAACTATTTCTGGGATTACGAAGATCGTATCGATCAGGAAGATGGTACAAAGTTGATTAATTATTATAGTGGATTCCGAACGAGCATATTTGATGCTGATATGGGTAGAAGACCTAAGGAAAAAGAAGGGGAACAGGTTTATTTGATTGATTTCAAAGAGCAGGCTTCTCTTTTTGATTCTATGTGTTCTGATTGTACAGCTCAGTATGCAACTACGGAAGACTCTGAAAAACCGTTACAGAAATGGGAGAATGTAACTACTAAGCTATCAGATCTTGATACATCTAAAGTCCATTATGTACGTGTTCCGGAGAATCATATTGTAATCGACTTCGATATTAAAGATGAGAATGGTAATAAGTGTTTTGAAAAGAATCTACAAGAAGCGTCAAAATGGCCTCCAACATATGCCGAAATAAGTAAGGGTGGTAATGGTATTCATCTTCATTATATTTATGCAGGGGATGATGTAACCAAACTCAGCAGAATCTATACAGATGATGTTGAAGTAAAGGTGTTCACTGGTAATAGTTCGTTAAGAAGGAGGCTATCGAAATGTAATGACCTTCCAGTAGCAACTATTAGTAGTGGGTTGCCATTGAAAGGAGTAAAAAAAGTGAGAAACTTTGACTGTATTAAGAATGAGCAACATTTGAGAGCTATTCTTAAAAGACATATTAATAAAGAAATCATGTGCAATACGAAACCTAGTATTGATATGATTTATAAAACGCTGGAAGAAGCATATGAAAGTGACATGGGATATGATGTGTCCGATATGAAAAATGCTATTTACGCTTTGGCTTTAGACAGCAGTAATCAGTCTGATACATGCCTTAAACTGGTTGCGGCAATGCATTTTAAATCCGAGAATGCTAGTGAAGTATCTAATGATAGCAACAACGAAGATTTGGTATTTTACGACATTGAGGTATTTCCGAATCTATTTCTTGTGTGCTATAAGATTCAGGGATTAGGCAAACCAGTCGTAAGATTGATTAATCCTAGGCCATCAGATATTGAAGAACTTATTAAGTTCAAACTTGTTGGATTCAACAATAGACAATACGATAATCATATGATTTATGCATGTCTTATGGGTTATACGGTCCCCCAGTTATATGACTTATCACAAAGACTTGTTAATAAAGACAAGCAGATCAGTCGAAAAGCTAAATTTGGTGAAGCTTATAATCTATCGTACACTGATATTTATGATTTCGCATCAGCAGGTAATAAGAAGAGTCTTAAGAAATTGGAAATCGAAATGAGCCAACAATCGGAAGAGGATCTTAGGGACGATGGTTTCTCAGATGATGAAATTGCAGTCATCAAAGCTGGAACACATCATCAGGAGTTGGGTCTACCGTGGGATGAGCCTGTACCAAAAGAAAAATGGGGATTAGTAGCTGATTATTGTGTAAACGATGTCGTTGCAACGGAAGCGTCGTTCTGTTATTTAAAGGGTGATTGGATTGCTAGAGAAATCCTCGCTGATATTACTGGTATGACAGTTAACGATTCAACCAACAGTTTGTCTCAGAGAATTATATTTGGTAATGATCGTAACCCACAGATACAATTCAATTATCGTAATCTTGCACTTCCGGTTGGTAGTGATCAGTACGAAGAGTATCTTGAAAAGTTCGGTCATGATTATCGTTTTCGTGTATTCGATGCAGATGGTATGCCCCAGTATCGTGATTATGTTCCATACGAAGTATTACCAGATGGATGGAGTATATTGCCGTTCTTCCCTGGATACGAGTATAAGAATGGAAAGTCTACATATTTAGGAGAAGAAATCGGTGAGGGCGGACGCGTATATTCAGAACCAGGATTCTATGGTGCTGTATGGGATGGTGATGTAACCGGACAGCATCCATCAAGTATTATTGCTGAGGTTCTGTTCGGACCGGAATATACGAAAGCATTTAAAAATATCGTTGACGGACGTGTATCTATTAAGCATAAAGATTGGGACGTTATTGATGGATTATTTGACGGTAAACTCAAACCTTATATTCAGAAAGTTATTGATGGTGAACTTACAACGAAGATGCTTGCTAATGCTTTGAAGACAGTAGTTAATTCGGTCTATGGGCAGACTAAAGCGTCATATAAGTGTGCGTTTAGAGACGATCGTAATATCGATAATATCGTAGCTAAACGTGGTGCGTTATTTATGACATTGCTTAAGCGCGAGGTACAGAAACGCGGATTCACAGTTGCTCATATTAAAACAGACTCAATAAAGATACCAGATGCTACACCTGAAATCCAGCAGTTTGTTCTTGACTTCGGTAAAGAGTACGGATATTCATTTGAGACTGAGGCGGAGTTTGAGAAGTTCTGTTTAGTTAATAAAGCCGTTTATATTGCTAAAACAACAGACGGAGAGTGGACGGCTACTGGAGACCAATTTGCAGTGCCATATGTATTTAAGACATTATTCAGCCATGAGCCGATTGTATTCGATGATTTGTGTGATACATTCTCAGCGTCAAAAGGTGCGTTATATTTGGATATGAACGAATCGTTACCAGATGTGAAAGGATACGAGCATGATCTTGATAAGCTAAAGTCAAAATACAAACAGGGTAAAATATCCGATGTAATGTACGAATCTATGGCTTCGGAATTGAACAAAAAGATTGAAGAAGGTCATAGTTATCAGTTTATAGGACGTGTCGGTCATTTCTGCCCAATTAAACCAGGACACGGCGGTGGCGAAATGTATCGTGTCGATGAGGGTAAACGAGCGGCTGCGTCTGGAACAACAGGGTACCGCTGGCTTGAATCTGAAACTATCAGAGGTGTTAACGAAGAATCTATCGACGTATCATATTTTACTAAGTTAGTAGACGATGCTGTTGATACCATTAATAAGTACGTTGACTTCGAGTGGTTCGTGTCTGATGACCCATATGTTCCGAAGAAAAAAGAGCCAGTGTTTATGAATATTCCAGAAGGGTCTCCAGAAGAAGTACCATTTGACGAAGATGTCGATGAGCTCCCGTTTTATTAATTGATAGAGGTGTGTTTATGAAGCCCGACAATTTAACAACACAGGAATACATAGACTTTCTCCAAAGGTTTATATTAGTACATTCCTATATTTATTATGAGTTGGATAGCAATGTTATCAGTGACAGGCTTTATGATAAGAAATCTAAAGAGCTTGTACAGTATAAGAACAATTATCCAGAATTATGGAAGCACAGTCAATATTATGATCAGTTTCGTGATGATTATAACGGTGCTACCGGATTCACCTTATTTCACGATTTACCAAAATCAGAGCAGGAGAGAATTCATCGCATTGCTTGCTTTGTAGCGCATAAAGGTTAATTCGCGAATCTTTCTTGGGCTGTTATAGAAAGATTAAGGAGGATAAAGATATGACGAAAATGCAAATTTTAGACGCTATAATCGGAGGGACAGGAATGGTCATGATACACGACTCTGTTGGGATTTATCGTGGAAAGTTATCTGATGACAATAAAAAATTATTGTTGGGGATACTGCTCACATCTATAGGAGGAGTGCAGATGGGTGTTCGCTGTGTGAACCCAGGTTTTAGATGGTTTAAACGCAATTAAAAGTAAACAACCTTATATCTATGAGAGAAAGGGTTTAGGTCGAACGACTTAGGCTCTTTTCTTTTACTTTGATCGCAGCGAAAGGAGTGATGCTTATGGTCGTCATTGATTTATATTTACGAAGCTTATAAACCAAAAAATCCAAACAAATAAAAAAAGAAGAAATAGGAGTTTTAAAATTATGGAAATAGTATTTGCACCAAAAAACGTATTACAGATCGATAACGCAAGAATCGTATTCAAGAACTTCAGAGGAGAAGACCGTAAGTTCAACAAAGAAGGCGACCGTAACTTCGCATTACTTATTACAGGTGGCACAATCGATGATGGTACTGACGTAAGAGAAGTAACAGGTGAAGAAATGGCGGATGCTCTTATGAGCGATGTTAACCGTCTTGGTGCTGGTTGGAACGTTAAGATCAAAGCACCGAGAGTAGAGGGAGAATCTCCGTTTATTTATTTACCAGTCAAGGTTAAATTCAACGAGCATGGGCCACAGGTGTACGTTGAGTCAGGAAAATCTCGTCGTAAACTTAATGAAGAAACTGTAGCACTGCTGGACGACATTGATATCGCAACAGTAAATCTGGACATCAGGCCATATGATAAGGAGATTAATGGAAATTCGTTTAGAACAGCATATTTACAGTCAATGAAAGTAGTTCAGAATATTGATAGATTTGCAGCAGAATACGCTGAAGAAGAATATCTGGAGGAGTAAGAAGATGGATTTTGGACAAGCATTAGAAAAAGTAAAATCAGGTGAAAAAATATTCAGACATGGATGGAATGGTAAAAACATGTTTGTTGTATATCAGAAAGGATATCCAGACGGCATTCCATGTAATATGCAGACTGCTAAAGCATGGGGGCTAAACGAAGGTGACTTATTCAAATGTGAGCCTTATCTTCAGATCAAGATGGTAAATGGTAGTCATGCTATGTGGGTACCAAGTATTAACGATATTTTAGCAGAAGACTGGGATTACATTCATTAATCCTGCACGGGGAATCAGTCTAGTTATATTAGTGGGGGACTGACATGAGAGGTAGCAATTGTGTATGGGCTGAGGCTATCAAATAATTATATTTAAAGGAGATTTAGAATTATGGCAGAAATTAAAGGACATGGTGCACCGGGAGGACACATTGAAGGAGCTGTAGGTGATATTTATGTAGACGAGCGTACAGGTCTGAAATACAGATGTACATACGCTGGAAGACTTAATGGTAAGTTGACATGTGAGTGGATTAATACCGGAGAAAGAGCTGAGATTAAGTCATCGAGACCTCAGCAGAAAGCAGTGAAAACAAGTGAAAAGAATGACATTTAATTGAAAGGTTAATGATACACGAAAGGGTGGTGTGAACGTGAGAGTCAATAAGTACAAAACTAAATTAAAGGATAATAAGGCAGTACTAATTAAAGAATTAAGTACAAATTATCCAGAGATGAAAAACAAATTTCGTTACGCTTCTGATGTGGTAAGCTTCGCTAAGGGTTACCTAAAACTCCATGAAGAGAGCGAGGAATATATTTATATGTTATGTTTAGATACACGTTGTAGGCTGACTGCTGTAATTGAAATCTCTCATGGAAGTGTTGATGTATCGGTGGTATCGCCTAGAGAGGTTTATCAGAAGGCGCTACTGGCTAATGCTGTTAACATTATATTACTTCACAACCACCCTAGTGGAGATAGTGAACCTAGTAGCAATGATATCACTACGACAAAAAGAATGGAAGAAACAGGGGTATTAGTCGGAATTCGTATGTTAGATCACGTCATTGTAGCTGAAGATAATTGCTATAGTGTATGTACAAACCGTTATATTCGCGAAGAAAACTAGTGCTGTTATGAAACTATTTAAAGTTAGAAAGGAGTAACATTATGGAATTCAAAAGAGGAGACAAAACAATTAAGGTGCCTGGTTGGGTTATTGCAGCCGGTATTGTAACGTTAGGAACTATGGTTGGCGATATCTGTAGGGTACGAATTGAAAACCACAAATAGTTTTGAGAAAGACCTGGTTAGGAGTAATCTTAATCTGGTCTTTTCTTTTTATATTTATTGTACACACATTATTTACGATAGTTGAGAATGTGAATACCAGAAGGAAGGACAATATGATTTTAGAAGGAACAGTGCTTATATATGGGCGGGTTAGTCTTAATAATTTCGTACTGAACGATTCCACGATCATAGACTATCTAGAAAAAATGCCAGTGGTTTGGAATTATGAGTTTGGAAATCCAGAATTAGTATTGGGTTATGCCGAGATAAGTAAGGTAGACAGTGGCTTATGGGCTACAGTTACTATAACTAACGAGAGGTTCAAATCGGTTATGCTCAATCAAGGTAAGGTTTACTGTGGTGGTTATTACCGGTGCAATAAATCACACACGTTATCTGATGGTGTAAGATGTGTTGATAAAGCAAATCTTCTTGCACTTGGCATATATCTAGCTGGTGATGATTGGTTATATTTAAATGTAAAAGAGGAGGACTAAATGGCAGTACCAAACATGAAAAAAGAGTATTCAGATAGATTCGATGCTCTTAGAAAAAATAGAGTTGAGGTTAGTTTTCATAAGTACGGACCGGCTCGAACAAATTTTGAAGACAAACTTGTTGATGCATTAGCTACACATGAGCTGTGTATCGAGAAGTATAAGGAAACAAAAAACACAGAATATTTAGTAGATGCAGCAAATTATCTTATGTTTGAGTTCATGTATCCTCAGTTAGATGGGGCATATTTCAAACCGACAGATAGTGATGGGTCTGCTGGAACAGTTGGTGAACCGATTGGCGAATGGGGGTTATAGAGATGTTGGTTAAGATTACATTGATCTTGTGTGTTATTAGTTTTGTACTATATGTGTTTGGGCGTATATATGTGAAGGGTCTTAATACAATAGATAAATTAAGATTCGCTAGTAAAAAATTTACTAAAGGCGAAAATATATTCTTATGTATTAATGCAATTGCGAACATACTAGCATTCATCATGATTATTATAACAGCTATATACATTATATTGACATATCTGTAAGGGGGATTGCTAATGAGTTGGAAATTAAGCGTAGAGAATAAATTAAGACCTTGCAAGGCGAAAATAAAGAAATCCGATAATTATAAGAACGCGTTATTCCATAGATGGAGCGGCGAAGGTGAAGCAATAGTAGAATTAGAGAATGGGCATATTCATATGGTGCATCCAGAAAACATTATATTTTTAGACCATCCTTTTAATGATTATAGTTGGGAAGACAACGGAGGTGCTGAAAAAGATGCCTAGATTTGAAAAGTGCGATCATTGTAGATATGGCTGGAATAGCCCACATGGATGTAGTTATCCAGATCCACTTGATCCATGTAGGATTGATATGTCATGTTATCAGCCTATGACTGAAGCACAGAAATTTCAGCAGAAAGCAGAGTGTGAGCGTAAGTCAGACAAAACAAATCATACTAAACTGGTTGGCGATATATTTTCCGGATACGACATTATCGATACAACCAATCCCATGGAAATGGCAAATTATTATGCTTCGGAACTCGTGAAAAAGATTACGAATGCATCTGTAAAGCAGAAAAAGAAAGTGTCGGGGAACGTTCCGTCCGGTATGGTTTCTTCGGTAGAGCTATCTCAAAAATTAGGGGTACCAGTAGCTACGATACGCATGAATTGTAGAAAAGGACTATATCCAGGAGCAACAAAGGTCAATGGTAAGTGGCTCATACCTATATATCGATTTAAATGTTCGCGCAAATAACATCTTCTTTTATGAAAATAATGAAGGAGGATTATATGATGAACGAATATGAAATAGTATTCACGAGGAAGCTCTATAACAAAATCAAGGACAGGGTCTATGGTCATGTGTATTGTGGGGTTAAAGACAACACATTGCGAATCGACATCACAACGCGTGATGATTTAGGATTTACTATGTGGGTTGACGACTTTGCAAATCGCATACTCAGTGGACTTACAACTGATTATGTGCTATATGAGTTTTTACGTAGGTATAGGGCGTATTTAGTATCAGAGATAACATGTGATTATTTTAAGAAGGCTCAGGCATAACGCTTGGGCTTTTTCTTTTATATTTTAGGAGGTGATAACAATGGTTTTAGTAGGAGCAGGTATCGGATTCCTTTGCGGAATTATCATAACGCTACTGTGTATTTCATTAGGTGATGCTGCAAAGAACTCCGATGTACATTTTGATGAAGGAGGTGAGTGATATGGACTTTATTGACAAGATCGTATATTTCGAGCAGTATTGCCCAACATGTAAATCGGCTGAGTGTGCGCAGGATGAAGAACCTTGTAATGAGTGTCTTGGTCAGGCAGTAAATGAATATTCACACAAGCCGATCAATTACACTCCGGACAAAAAGAAAGGCGGTAAGTAGTATGAAAAAACAAGAATATTTACAAGTCCTTGTAGAGTTAAACAAGCTTAAACTACCAGGCAATAATGCGATGAATGTGCGTTATAACCAGGGTGTTGAAGCGGCTAAGAAATTATTAAGAGAATTTGTGGAGGAGAAGAGACGATGAATTTTATTTCTTTTATCGAACTTATGCTGTACACGCTTCTTATTTACATGTCACTATCAAGTATTATTAGTAGGATTTGTATTTGTATTGAAAGATGTAACAATGTAAAGGGTGGGCATTCAAATGACGAGAGCAGAGAGGCGTAGAGCTGAGCGTGAGAAAAACAAGACAGCTACTTATAATTTAACGGAAGAGCAGCTCGAAACTATGGTAAACGAAAAGATTGCTGCCGAGCTTAAACGTGTTAAAAAAGAAGCAACAGAAGATGCGGTACGTACATCTATGGTTCTGATGCTTACATTACCTATGGAAGTACTCATGGATCATTACTGGCAGAAAACATATTCAGATAAGATTCCAAAGTTCACGGAGCACGTAATTAATTATTATAAAAAATGGGAATCAGGTGAATTGAACATGGATAAATTGCGAGAAGATTTATGGGAGAGAGGTCGTGTAAGAATAGAAGAACAGGAAGAATAAAAGGAGGAGTCATTATGTTGATTGGATACGAAGAATGCAAAGATAGATTGGAAATTCGTTTGTGTGATCCTGAACTTAAACCAGAACGCATTAAAGCTTTACCAGTGATATATGTAGGTGACTGGGCTGGATATTTCGCAGTAAATATTGGTTCGGATGGTGAGGGCATGTATTCGTTCAATGTCAACAATGGTATTATGAATTACTGGGGGATTACTGTAAACCAGCTGTATCGTGATACGTTGGCAGCAATGAATAAAGAAGCACTATTACTCTTTGATATTACAGACATTCGTTCATTTTTAGAAAAATCAACAGCGATGACATCTAATCTATATGGTAAACGTTTATCTATTGATCCACAGGTTATGCGACTATTTGCTATTACAAATATAAAACACATATATGGCGCTGGCTGTATAGCGAATCATAACGTACGCAAGACGATTGGTGATTCTCTTGGATACAACTACTTTGTGATACCTTCATCTATACATGAACTCATGATAATTCCTGACTGTGACTATGATATTGTTGAAGAACTTAAATTTATGGTACATGAGGTGAATTATGACAGTGGTGTAGTTAGTTCAGAAGATATTCTATCAGACAAAGTTATGTGGTGTAGCAAAGACGGCTATATTGTGGTAAACGCTGATAACAAGCCATGAGATAAAGGCAAGAGGCTCTCTTAACAGAGGGTCTCTTTTATATTTGGAGGAAAACTAATGAAGAAAAATATTAAAAAACTGACAGCAGTAATTCTAATGATGTTAATGGTATTCAGTATTTCGGGATGCGCTATTCTCGATTCGAAACTGAACGATATTAAAGGCAGTCTGATCGGTAATAGCTATACGATTCGTACGTACGATAATTATGGAAGCATTGTTATGACGGCTACCGGAGATCGAATAAACATTGTTGGTAATCCAGTAGAAACCACATCATACAGTAGCGATGGTGAAGTCATTACTGGATATGAATTATCATCAGTTATTACGATTAATATCGACGGGGAGCAGATTCAGAGCTGTGGTGATACATGTATATTTGAAGGAAATGGATTACAGCCTGATGCAGTATTCAGTCAGAATGATATTTACAGTTATGCAGACAGTATTACCGATTGGACTAGTATTACTGGTGTCGTTAATAAATATAAAAACATGTTTGGTAAAAGTCGTGTTGTGGTAATTAAATCGCAGCTCGGTCAACCTATTACAGCATATTCTGGTGATGAAGTATACTGGGAGATCCCAGATGATTTACCTAAAATGACAAAACTTATGATAGATGGAAAACCTCTTTATATTCACAGAGCAAATTTCCAGATTATAGATACAGAATTACTTGATTAGGAGAAGCAAGATGAGCGATAACTTAAGAAAAAATGCGGAGGGTTATTCCGATCCTACAGCATATAAAGCTATTAAAGCAGCAGAAGATGAGAGTGCTAAATTTCAGAAACTACTAGATACTATATTCACTATTTGTGAGTTGTCAGGTTTCCATATCGAAGGGAGAATCACAATCAAATCAAAGAACACTGGGAGGATATGGAGATGAGTAGACTGAATTTTGACACAACACAAGGTAGTAAAAAGGCGATATACGAATCGATCTCTGATAGAAAAAGAGCCGGTATGGTTAATTCGAGAGTATTACCAGTAGCCAGAAGTGCATTCCAGCATAAACCATACACTACTGATTATTTTAGAGGTGAGATTCTTAATGACAAGGAAGACTGATTTCTTATATCCACACCAGCAGCAAGCTATAGACCGAATGTTTACCGGTTGCATTCTTAACGGTGGTACTGGTAGCGGTAAGAGTAGAACGTCATTATATTACTACTTCAGTACATATGGCGGGTATTTGGGATATCGTACCTATGAACCTATGTCTAAGAAACCACCGGACTTGTATATTATAACAACTGCTAAGAAAAAACATGATATGGAGTGGGAAGAAGAGCTTACACCATTTCTGTTATATCCCGATAAGAAGACACATGTGACTGAAAAGTATGGTAATTTGGTAGTGATAGATAGTTGGCAATGCGTTAAAAAATATCAAGATATTAAGGATGCGTTCTTTATATTTGACGAGGATAAGGTTACTGGAAAAGGGGCTTGGTGTAAGGCTTTTCTTAAGATTGCTAAGTATAATGAGTGGATCATATTATCAGCAAGCCCCGGTGATACTTGGCAAGACTACGAAACTGTATTTGTAGCTAACGGTTTCTTTCGTAATCGTACAGAATTCAGAGATAATCATCTTATATATTCACGTTATACTAGTTATCCAAGTGTGACGGGGTATAGAAATGAAACAAGGCTTATTCGTTTAAGAGATAGAATTCTTATAAATATGGATTTTAGAAGACACACGATACCGCATCATGAAGATGTTTGGGTCGAATATGATAAACCGTTTTACAAAGAAGTCATGAAGACGCGTTTTGATCCATTCAAGAAAGAGCCAATATCTCAAGCCTCTGTGCTATGTTATATTCTCCGTAAGATTGTTAATTCTGATGTGTCTCGTCAAGTAAAATTGCTGGAGCTGTTTGAAGAACACCCAAGAATGATTATATTTTACTCGTATGATTATGAACGCGATATTTTAAAGAATCTTTATTACGGAGAAGACGTAGCAGTTGCTGAATATTCAGGACATGCTCACGAAGCGATACCGGAGACAGAACGATGGGTGTATATAGTCAATTACAGTTCGGGGGCTGAAGGTTTTAATTGCATTAAGACTGATTGTATTGTATTTTTCTCTCAGACTTACAGCTATAAAACGTTACTGCAGGCATGTGGACGTATAGACAGACTTAACACACCATACATCGATTTATATTACTATCATTTGAAGTCTCGTTCTAATATCGACTTAGCTATATCTCGAGCTTTGTCACAGAAGAAAAATTTCAATGAGCGTAAATTCATAGATAAGAAATAAAAGGAAATATTGATTATGTCGGAAGAGTATGAAAAGTTAATACCTGCACCATTAAATTCTATCGAGACAGAAATAGATTTGATTAACCATATTTTAGAGCAAGCCGTACGACATGGTGCTGATATAGGTGGATCGTATGAAAGTAATGAAAATGGTCTGCTTGATGCTATATATAAATATCTGATATATAGAGGATTATATGATAGGTATAAAGTTGTTTATACTGATAACGATCAGGACTATTGCAAACTAAGAATAGTTAGAAAATAAGGAGATGTATATTATGAATAATTTTTCGGATATGTTCGTCGATTATATGAATGCCTATAAATCTACCAATGCGTTTAAAGATAGCTTGAAGATGGAGATTTATTCGCGAAAAGCTGAGTATGAAGAGCATCTTGACAAAATGTATGCTAATTATATACATGGGTGTACGCGTCAGATTATTAGCTACAATGAGCAGATCGGAGATATTAAATCAGCCGGATTAAAGGTATTAAGAAATTCATCAGGAAAGCATAAAATTGTTATAAAGTGAGGTGATTGTTATGACAGCTAAAGAAAAGACATTTTTCAGAATGTGTATAAAGTTCGTATTATGTGATTTATGGACTGTACGAGAAGTTATCGACCTGATACAGGATTCAATCTCAGAATCAGAGTGTCATTCATATTTATCTAAATGGGAGCAACTCGGTCTATATAGATCAAACTGGAAAATCGACGCTGGGACATTTACTGGTAATCTTGGATGTTATCCTAGCGAGTATCTTGATATTGCTAAAGAGTACGTTTATTATTCCCCAAACGCGAAAATTACAAGGGCTATTATGGATACTTAGAAATTTATTTTGAAAGGAGAACAATTATGGAGAAATACGATGTAGTATTGAACACAAAAGGATTAAGAAAAGCGGCATTTGCTGTAGGTTTTGGGTTGTGTATGGGTAAAGCAGTAGCTAAGGCTGTCGACATGTTTGTGTGTGCGGCAGTTGGCGTGGTTTTAGATCATACAGTCGATAAACTCTCAGATGATGACGAGCCAAAAAAGAAAAGTGGTCGATATGAATGGGGTGAACCAGAAAGCTCTAAAGAAGAGGAGTAAAGTTTCATAAGTAACAGGACAGAGGGTCTTGGCTATATTTAGCTGAGGCTCTCTTTTATTTTTAGAAAGGAGGAGTTATGGCTAAACGAAAAGTAAAACGCTTAAACAAAGAATGGTATGTAGCCGATGAATATGGGCATACCGACAAAATGCTTGTTATTAAAGTAAACGAGCTTATTGGGATTGTGAATCATCAGCAGGAAATTATTCACGATCTTGAAACTATTCTCAAAAATAATGGAGCGAAAAGGAGATAACAGATTATGATGAACACAGCTAAAATTAAAGAAATCGGAAAATGGATGATGGTAGTAGGCAGTGCAGTATTTACTGGAGGGGCGGGATGTTACTGGGCAGCTGGACATATTGAGCGTAAGGAAGAGAAGAAGATTCATCAGACTAAGCTTAATCGCATTGCTGAAGAAGAACGTATTAAAGATATTAAAATGCGTGAGGAATTGGCTAAGGCTGACGCAGAAGCTAAGACTGCATATTCTCAGAGACTTAAAGAAATGGATCAGGAGACATTCGCTAAATTTCATGCAGATCGTGTGGCTAAAGCTAATGCAGATGTATGTCGTGACGCTGAGAGAGTTAAGAATGAAGCAGAGGCAGAAGTAGTTCGCATTCGTCTTGAGTGCAAGGAAGAAATCAATCATATCCGCGAGGAGTGCCTTAAGAAAATTGAGGCAGCTGACAAGAAACGTGATGACGCTGTAGCTAAGTACGAAGCTATTGACACATTATTTACGAACAAGGATAAAGTTCTTAAAGCAAAAGAAGCGTTAGATGTAGCGGTCGAGAAGGATAAGAAAGCCAAAAATGACAAAGATGAATTACTTGAGGGTATTAAAGACCTTCTGTCAGCATAAGGAGGGGGAACTGAGATGATATTTATTGACGTATTTATATTAATAGCAATGGTTATTTTATATTTTAAAAAATAATAACACCTATAAAAATCATATAATTATATTGAACGCAATAGCCAAACATAACTATGCAGCTATGCTGGAAGATCAGTGTGACAAGCGTATCGGCTATGACTGTATCGAATCATATTATAAGACGTTATTTAACCTATTTGACTGGGGGTATAAGAATCTTGTACCGCGTGACGTTTACAAAAGAATCGAGCCGTTTATTGATAAGGAGAATTGGAAAGATGAATAATACTACGAAAGTAATGATATTAGCATATGCTTCTGAGCCGGACAAGGATTATAACTACGACGGTGATGAAGTTGTATATAAAGGAAAGAGGTACTGGGTGTGTCTTAGAGATGAGACTGTAAGATTTTTAGGAATTGTAAAGGAGACAAAATAAATGGTTATAACTTTGTTATGTATATTTGTAACGATTGCTGGTGCTATTTTGCATTATAAGTTTGAGGATAGCTGTAAGTATTACGATCTTGACGTTGGTGGCCTTGCCTGTATGTTATTAGGTGGACTTGCAACATTCATTGTAGTTGTAGTTATTATTATAGGACATACTGGAGTCGATACATCTATTTACAAAGCACATATGCAACGCGAGTCTATTATTAAACAGATAGAATGTGTTAATAGTGAATATGAAGATATTACGAGATCAAAAGTTATAGAGAAGGCTTATAACTGGAATAAAATTGTATATTCGGCAAAATACTGGAGTAAGAGTCCATTTACTAATTGGTTCTGGAGTCAAGAGTATGTTGATTCATTAGAGTATATCAATTTGGGGGAATGATATTTATGAAGTGGGCTTATATAACACTTATTATACTTAACGCTATATGCTTGGTGATTAATATATGCAGATGTAGACTCGAAGTGGCATAATCGTAAAATGGCAGTAGCATTTATTCAAGGATATAAAGAAATTGGTTTTTAACAGGACAGAGGGTCTTGGCTATATTTTATAGCTGAGGCTCTTCTTTTATTTTTTTGAAAAAGGAGTAAGAAAAATGACAGTTGGTGAGTTAAAAGATGCTTTTGACTTAGAATCTAGGAGATATGTTCGCTAATGGCTATTACGCGATAATTACTGATCCTCTTATGACTAAATACAAAGGAGGAAAATAGTATGAACTATAAAGCGAATTTTAAAATTGAAGGTGATGGTGCTAAGTATTTACCAGACTTTCTAAAAGACTATCTCATTGATGAGTATGTTAAACGACGTAATGTATTTTGTAATTTGGTGAATGATAAGTATGAAGAGTGGAATGAAGAATTTGACACTTTGCATCCAAATGTAGATGGATGGAGTGATGAATACAAGCGTTTCATATATTTAAAACATCAGGAACCATTAGCAAACGCTAACGCGGAGAACATAGGCCTTAATTTGCTGGGATTGAAGTCTGATGTGATGCTTGACGGCGACGTTACCGGATATTGTGAACGATTAAGAGTTCGTGTCTATTTGTATCTTGTAGAGTCTTAACAGGATGGAGGGTCTTGGCTATATTTAGCTTAGGCTCTCTTTTATTTTTAGAAAGGTGGAGTAAAAATGACAGTTGGTGAGTTAAAAGGTAATCTTAACTGTGTGAACAATGATTATGATCAGGTTTATGTCAGCGATGGTTTTTTACAATACAGCCTAGATAAAGTCCATATTGACGATGAACATGTGGTACTTGAATATGAAAATAAACCAATGCATGCTTACGATTTCTTAAATGCGTTTGAAACAATAGCCGTCGAATATGGTCTTCTATTACGTATGCAACGACCACCACGCAGGTCCGGATTGTTGTTCTATTTTATTGATATGGATACAAATCAAAAATCTGGAATGTATGTGTTTTATATAAATCATACGGTGCCATCTAGGATAATAGAAGATCTTAAAAAGTATGCTAAGGAATTCAAAGAAAGGATAGAACACAAATGATTAAAATTATTAAACCAGGGACGAAACAGGAGAAGCGTTGTGATTATTGTGGCTGCTTATTTTCTTTTGAGGAAGAGGATATTAGAGCTAAGACAACAGTTCACACAGGTGGCTTTCCTGGTATCGCGAAAGGCGGTACATACATAAATTGTCCCCAATGTAAGAAAGAAATTGTATTGAAGGCAATGAGATAGATGATTAGAATTAAAAAAGGTTTGATAGGTCGAAACGCATATCTGGTTTCTAAAGTATGGAAGTTAGGTTTTCATAGTTTTATAAATGGTGGTGATTATATATTTCGCATCTGTTATTTAAGAACTAAAAAACATACCCATTATGTTCAGGTATCTTTTAAAACTAAAGATATTGGAGAACGTCCAATGATTAAAAGTGATTTAGAAGAGATTCTTGATATTCTTGAAAAATGGGACTTCTTCTATGGACAAAGATCAGGAAGAGAATTATGGAACGATAAGCCGAGAGAAATACAAGATAGAGATATTGAGAATTTTAAACGAGATTTGGATAAAATAACTAAGTTCATTAAGGAGTGTACAAAATGATTAAATTAGAAAATGTAGTTCTGGCAAGTCCGGAGCAGATGATGTTTATTATAGAAGGCATGAGGAACCCCCTTAACAGTTGGAATAAAAGTGATAGTATTGTTGGCACGTACTATGGAAAAGATGGCAACGGTAGCGATATGTTAGAGCATGATGATTTTTCGTTAGGAGAAAATGACCATTCTCTTATGCAGAGATTAGCAAAAGCTGGTACAGATCATAGAAAGTTCATGAGGATGATGCCCGTTTATGTGAGAATTACAGCGCCGTTGTATTGGTGGAAAGAGTTCGATACATATAAGGTTGGTACTGTTGCAAACTCTTGCAGTACTATGCATAAGATTCAGGCGAAAGAGTTTACAGTAGATGATTTTAGTTGTGATCATTTAACAAAAAGCACAATGAAATTATTCAATGAAAGTATTCACGAATTAAATTTCTGGAAAGGTGCTTTCAACTGTAAATCAGACGAGGAGCGAAATTTATACTTTGCTAACAGTGGTTGGAACGACACTTACATTCCGACTAAAAAAGAATGCTGGTGGCAGATGATTCAGCTTCTTCCGAGCAGCTATAACCAGACTCGTAATGTTATGCTAAACTATGAAGTTCTAGCTAATATATATCACAGCAGGAAGAATCATAAGCTTGATGAATGGCGCGAGTTCTGTAAGTGGATTGAGACTTTACCATATTCAGAATTAATTACAGTAGAGGAGAACAATGTATAACTTAAATGATCTAGTTACCAATCTTTATAGATTCCTGTTTAGACTTAGAATATACATAAAAGATCTTGAATTGTACGATTATCTAGTTATAGTAAAGGAGCAAAAGTAAAATGAAAAAACCAATAATTATGAAAAATAATGTTTTTGGAGAAGTAAGAGGTTATTTTTCTATCAAGGATATCTCAACTGGATGGTTGCTCGATGAGTATCTATTAGGAAATTGTAGGCCAGCTATATTTTATACAAAAGAAGATGCTGAAAAATATATAAAAGCTTTTAAATCCAACGAAGCATGGTACAACAAATATATTATTAAAACTATTGACGTACCGTTTTTCAATAGAGGAGCCATTTTAGTTACTTTTTTTAATTAGATATGGTTATTCATTTCTGATCTGAGATAATTGTGTATCTTTTAAAAGTTTTCAGAAAAAGATTGACGAGTGGATCAAACGGAGAACCAATTAAGATTATGATTTATATGAACGAATTCGAGTATAGGAGATTGATATTTTGGCATGGAAGAAATTACCTAATATTGGATGGTTCTATAAGAAAAGGAGTAAATAGAAGATGAAAAATGCAGAGAAGTATAATGATGAATTGCTAAAACATGTTTGTGGTGCAAATCCTACACCATTTGCAATCGTAGAAAAGACTGGGGAGTTTACATCTTGTTCAAAAATAAAATGTAGCACCTGCAAATTTTGTGGGGGTACAAACGATTGCCATGATAAAAAAATAGCATGGTTAAATCAGGAATATATAGAACCAGCTGTGATATCTAAATCTGATTTGGCAGTTATTCAGTTTATTAAAGATGATAATTCTTGTATTATCAGGCGAAATGATGGGAAGCTTTGGTGGTGCTTATATCCCCCTGTCAAGAAATGTGGCGTTTGGTTTCACACAGAAGGGTATCCGGATCCGTGTAACGTAATGTGCTTAAACAATTTAGACTTAGATCTACCAATGGTTTCTTGTGACGATAAAAGATTCTGGTCTGTAAGCAAACTCAAGCAGTTACCAGTTGTTGAACAGTATAAAGAGAGAGAGTAAGAAATGACAAAAGTAAGAGATATTTTACCGCTTATTTATACCAATGATATTCGTTTATTGGATAAAAATGGATGCGAGATTTGTTTAATATATCAGGGGCGCGTATCTGGATTACTTTCTGATGATTTCTTAAATTAAGCGGGAATCAGTATGTGGGCTGAAGAATGCATTATAGATACTATAAATATTCAGATTAAAACTGAGAATGACTCAGAGTAACGTCTGGGTCTTTTCTTTTATTCACGAAGGATACAACGCCTATTATGAAAGGAAGGTGAACTATTATGTTAAGCATTGAAGACGTTAAAAACATCGGTAGGAAATACATGGCGTTGGCTGAAGATTACGATGACGATCGTATATTAGACGTTGTCATATTTGCGGCAGATGCCCTCGAATATTACAAACTTATCGATACGGAAGCTGATAGGCTTACGTTTGGGGAATTCACAAGAAGGTATGAAAGGGCGATTAAGCAACTAGAAGAATTGGTCTAATAACTAGACCTTTTCTTTTCTTTCTACGCGATAAAAACTGTTCCTTTTATGACTAATAGTCAGAAAGGAGATTAAAAGTATGACAAAGACAAGAATGGAATGGAACGAGCTTTATAACAAATTCGAAGGTATGTATAATCCTTATCCTGTGCAGATGTCGTTAGCAGAAGCTTTTGGTAAAGCGAGGGATGATGGATTGATTACCGACGACGAATATAAGGGAGCACGAGAATTTTATGGAAACTTGTGGAACTATACGGGTGATTGATATTTGATTATAGTCGCTAATTAGAGTGAGGGCTCGGCTAAATTTAGCTGGATCTTTTCTCTTTTATTTTTAAAGGAGATTATATGATTGATATTTTACTTTTGGAAACCGTACTGGTATTATGTCACACGTTTAAAAAGGAGTAGGAGAATGAAGACTAAATTTATAGCAGGATTATTTATATTTACAGCTACACTTGGATTGGCAGGCTGCAGTGGAAGTGAAAAGAAAGCAGAATTATTGGAACCGATTAGTATTTCAGTGTCAGATAAAAGAGAAGATGGGAGTCTTACAATGGTCGATCCGGATGGTAATAACTATTTGCAATTCAATGGTATCATTCACATTGAGAGTGATGGTAGCAATGGTAAGCCAATCAAGATCATGATTTACCAGAATGAATCAGAAGACTATGAATTCAATTAGAAGAGGAGAAAAATATGAGTAATATTGAATGTACAAAAGCAGAAAGTAAGATTATCAAAGATGTACTACTACGTGACGTCTTACCACTTATTAATGCAAACGATATCAGGCTGTTAAATGCAGATGAGGATGGCGAAGAAATTATGTGTATCGTGCAAGGTTACCATATAGGTTCGCTGTCTGATGAGCTGTTACGTAACCATGTAGTAGCTATATGGTACGAAGAATCTATATTAAATACGATTAATATACTGATTGGAGGTAAGAACATTGATATTTAACTTTTGGAGACCGTACCGTTTCTTCAAACCAAGAAAAGACGGTTGGTATCTTTGTACAGTACAGGATGGATATGGAGTGAACGAGCCAAAAGTCCTGTACTTATATTTTCGTAAATGGGATCAGAGATGGATCAATGATACAAGACAGACAGTGTTTGACGGATACAAAGTGTATGAGTCTGGTAAAGCACCAATTGAGGATTATCGCGTATTCACTGATATTTACTGCGAACGGTACGACGTGGTGGCTTGGAAGAAACTACCGTGGTGTTGTATTTGGAGTAAGTTTAAAGGAGATATGAGATGAGTGTAACAAAACCACCATTAGGGGTGATACCTAGAATTTTATGGGAATTCATGTGTGATAATTACAGAAAAGATAGCCTTTATGAAGCTATGTGTCGTTATGCATTGGTTGGTGAGCCAATACCGGACGAATGGGTAGAAGAATATAAAGAAATAATAAAAAGACAGGAGATAAGAAATGAATAGGGAAAGATTTGTAAATGGACTGAAAGACGCTCCGCATTATTCCAAGAAGCAGCGTAAGAATATTATTGGAAGAAGTCTAAAGAGTTGTAATTGGAAAACTAAATGTACTGTTGCAATGGAAGAATTTGCAGAACTGCAGCAGGAAGTAAGCAAACATATTCGTGGCTATGACGATAAGATTGGACTTTTGGAAGAGATGGCGGATGCATATATTTGTCTCGAATTCCTTAAGTCCATTTTTCATATTAGCGAAAGTGATGTGTTACGTGCTGTTGAAGTGAAATTGAAGAGAGAAGATGATAACTTAAAGCACGCAGAAGCTAAAGAGAAAAGGGAGAAGATGTTAAATGAGCAGAGAGTATGATTTATATTTGCAGGATCATAGAGATGGCGTGAAGAAAGCATTTGAGTTCATTCGCGATAGAATACCGCCTCTTGTGCCAGTCGATCAGGAGTTGAGATTAACACAGCAAATTTGTTTTGATCATGATCGTAGTAAAAATAATGAAGATGAGTACGAGCCATATGATGAATATTTCTATGGTAAGAATAGATCATATCAGGTTATTCAGGATTATGAATACGCTTGGCTGCTTCATATTCATCGTAACCCTCATCACTGGCAGTATTGGATTCTGAATCGTGACGATCCGGACGAAGCTGAGACAATCATGGATATGCCTGAAAACTATATTCTCGAAATGATTTGTGATTGGTGGTCATTCAGTTGGCGATCTGAGAATTTGTATGAGATATTTGACTGGTATGATAAAAATGGTCCGTATATGAAATTGAGCAGGAAGACCAGAAAGTCTGTTGAGATTATTTTGGAGAAGATCAGAAAAGTGTTAGATGAACTTGACAACGACAAAGATATCGAGCATAGTGGTGTAAAAGGAATGAAGTGGGGGGGGGTAAAGAACGGACCACCTTATCCTATTGATCATAATGAGGTGATTTTAAACACAAATAGTTCGTCGGATAGGATCACTAAAATTAAAAGGGTCAATATGGCAGAAGAAAAGTTTACACAATATGCTTTGAATCCAAATAAAGCACCAGACAAAGCGCACGCGTTCGAGGTGGCTTTAGGATATACATTAGATGATTATAAAGATCTCATGGCTAATATTTCTTCCAATTTACGTGAATTGGAAGAAAAAGGTGATGACGGGTATGGAATGCGGTATCAGCAGGTGATGAATTTAAACGGTCCAAATGGAAAAACGGCAAACGTATGCACTGCTTGGATTCAAGAAAAGAACGGAACTAGTGTAAAATTAACGAGTGCTTATGTAACAAAGAAAGAGGTGTCGAAATGATTGTAAAATTATATGATAAAGTAATTCTAAAAGACGGACGTCACGGTGTTGTAGTTGAAATATTAGAACCTGGGGTAGCATATTTAATTGATGTTGAACTACCAGGACCTGATTGGGATACTATAACAATACGAGATGGTGATATTTCAAAAGTGTTGAGGTAGACGTGCATATGATTAATTTAAAAAAGCTAGTAGGTTCAAAGGTAAGAATCGTTGACATTGATGATATTACATACGAAGGTATTGTAGACGAATATATCGATGCTGAGGATAATGTACCGGAAGAAATCGAAGCGATTATTCTTACCGATCTTCTCAGACTTGACGATGGTAAAAAGTTCATCAATCCGATTGAATTTAAAGCAACTGAGATAATAAGTGTTTACAGTATTTAATTAGTAGTGTTCCCATGAGTCTGTTATAGGCTTGTGGGATTTTTTATTATTACATGAGCGAGACGTGATATATGATGTATGAAGAAAATTGGTATGGTCGAGACACATATAACTACGAGCATGTGTTAAGACCTAGAAAAAAGGAGAGACAAAATGAGCATGTCAGAAACAAAAGAAGAATTGGATACAAAATTCGAAGCAGAGGTAAAAGGATTATTAGCTGGATATTTACCAGATGAGAATTCTCGAGATTATGTTGCTTTTAAGATTGCATTACTTCATCGCAATTATACGGAACAGGAGATGAGTTCTGGTGGAGAATGATGTAAAAGAATTATATTTCGGATTGTACTGCAAGACGTGTAAGTATTATTGGATGCCTGCTGATAAGAGACCATGTCTTGGGTGTATCCGTGAACCATTGGGGGAAATTTCGCATAAGCCAATGGAGTGGAAACCGGGTAAATGATTCGCGATATATTCTGGTCCTCTTATAGAAAAGTAAAAGGAGGATTGATATTTATGGGGATCAGAAAATTTATAGTGAAACCTGGTACAAAAACAGAGCAGGGCTTTATAAATATTTTACAGAGTGTTGGTGTTAATCCGACTAGTGTAATGTGTAGGCGGAGTGATGTATTTGGTACCGAGTGTAACGAATATTTGATGAGCGAAGGGTTATATAAACAAATCGCTCCTCAGCTTGAGAAAATGATGAGCTTGACTTAATGTTAGGCTCTTCTTTTTATATTTATTGTGTATACAGTAAATGCGAAAGCTGAAAATAGGCACATTAATTCGCGAATCTTTCTTGGGCTGTTATAGAAAGATTAAGGAGGGATTGATTATGAAAAAATTAATGGATATAACAACAATGGCAATGATGGTGCTTATGATATTAGGACTTATATTATGCTTATTTGGCATTGATGTACCGAAAGATATTATGGTCATGGAATTTGTCATTATGTTTGTATCATATAAAGTATATCAGATTCAGGTAAAAATCGAAAGAGAAAGGAGACGTAAATTAAGAATCGCTAAGCAGATGCGCAAGGTGAGACTCTAATTTAGGGGTCTCTTTTCTTTTTGTTTAAATTTAGGAGGTAAAGAAAATTATGAGTAAAGCTAAGAAATGCGATAGATGTGGTAAATACTATACAGATTGTAAGGATATGTCTTTGAGATATAAAGACCGAACAGTTAACTATATTACGTTAGGAAGTATCTATAACAGCGGTTATGGTATAGATTTTGATTTATGCAACGATTGTGTCACTGAACTGTTTGAGTTCTTACATATATCAAATGAACCAATTATTCGTGAAGATAGGGTTCAAAATTATGTAGCATTGTATAAAGGAAATCAGTTAAGAGTTGATGACTTTCTTAATCGAATCTACGACCTTAATACTGATGAAAAAGCAGAGTTCTTAAAGCGTTGTCATGAAGAAACTAACTATGGGGTTAACTCCACAGGTGACGTCTACAAGAAAAGAGATATTGATAGTCCAGTATGCAGAGAAGAGGAGGACTGATCTTTATGGGAAAACAATTTACGGTTGATTCATTGCGTAATTTACTTGCTCAGATATCGAATGCTGGTTATGGCGATATGGAAATATTTATAGGAGAGAGTTACCCACTTATGGATGATGCTGTTGTTATCGATTTCTATCATAACAAAATGACAATGAAAAATACCTATTATGATAAGCAAATGGCTGAAGCTATGAGACGAGCTCGTGATGATATGGCGGCTGTATATAGAAGATACTTACAGGATTGCTATGGAGCTGGACGTAGAATAGAAGAAGATAAGGAGAGTTGATAGTTTTGATTAAAAAGCGAGGTAGGCCGCCGAAAGTTAATGCTAAGAGAAAAGGTATTCGGATTCGGTTAAACGATGAAGAGGCAGATATGTTATCAGAGTTGAGTGCTAAGACAGGACGTACTCGCTCTGATATTTTTGTTGATCTAATGAGCAAAGAGTATAAAAGAACCGTACGCGGTAGACGCGAATAAACCATATTCTGTTATGGTAAAGATTTTGTAGTCATTCAGCTTGATGAGGACAACTATACTATATTTTTTGATGAGAATAACCAGTTATGGATGAAAGACAACATCACGAATAGGTTTACTTTAAATAACCAACGAAAATATATGTATGATTTGTTGGCGACTAGAGGATATTTATTCTTGAACGAAGCTTACGATATGCTGGGTTTTTCGAGAACAAAGAATGGACAGTTAGTGGGTTGGATTTATAAAGAAGGAATGACTGTAGGTGATATTTATACGATATATCGTCAGGGCGAGAGTTTTGTATATTTGTTAGACTTCAAACCACATGGAATTATCTTGGACGAAATCTAAACCGATGGGGCTTAGGTCTTGATTGACTTAGGCTCTTTTATTTTTGTAATGAAAGTATAAGGAGGAGAAATAATTATGACGCTTGATAATGTTTTAACGGTGACAGATCCTGAGGTCACTATAGAGTTGTACGAGAATGATGATTCACATTACATTTGTGCTATAAAACCTTTATATGCACTTAAATGTTTTAATATATACACGATTGAGGCTAAGGTACTTAATATCAAAGCTTCGGAAGCGTCTAACGCTATTGTCGTGGTAATAAACGGAGAGGAGAAATAATTATGACGCTTAATGATATTTTGATGGTAACAGATCCTGATATAGAGGTAGATTTATATCTCAACGATCGTCTTCATCCTTTTGGTACTATTAGACCACTATATGCTCTTAAATATCTTTTTTTAGATTTTCTGTGTCTTAAAGTGAAGGAGGTACGTGGGAGTAATTATGACTGTAAACTTAGTGTGACTGTATCTACTAGAGAGGAGAAATGAGTTTATGGAAAGCAAACGTGGTAGGCCTAGTACATCAGAATTAAATATGGCGAATCTTAGAGATAATGTTCTGTATAGATGCCGTTATCAGTATTTTCAGAATGATTTACCTATGCATATATTTATCAAACAGTATGTTCTGAAATTGACTATCGACGAAATTCGATGGTTATTAGATTGGTCAGGTGATGGTAATGACTGGGATGTTACAGCATATAAGGAGATCGTAGAAAGAAAGGGGTAAGACAATGTTATTAAGATTAAAAGTATGGAAACATTGGAATAAGAAGTGCACTAACAGTAAGCTGTATAAGTTTCTTGTGTTGCTGGGGGTTAGACATTCGCCATCGTTTTATTGCTATTACATGGCAGCTAAACATAAAGTTAAGCATGGTGAAAGTTTGAGTGATATTCTGCATCCACGTCTTATCATTATAGACGATATTGAGGAGGAGTAATTATGTTTACTAATCTAATATTTGGGAACAATGATTTGCGCATTGGTTTGGATGAATCTCTTGATAAGAACGGTATATTCATAGTAGCAGCTAGGGACAGAAGCTCTAAATTTGATTATGAACGTTGGGTTATTGAGCACTTGTCAGTGAACGATGTTCGTAAATTAAGAGACGGGCTTGATGAGATCTTGAAAAAAATGGAAGATTAAATTTAGTTATCAGAAAAGGATGGATAATATGACAGTAGGAACACTAATCAAATATTTGCAGAAATACGATGAGAATGAAATCGTAAGGTTACATAACATTGATGGGGAGCCTGTTCTTTTTGCTTTACAGGCCGTGAACAAACCGGGTGTATGGTTAGAAACTGAAAGTGATGCCGATATGGCTGAAGAAATCAATGCGCGGTTTGAAGATGCTGTAATAAACGGTGTTGATGAAGGAGAAGTGTACTCGCTTATGTTAGAGCATGGTATCGATATTAATATGGTAGAGAAGTATGCTGGATGTGACGTTGCTAATAAAATGAGAAGTTATTGCAAGAGTCACGGATTATTGTAGAGGAGTAATTTTATTATGGTTTATGTATTTAATAATCTGAAATACGATACTGATAAAATGGATTGTATATCTACTAAGTGTATGCATACTTTAAACCTACTCGAACGTCCAGTGAATGTAAAATTATATAAATCACTAAAAGGACGCTGGCTTATTGTATTTAAACAAGGTGGTGCGCTTGCTATTGACGAAGAAAAAGCTAAATATATGTTACTTAAATATGACCTTAATACTTATGAAAAAATATTTGGCGAATTAGAGGAAGCGTGAGAAAAGGAGAGTATTATGACTATACCGATGATATGCGATACATTTAGTGTAGATCAGAAAAATGAGATGTACATGATAATCGGAAGAATTTTAACTTGCAGAAAAGAGTATATCAATGTCAATCTCGATTTTCTATCAAACGATTGTCAGAAGGAAGCAGCTAAATTGATAATAAATGAAGCTATTAAAGACATGTCAGGTGTGAAAGTGAGTGTACAGTATGAATAAGGTAGATAAAGTATATGTGGTGACTGCTGGTGAGTATTCAGACTATCATATTGAAACAATATGTATAAATCGGGAAGATGCTGAACGTTATGTTTGTTTGTATCAAGGGGCTGACTTGGAAGAAATGCATATTGAAGAATATCCTATTTGTAATGGTAAAGAATTAGCGCATGTTAAAATAAATCGTGGTGTTAGATTCAGTATGCGTGATAGTATCGGTATAACGTCACGTGAAATTGTATATAGTAGTCGCCCGGTTAGAACAAATGTTAAATCTTATAGCAATTTCGATGAAAAGATATATCACGGGACTGTTTCATTACCAGATAGGTTTTCGATTGACAATCATGAAGCTATTAAGAAACTTATATATGATGCTGTAGCTAAATTCAAAGCAGAGGAACTTGAGGAATATGATTAATGGCAAGTGAAAATAAAAAGAGAAAAGCAAGAAACTCGTATTTACATAATGGCGCGGATAAGAAAGATTGTCGAATGAAACGTCATATGTATTTCACAAAACGTACCAGGAAGCGGTGTAAGAATATAGAGGAGAATCGATATTTATGAAAGTATATTTATACAATTTTTACAGAGGAAAGCTCTATGAGTATGAAGGGGATTTACAGGTACGGGGTAAATATAAGGCTATATTTAGAATTATTAATGACGATGGAAAGGTTCTTCGTGTACTGACTTGCGATCCGAAGCCAGGTGTTCTGTATAACCATAATGTGTGGTTCCCAAAAGCAGACAAGGTTAAAGCTATTGATATTTTCATGGAAGATGAGAATGAGAAGATTAATAAGTTGGAAGAAGCACTGCAGAGAAGAAAGACTACTTTTACGAACCTTTTGAAAATGCAGTTGATAGAGGAGAGTATTAGTAATGGGAAACATTCTTAGATTTATTATTAGCACACTGATTATGTTAGGTGAAGGGCTTATCTTATATCATATGGGGTATGGTATTCTCAACTGGGAGTACTGGATGATTTTGATTCTTACAATGTGTTACATGTTGGTATATATATTTATAAAGTAAGGAGGTATTAATGTTATGAAATGTATGGGAAGTGTATGGGCTTATGTTAGAAGTGGTAAAACTACGTTTAAGGAATACAAAGCTATTCTATATCATAGAGAGGCATATTTTGACGGTGATTTTTACGAGCCGGGTACTAGTTATTTAAAACTACTTGATGACGATGGCACGGCTATCAGGAAGGTTAAATGTGCTGCTGAGGAAGGAATCCCTTATTATAATATTTTGTGGTATTATTCTAAAACTGATTTAGACCCATTAGCTGTGTTTGCAAATGTAGAGGAATATATTGAGAAAAACGAAAAGGTAACGGAGAATGGTCGTTTTAAACTTATTGACGTTTTGAAAATTCTCGATGAGCGGCAGAATATCACAATTCATGTCTATGCGCCATGTGGTCGTTTCTCAGCAAGAGCTATTGTTGCTATGGAAGCATTATCAGACGATATTTTACAATCCAGAGTATATAAGTTCAAAACTGTTGGAAACGACTCTGATATTCATCTATATATCAAAAAGTAAGATAAAAGGAGAATCGATATTATGTTAACGCCAAAAGAATTAGAAATTATAGAAGAACTTTGTAGTAGTCTGTCTGATGTAAAAAGAAAGAAGGCATTGGATAATTTACTATTTGAGTATAGACAGTATATGAGATGCGGGAGTCCCGAAGAGTGTGCTCAGAGAAAAGAATGGATGGAGATGTCTTATGAAGATATTCGGGAGAATTTTAACAATACGGTCAAGGCATTACAAAGAGAGGTTTCTGATATTCGGGAGTCATATGCTGATTCAAAACCAGCTAAGAAAAAAGTAGGTAGACCTAAAAAGACGAAAAACGAGGGTGGCAGTACTAGTTACGATAATCCTCCACACTTTAACACTTTGGAAGAGCGTGACTTATATTACAAATAAAGGAGATTTAAATCTATGAAAATTAAAATATTCACACATATCGATCTTGACGGTATCGGATGTGCTGTTTTAGCGTATTTGGCATTTGGTAAAGAGAATGTTGATGTTGAGTATTGTAACTATGACGATGTGGATGATAAAGTAGAAGCATTCATGGAAAACGAAGATCTGTACAGGAGTTACGATTCGATTTTCATTACTGATATTTCGGTCTCCGATCAGGTGGCTAGTATGATTGATATTTTGGATAAATCTGATTGTTGTGTACGTTTATTCGATCATCATGGAACTGCTCTTAGATTGGATAACTACTTTTGGTGTACTATATATGAATATTTAGATGCTGTAAAGACTAGTGGTACTGAATTGTTCTATTTATATTTGAGGAATAGTTTAAGTCTTACGTACGATCAGACAACTCAAAATAAAATATCTCGTTTCGTGTCTATAGTTCGAGACTATGATACTTGGCGTTGGAAAGAATTAGGAGAAGACGGGCTTGTTAGTAAGCAGATGAACGACCTCTTTCATATTTATGGTAGAGATAAATTCATTGAGCTGGCTATGAAGCGTATCATGTTTGGTACTTCACCATTGCATCAAGATGAGTGGTTCTCAGAAACTGATGTACTCTTACTCGAACAGAAACAGAAAGACATTGATATTTATGTAGAGCAAAAAGAGAAACAGATTACAGTTAAAACAGACCAGTGGGGTAATACATATGGTGTTATATTTGCTGAGCGGTATTTCAGTGAACTTGGTAATCGTCTATGTGAGATGCATCCTGAGCTTGCTTACATTGCTATGATTGATATTTCACGTGGCAGGGTTAGCTATCGTACAATTCGAGATGATATCAATCTTGGTACTGAAATTGCTCATAATTACGGAGGTGGCGGTCATCCAAAAGCCACCGGTAGCACATTTGATATTTCATGGGCTATGGATATTATTACAGATTGGTTATTTGATATGCATGATGCCGAGTCAGAAACATATGCAGCTAATGTTGGTACTTTTGAGAATCCAGTTCGTATTTCACCAGATGAGTTTGCGAAAAAATATACAGCAAAGCCGCCGAGTGCTGACCCATGGTTGTCAAACGCAAGGGGTAGTTTATAACATATTGATGAACGATATTAAGAGAGGCTTTAAATAGCTTCTCTTTTTCTTTTAGAAAGGGTGGTAAGAATGAAAAGATATTGGACTAACTATATTATTCAGGATAATTTTAATAGATTTGCTTATCGAGAAAGTTCATATGACTGTTGTTTATCGTTGGACTCGGCGTTGTCAGCTGTAGAAACTATGCGATTTAATCATACAGTGTTGGCAGCTTGGATTGACCTTACAGATGGTGATGAAAAACCCATCACAATTTGGCACGAGTGTTATGTTGATAATGTAGGACGTGTGTTAAGGGAGAGTTAGATATGGATGAAGTATGGTTATACTGGATATTTAGTGGACACTTAGAATCTAGGAGAGGCGTGCTAGAATATATTGATGACGTATATGGTCTTATATCGAACTGTGCTCGTGGTCGTGCATATGTCAAAGCGTATCATAACGGGCATAAGTATCTATGTAGTGGTATTGAGGGCGATGTATTTAATGGTATGGTTTGGCTTCGTGAGGATAATCGAGAAAGAGCTATTGATATTTTCGTAGAGTATTATTTCAAGGGCGTTATGAAAGCTCGTACAGACCTTACAGCTAAAGAGATGATATATGAATTGGTTTGTACATTAAGAGATAAAGAAAAGGAGTAATTATTATGAATAGGATGGATATTTATGTAGGGGCTAGACGTTCAGGTAAAACTGCAACATTGATTAAGAAGTCGGCAGAGACTGGAGCTTATATTTTAGTAGCAACCAAACATCAGGCACATGCTGTGTATAAACAGGCTAAAGAGATGGAGTATGATATTCCGTTCCCTGTGACAGTTTCTGAGATTATAACTGGATTAAAGTATTTTAATGATTCTTATATTAAAAAATACGGTTTATTGATCGATGAACTCCAATCGGTATTGGACGTCGCTTTTTGTGGTATTCCGATTCATGGGGCTACTTTAAATCTTGATAGTAATACTGACATTAAATATTTAAATCCAGATGAAAGGATTAGAGCTGTAGATGAATCTGAGCAGAAATGAACTTAGAAGACTTCATGAATGCTTAATTTGTTCTAGGCGTTGGTGATTATTTATGTAGACTTTGTGGTCTGAGATTGGAGGTTTGATATTTTTGAGAAGTAATTTCGCTATATGTCGAGGCAAACGCAGGGATACTGACGAGTGGGTCACTGGATATTTTAGATACTATAATAAATGTTCATTCATAGACACAATACCTGTATATCCGGATACCGTTGGGCGATTGCTGGAATATGCTGCATATGATAGCTTTGAAGATAATCCGAAAATATTCCAGGGTGATATCATTGGTATTTGGGATAGACATGAAGATATTCAGTCAGTCCCATGCAGTAGATCAGGGGTGGTTTTAGATGAGAATAGTATTATTGAAGGTAGTCTTGGACGTAGATATCCGCAAGATACAACACGAGTAAAAGTTATTGGTAACATATACGACAATCCAGGACTTATCGATTCTATAACACTTTGGAGTTATATTACACGGATAAATGATATTCCTAAAAATTATAGAAAACGTCACACAGAGCTTATAAGTAAGTATCATATTCACGGTATGCTTGCATCATGTTATCTTTGTAATTACCCACACTTAACTGGATCTGAATATTTGTGTAGTAAGATGGGTGGTAAAGAATGTGGGTACCTTTCAAAATGTACTAATATTTTTATTAAGGAAGGGGACATGTTCAGAGAATGAAATTAAAT
>ERZ840057.406-NODE-406-length-46880-cov-13.259413_pt1 | contig 46880 bp, 25 predicted proteins | sample MGYA00519907_ERZ840057 | MGnify/ENA primary metagenome ERZ840057 (study PRJEB31850, sample SAMEA3708862) | human gut metagenome | biome: human gut; feature: human-associated habitat; material: faeces | place: China | collected 2014 ...
AAGTCAGTACTTGGTCGAAGGAAACCTTCCCTCTTCAGAGGGGAGTTGTTTAGGACGGTAGAAAAAAACGCGGTCATTAAAACCATGCCGCCTAAGAAGGTGAAGCGCAACCAGATTCTCCAATTGATCGGCCTTTGGATCAGACTTGAGCAAACGAATGAAGCCATTGTCCACAAAGTAATACTTCCGGCTGCTTTCTCGTTCCTGCAACTTACCGACGATGTTGGAGATCGGCAGCACCAGGCACGCTTCGCAAGCGTATTGCAGATAACTGATGCAGGTGTTCTTCGCTACCGGCATCCCGGCCTCCTTCACCATCTTGGTGAGCCGGGTAAAAGACAGCGGCTGTCCGATACTTTCTGCCACCTGCTTGAGAAGCATTCGCAGCGCCGAGGTATTAGAGACCGTGTGGCGCACGATGACGCCAGCGAGATAGATCTCGCGAAAGGCGTCGTTCACGGCTTCGAGCCGGTTGACGGCATTGACGCCTTTGGGCAATCCGCCGTACTCGAAGAATTCTGCAAATGCGCGACGGATACGAATTTTTCCTTTCACTACGACTATTCTCTACGCCTTTGACTCTGAGAAATTCGGAAAAGCTCAGGGGGAAAACATTCTCGGTCAGAAAGCGACCGCCTAGAGTCTCCTCGATTTTGAGGTCCCGCATCCGTACGTCGGATCCGGTTATGTAGATCTCGGCTTTTGCATCGGCCATGCGGCGCGCAAACTTCTCCCAACCGTCGATTAGTTGAATCTCGTCAAGAAACAAGGCCGGCAGCGAGTCTATTCCCGAGATCTCAGCCTGAACTTCAAGAAGGTTGCTGAAGTCTGCAACACCGAAGCCAATCAGCGTTCGTCTTCGAAATCGATATAGACGATATCGTCCCAGCTGCGCCCGGACGCGAGCAGAGCTTGAATCCTGGAAAAGAGCAAATGCGATTTGCCGGAGCCTCTGGCGCCAACCTAAATACAACGAGGGAATTCGCCGATCGCTATGTCCCGAGCAAACACCGTTTTTGGGGCAACCAGGCTGCGGTTGTCTATCAGTACTTGACGAAGAACTTCGAGAGAAACCATGGCCTAAACCGTTCAATCGATTGAACAATATTATCCTGCATTTGTTCAGTCGCTTGAACACCCTTGAGAGCGCCGGAGCTCGGCCTGATGTCTCGGCATCCGGATCTATGTAGCGTTTTATCTCTCAGATGGCAGAACAGACCCTTGCACTTGACCGATGAACTCACTCATGACTCCCTCCATTCCGTGCGGCTATCCTCCGCCACACGATCCAAGTAAAGTCGCTGTCTTCACCGTTTCAGACGATTGGTGCTGCGACGATCTGCTTGACTGCTATGGCTCGCTAGACGAAGTCTTGGAGGTCATCAAAGGACTTGTCCGTGAAGATGTACCGGACTACGACGATCTAACGGCTGAGGCTGTGGCCAGGCAGATTCTCGACGTTCGTCTTCAGGATGGCATCTACCGACACCAGGTGCCGTTCTACTCAAGCGGTGTTAAGCGAGAACTCAAGCAAAAAGGCATTCCGGTCACGAAGGCCGACGAACTACGGGCATCGCTGCCGCACTTCTCGGATCGGATCAACGATCTGCTGCGCACTCGCAGCATTCGAGACGTGGCCGTAGACATCGCCGCCGGTGTCGAACTTGACGACGCCTACCGCGGCAACTATGCCGGCTATCCGGCTTCGCTGGTTTCCAGGATTCTGCGGGAACTGGTGGAACAGGGAGAATTAAGCTGCGCAAAGTCAGTTCAGCGTTAATGCAATAAGCGACTAGCTACCACACGACTGATCAGTCAGTCCTTAAACGCACGCCATGACACAACCTACCGAAACAACACCTGCTAACTGGTCGGACGATCCGAAAGTCAACGATTTTTGCAATGAGCTCCTTGGATCCGTTCGCGAAATGAAGGCAGGACAGGCAGCCCGTATAACAAAGATTCCTGCGACGAGCCCGAATTCGACCGAGAACAAATCGAGCCGGAGGTTTGATGGAACTCCGTCTTGCCCGGGGCTTCCTCAAGCTTCCTAAAACGTCCACTCTTTCCACTCGAGTCTCGATTCGATCTCAGCAATCTCCTCCTCCGTCGCCAGGTTCATCTCATGGCCGTCGACCAACACGAAATCCAGCGTCTGAACCGGACCGGTGATCTTTCTAACCGACGCATAGACGGCCTTGCCGTTGAACTCAAACGCGTAGCGAATGCTGCTGCAGGTGCCGCGGGTTCTAAAAAGCTCGGCCATGCGGTCACGCACCTCGCTACTTTTGCTCACCCAGCCGTTGTAAGTGAAAAAAGTATCATTCGGCTCTTCGTCGTCACACGTTACCGCCTTTTTGACCTGAAGTCCGCATTCCGAACACTGCCAAAGCGGAGTTCCGGCCTGCTTGGTCGTGTCGTCAACCACCTTGTCGTGAGTTATATCAATCATGGTGTCTAGGCTTTGACACAGAGGACAGATGACAGGCTTGCGGATCACTTCGGGAATGTACTTGCGTAGAGCAGTAAATCTGGAGTGAAAGTCTTCGAAATCCTTCGGCTTGGGAATGCCCATGTGTGTATCAGCCAACCTTTTGACCAGATCCTGCATTCGCAGAGGCACCGGCATCGGGAATTGCGAAAAGAAGCGCATTGCCAGACCTCTCGGCCATCCAAGCCATTTGTCGAAAATCTGATACAGGTCCCACTGGATCGGGAAATCAAACGCTTCGAGTTTGGCGGAACTTGCCGTCAGCATAAACGTTGAGATCGGCCGACGGTAGAAAAATCCGCCGGAATTCACTTCAAAACGATCGAAAAAGTTCTTCCGGATTTCGATGTCGTACACGCCGTCCTGACTCCACATCGCGCTGAACACCTTTCGCATCAAAGCCAAGTTGAGTCTGCGGCCGTAGAGAAGCTGCACATATTCGGCAACCACCGACTCGTCGTCAATACAGACCGTGAAACAATCGTTCTCGTCTTGCTCAACCTCGATGACGTTCTGTTCATCCTTGCATAAATTCGCCCACAAGATGCACGCCAACACAAAGCGCGCCGGTTTGGATAATCCGTCACCCAGGCTTTGACGCGTGAAGTAAAAAAAAGTCTTCCATGGAGGTCTCCTTTTCTCAAACCTAACCTCGCAAGTAGCGCTCGGAAGTCGTGTTTCAAAACACAATCGTCCGAGGCTGGTGCTCTTCCAGATGAGTGTAGACAAGGCTGCGCCAACGATTGACGCAAGCAGGCAGACGGCCTCGGAGTCGATGATGGACTCGATGGTGACGGTCGCGCTTCTAACGGAGGCAATCGATGACTGTCTCACTCCACAGGCATCGGCACCCACCCGCAGTAATACGGCACGTACAGAACAAGGAACCAGAACAGATAGCAGCAGGCAACGATGGCGCCGGCAATGGCGAAATACCGAAGCCGCGGATGTTTGCAAAGGAACGCTTTCATAATAATCCCCTACTCTAAAAAAACTTCTCGCGGCTCTCTTACTTCAGAAATGGGGGCCGTTCACTTCGATGATAGTCTCAGCAGACTGATATAGCGTCACAAAATCGTCACATCGTTTGACAGACAAAAATGAAGGCGCTCTCCGGAGCCGCGTAAAACCGCGAATCTCAAAAGAGCGCCTTGGGCAGGCAGCCGTTCGACCGGCCGCCTTATCACCGCAGCAAATACTCAGACGAAAAACCGCATCAGGATCATACCGATGAAGGCCATCAACAGACTGTTGAGCATCAACAGCGGCCAGTACTTCTTGGGAACATCCGCCACGCCGAGGAGTCGACCCATGTACTGAATTTGAGAGGCCATCAGAATCAACGCAGGTGCCAGAATCGTGACGTCGTGACCGTTGAGGACACCGCTCGAAGCCAGGCTCGCCGCAACACCGACGCCTGCCCCGCACGACATCCAGGTGGCGAGCAGCACGGTGATGGCCTGACCGGGCAAATCGAAAATTCCCATGATTCCGCCGCATGTGCGTCCGAGAAAATCCATCACGCCCCACAACTGCAGAATGTAGGTGAGCACAAAGGCCATCACCACGTTCGGAAGCAGGCTGTAAAGCCCGATGTTGAGACCCTTCTTGAGACCGACGATAAAAATGTCGAAGGGATTGTTCGAGGTGGTCTTGGCGGCTTCGTTACTCATTTTCGAAATCCTTCTTGTAAACGGTGCTCAGAACAAAGCGGGTAAAAATACCGCCCACGAACTTCAAAACAAAAATGATGAGCATCGGAATCCATACCGGACACACGAATAAGAAAAACAGTGCGGAAACAATGGCGTAGTAGTTGTTGACGCATCCGGCTCCTGCGTACTGCCATGCGGACATGGTCACCAGTCCTTTTTTGCTGAGTTGACCGCTGTCGTACATACCGCGGGTAAGAGCCGCACCGCCATCCGTGCTCTGCAGATCGGTGATCATGGCAAGCGCCGTAAAGCCGGGAAGTCCCAACAAGGGCTTTAAAAGCGGAGTCATGAGTACCTGAGCGGCACGCAGAGCTCCATAGTGCGCAAGCACTTCAATGAGCCCCATGGCAAGCATCACGCTGGGAATAAGCGACAGAGCAAACAAAAAAGCAGCACGAGCCGACAAGCCGCCCGAACCGATGTAGTTGCTCTTGGAGTCACCGATCACACCGAACTTGCCGATCAGGGTCGTAAAGTCAAAAGCGCTCAACCACTTGCGCGCTTCAGGCATTTGATAGAAAACGCCGGAAAAGATGACGATGGCAAAGATCAAAGCGATATACGCTCCGATGCCGACTTTCTTTTCCTCTTTTAACTGAGGAGACGGTTTGTTATCCATGATTTTCCTTTGGGGTGGTTTGTTACCTTAACGAATCCTAGAACAGCGCCTTGAATGCGTATGGCAAAATCGACAAGCCTTTGAGCAAACCCGTATTTCGCTAGGTGCTATGCCCTACAGACAAAACAGTAAGCGGCGTTAGGCTTATCACCCGAAGACTATGGAAGGCGTGCCTGCACAAGGCAACACCATCAAAAAAGGATCGAAAATGAGCAAATTGGACGTCGTCGAAATTTGGAAAGAACTGCACCGTATGCCCGAACCCGGCATGAACGAATTCAAAACCGGGGAGTTCCTGGCAGATGCACTCGAAAAATTGGGCTATGAGGTCACCCGAGGCGTGGGAAAAACCGGTGTCGTGGGTGTTGTCCGCGGCAAAGAACCCGGGCCCGTTGTGATGCTGCGCGCCGACATGGATGCGCTTCCCTTCAAGAACGAAGACGGCAGCATTGAGTATGTTCATGCGTGCGGTCATGACTCCCACAGCGCCATGGTTCTGAAGGCGGCTGCCGAACTCGTGGACAAAGTCAAAAAAGGCACGCTCAAGATCCTGTTTCAGCCGGCCGAAGAAACGCTCGAAGGAGCGCTCGCAGTGATGAAGGACGGCGTCATAGACGACGTGGACATTGCGCTGGGCCTTCATGTGCGGCCCGTTCAGGACATTCCGGCCGGCACGTGCTGCGCAGCGGTGCGGCATTCGGCAAGCACATTCCTCTGCGTGGAGATCGAAGGCAAGTCGGCTCACGCTGCACGTCCCCATCTGGGCGTCAACTGCGCTGAAGCCGCAGCGCTGATCACCAATGCGATCTGTGCGATCAAGATGAATCCTGCCCTGACTTGGTCGTGCAAAGTCACCTCGATTTCGGCTGTGTCGTCGGCCTCAAACATCATTCCCGATCGCGGCGAACTTGTCCTGGACGTGCGGGCTCAGACCAACGAACTGATGGACGAACTTCTCGAGAAAGTGCGGCGAGCGATCGAAGGCGCAGCGTCAAGCATCGGAGCCAAAGCGATAATCAAGTTCCCGGGCGGCGTCATTCCGGCAGCCATTTACGACGAAGATCTCGTCGCCGAGGTGGCGCAAACCATCAAGGAAGAGCTCGGAGCGGACAAATTGGCTCCCGACTGCGGTGGCGGCGGAGAAGACTTCCACTACTTCAAGCAGGCCAAGCCTAATATGAAAGCGGCGTACTTCGGGCTCGGAGCCGGCTGCACGCCGGGACTGCACGCCCGCAACATGACGTTTGACACCGCGCAACTTTCCAAGGGCGTCAAAGTGCTCGTCGCGATGGCGCTCAAGAAACTGGGTTGACATTCCAATGACCCGCCGGGTATCGTAAAAGATTACCCGGCGATTCAGGCCGTGCTCTTTTAGTTTCGCTGGGAGTCAAACAGCGTGTAGTGGCAATGCCCCTTCTGGTATTCGTCGGCGTGCAGAATGGCTTCGTAGGTACCCGATTCGTTGATTAAGCGGTGACCGTCTGCGTTGACCTTGAGCCAAGGCTGAGAGGCCATCCAGAACATGCCGACGTCACCCGACTTGACCGTTTCGGGACCGTTTTTCTGATTCGGACGGATGGCGCAGCGGTCAAACTTCATGGAGGCGTGCGTCTCATCCATCTTCGCGCCGACCCAGAGGCATGCGCGGATGCCGTCACCATGAGCGCCCGGCACCGAACGGTTGCGCCCGATCACGCGAAGCGTCCACGGCTGCAGCGCTTCGAGCATCTTGTAGTTGAGTGAGTAGCCGCCGGTGGCAACCACAGTGCCTTTGGATGCAACGTAACGCACGTACTTGCCGTCCTTATTGGTGGCAATGCACCCGGTAACGCGCCCGTTCTTGCGCCCGAGCTTGACCATCTTGGTGTTGTAGTCAAAGCGGGCGCCCTTCTTGACGCAATAGTCGTAGAGAACCTTGTTGCCGTTGAGCGGCTTGCCGGTACCGTCGTTGAACGTGCGCCAGCGAGGCGAATGACCTGTCGGGAAGTGATGATGGTAAGCGGAATCGACCTTGTCGCCCGATTCGTGCCAGAGTTCCACGTCGCGTTCGGCCAGACGATCGCCGTACCAATCAATCGTGGCGCCGGAATTGTCACACCACACCTTAACCAGATCCTGTTGCAGGTGGCCGGCAGCGTACATCGTCACGGCGCGAATGCCGGTGCCGGTCGGGAATCGGTCGATGCCGATCACCTTGGCCCCCTCTTCTGCCGCAGCGGCAACGGCAAACATACCGCCGGTACCGCAGCCGATCACGAGAATTTCCGTCTTGATCATATCGACAATGTCTTTTTCCGCAATTTCGGGCGGCTTACCGAGCCAGTCGCCGTCATCGGCCGCTTCGGTCTTGGTGATGACTTCAACCGGAATTTCACCTTTGGCCTGTGCGATGCACTTGGAGGCCGCCTTGTGAACGGCCTGAGAAGTGATGCTCGCTCCGGAAACGGCGTCAATGTCGGCCGACTGAGCCTTCAAAAGAGATTGCCTGAGCTGCTTTGCAGCGGCCTGGCCGATGTTGGGCGTCTCGTGCGAGACGTCGAGAACAACATCCGTGATCTTGTTTGAATCAAACGTCATCGTCACGACGACGTCGCCGATCCCTGATGCTTTGGCTGAATAGGTACCGGGCTGATAGATACCGACGGGCGCCGCGTGCAGACCGACGGCAGCCAGCGATGCGCCGCTGGCAATGCTCGTGCGCAAGAAAGCTCGGCGAGACAGATTTTTTTGTCCATATTGTTCTCCGGTGGTTCCTGATATCCGAAGCATTCTCCTGTGCTTCGCGGATCCGGAGAATTCTCAAGCTGCGTGTTGCACCCAGGTCAAGAGTAATGGGAAAGATCTTAATTTGTGAGCCGATCCGGGCGGGAGGTGGCATTCGGGTCAGTCCCAGGCAGAACTTTGCCCGCATTTTTCTGCCATGTCCGGGACGAAAAAACAGCACGGTTACTTATGCTCGAAGTTCGAGCTGCAAACAAAAGGCGATCTTGGACGACAAGCTCGCAAGCAAAGAGATACCGCACTAGCTGACCAATAAAGAAAAGCCGCCTACACCAGTCCTTTTTCTTTAAGCAACATCATTCGCGCAATCAACTGCGCCGTACTGCCGACGCCGAGCTTCTCACAAGCTGACGCGCGATGAAACTTTACGGTACGTTCCGCGATAGACAATTTGGCAGCAATCGCTTTGTTGGATAGGCCTTGCACGACGAGCTGCGCCACCTCACGCTCTCTTTCGGTCAGCGAACGAGCGTCGCTTTCCAGAGCATTGTTCTGAAGTTCAGACAGCCTCCGCTTGCAATCCTCTCGACACCAATGCAAAACGGCTTCTTTCAATCGATCCGGAACCACCGGCTTGAGCATGAAGTCAACTGCACCGTCCTTCATCGTCTGCACAGCCATATCCACGTCACCGTGTCCTGTCACAAAGATGACCGGCAAGGTCACGCCAAGTCTTCTCATTTCTGCTTGAAGCTCCAATCCGCTCATCTGCGGCATGCGAACGTCCAAAACTAGACAACCCGCCGAATCGTTTTGATCGTCAAGAAAGGCTCGAGCCTGTTGATAACACTTAACTTGCCACCCGACCGCACCCAGCATGAAACGGTAAGAGTTAAGCATCGTTTCGTCATCATCAACAATGCGAACCAGACAAGCCGCCTTCACCCGGGCTTCCGGCAAATCGTCAATTTTGGTGTGTCTATCCGTCATTTTTTTATGCTTTCGGCAAAACCATCACGGCCTTCAAACCAAAAGGCTGATTGCGCTCGATTCTCAGTCTGCCTCCGCAACCTTCCATAATGCGGGCCGATATGGCAAGGCCGACGCCCAAACCGGTGGACTTGCTGCTCGTTTTCGGTGAAAACAGATCCTGAAACATAGAAACGTCAACCGTGGGCCCATTGTCGGAGACGGCCAGCTCCCACATCGAGCCGTTACTTTCGAGTTTGACGTCAACTTTCGGATCTGTCGTGTGGCGGGTCGCTTCAGAAGCGTTCTTGAAGAGATTCAAAATGACAAGAGAAAGCTCCACCGCATCGACCTGTACATAGGCATTGGGCGGAACATTCACGTTGATTGTCGGGGGCGACTTAGCCAACAGACGAAAATCTCTGACGGCGTCACTGACAACTTTGAGCAATGGCCGTTTTTCAATTTGTTTGCCTGCCCCGCTCTTGGCGTACCCGCGAACTCGTTCGATGATAGCGCTCGCCCGCTGTGTCTGTCCGATGATCTCATCAGCGGCTATGCCGATCAACTCCATCGTATCGGACTTTTGTCCGACCTCTCCGGCAGAGCTCGGTTTGCCGTGTTCGGTCTTGCCCTTGGTAATCGTCCGAATTCCGTCAGCGAAATTGGCGATCGCTCCAAGCGGTTGTTTGAGTTCATGCGCCACCATGTTGGAAAGCATGCCGACCAAACTGGCCTTTTCAAGAGCCTGAAGTCGCGATTGAGTCTGCAACACTTCGTTTTGCGCGGCTTCCCGTTGCTGCATGGCCGCTCGCAGACTTGCAGTCTTTCGCCGCACTTCCAAAGTCACAAAAACCGCATGCCATATGCCTAAAAAAAGCAGTCCGAGCGCCACGAGGACCACCCATCGGTATTCCTGCCAAAAGCGCTTGAACGTCCACTCGCGCAAGTAGCTGTAGTGACCGATTTTCAGATCCTTGAAAAGACGGTCAATCCTTGTGAAGTCGCTTGCGATGCTCCAATACATCGCTGAGTCCTCCGGCATTGAAAACAAAGCTGCCGAAGCCTTTCGGCTCAATTCCGGCAAAGCTTCGGTCGTTGCAGCAAACACCCAATCAGGGTACAGCGCGGTAGAAGTCAGACAACGCAAACGAGGTTCCGTCTTTGCCCCGATAACACGAAAGTCGTCCGGGCCAACAAGTCCTTTGTGCACCATTTCCTCGAGCAGACAGGCGCGCACCATACCAATATCGGCTCTTCCCTGCTTCATCACGTCAAAGACGCTCTGCATGGGATATCCGGTAAAAGTAGTCGAGCCAAAGAATGTTTCAGGTTCATATCCCCGAGCATTCAGTTCTCCGAGATGAACACGGTATCCGCCGAATGCATTGGGCGCAACGGCCACCGCCGTTTTACCCTTCATATCTTCGAACGTGCGAATCGTCGTATTTTCACTGCGGACAAAAAAGATGCCGCCCATACTGAAATTGGGATCATCGGCTTCGCGAATTTTCCGCGTAGCCAGATGACGGGCAAGACCCTGAGTCTGCATATGCGTGAAAGTGCCCGCATTGGAGATGAAAAAATCAAGCTGTTTGCGACGAACGGCCTCCGGCAGCGTGTCAAGATCGTAATACGAAAGTTCAATATTCCGCCCCCAGGCTCTTTTCAAAGCCTGAACCGTCTCGGAGAAAACTTCTGTGCTAGACAATTCACCGATTGTGCTCAGAATACCCAGTCTCACCGGGCCTTCTGTGGCCAACCGACGGTCGAGACTCGACACACCGGACGATGCAGCCGACGGATTTTGCACCGCCAGCATCGTCATCAACACAACATTACAAATCCATCTGGGCATGATCGCAACCACCGAAAAACAACCTGCCGTCACAGACATCATAACGGCAGGTCGTCAGTTGGAGATTCCGGTGCTTTAAGCCGTTACTCGAACGTGCTTGCGAAGAAAGTCGTCTATCACGGTTTCGAGCAGAGTTACCAACGCCATCGCAACATCGTTGTCAGGTTGCTTTGCTGCGAGCTCGGCTCTTACCCAAGAAACCCAGGAGAGATGCTTCTCAGCAAAGGAAACCGCGGCGTCAGCGTGACCGGGCGCGGCAAGAAGACGCGCCCAGAAAGCCAACAGCACACCGAGATGATCGGCCGGCTCATGCAATGCCGCTTCGGGAGCAAGGCCGAAATCGCTCATCACCTGCAAGACCTCATCGCGCGGCTCCTGCATCACCAGTCCCGTCACCGCCACGCTTTGATGCGGCGTCACGGAACCTTCGCCGACGCAAAACGCACGTGTCCAGCAGCGGGACTGCTCCTCAATCGAGCTTTCCCGCAATACATGTGCTGCCTGACAAGCTGCCTTGGCCACGGTTTGAGGCCCTTCAGACAACGTCTGCATCATTGCGGTAAGACTCGAGCAAATCGAGTCATCCGCACCTTTGAGCAGCCAGTCAGAAAAAGTAAGCGCCGCAAGAGCCGTCACACGATCGGAAAGATGTTCGGTCACTTGTGATTCACTCCTTACTTCACAAAAGTCTTCCGAGCCTCATACAGCACATTGGGCTTTGTCTGTTCGACAAGTTTGCGCGGCACGCCCACGGCATCGAACGTTGCATTGGGATGCAGCTTTTTGAGTTCCTCAATCGGCCCGCACTCCAGTGCGCGACCGGGACAGGATGCCACGCAGGCGGGCTTAAGTCCGACACGCAGGCGATCGACGCACATGTCGCACTTGGTCATGTGAGGATGCTCGGGCGCACCCATCTGTGTTTTTTCCAACGCCTCGAAGTATTGCGGCGCACCCCAGGGGCAGGCCTTCGCACAAGCTCCGCAACCGATGCACTTGGCGCTGTCGACAATGACCGCACCGAATTCCTTTTCCTTGGAAATCGCCTTGACGGGACAAACCTTTACGCAGGCCGGATCATTGCAATGGTTGCATGACATGGAAAGCGGCACTACCTCGACATCCGGAGCTCGTTTTCCAAACTCAAAAAATGTCACGCGACGCCAATTTTCCTTCATGTCGAAACGCCGCAAAAAAGCATAGTTCGATGCTTTATCGGATGTTCCGGCTTTCCAGTCCCTCGGCGTTTCCAAACTCTTTAAAGAATTGTCCGTCAGACCGTTTAGCTTGGCGTCGCCGCGACGTCCCTCGTTCCACTCTTTGCAGGCAACCGTACATGTGGCGCAGCCCAAGCATCGCTTCTGGTTAAAGTAAAAACCCCACTGTGTCATTTTCGTATTCCTCGACGTATTCGTTGATGATCTGCTTGAGCCGTTAGGCGGGCAATGTTGCACTCACTTCACACACACACCCGCCGGCGGCAAAGCCGCCCGACTTCGATGTCTGCAGATGCAGGTAGGGGTCGCTCGCACCGATGTCTCGGTCGATCGTCAGCGTGTTGACGGCCCCGCCCACGTCAACGGGCACACGATGGCAAACGGCCTTGCCCGTACCGGCTGCGTCAAAGTAGGCGTCAAAGAATTCGGTTTGACTCGGCTGATACCAGGCGCCTTCACCGATCGATACGACTCCGGGCAATTGACGTACGGTGACTTTGGCCGGAAGTTTGATGCAACCTGCTTCGGTGTAGACATAAACGTCGGCACCGTCCTTGATACCGCGCGCTGCGGCGTCGTCAGGATGCATGGTCACGGCGTGCGGGAAAACGTCCTGGATCATCGTCGTGTTGTCAAAGGACGAATGCGAACGATTGGGCATATGCGGCGTCGTGTACTGCAGCGTATAGCGACGACCCGAAGCTTGAGGCGTTTTCTCGAGGATGTCTTCGTAGCCGTCGGCCGGGCGCACGTACTGGGCACGAGCCACACCGGCCTGAACGCGACCGCGCTGCGCAAGCCAGGGGGAATAGAAATTGATTCGGCCGGTATCCGTCGGGAATTCTCCCGGAGCGAATTTGGCCGCTGCGATCACGCTCTTTTCGGGCGGAACGGGCAGCTGCAGGTTGGCCTTTTCAAGCATCTCCTCAAACGTAGGAAGCTTCATGTCGGGATCGACCGACTTGTAGGCTTCAGGCAACTTCGTACCCTGCCACTGAATGCGCATCACATCATGGTCCGTCATGCCGTGGCGTCCCCAATCCAGGCCGAGTCGCTCAGCGATCATCTCGTTGATGGCAACGTCGCTCTTGGCTTCGTACATGGGATTGACAACGGCGTTGACCACGTTCATGTCGGTCTTGACACGACTGCCCGTAAAGAAGCTCTCTTCGAGGTGCGTCACCACCGGAAGGACCAGATCGGAATAACGCGCCGTCGTACTCATGAAGCGTTCGTAGCTTACGACATAGTCGAGTTTTTTCCAGGCAAGAATCTTGGGATTGATAGAAGAGCGCTGATTAAACGGGTCGGCTGAACCGCCGCCGCGCCAAACCATATCAATTTCAATCTTGGCGTCGGGCCCCAGATCGATACCGTTGATGCCGAGCACGTCGGCTCGAATTTGTTCGGGCGTACGCGAATCGCGGCCTGTCAGCAACACTTTGCTTTGCATGTACTGAGAAAACAGCAATGCGCTGTGCTTTTTCCCCTTGCACATGGCAGGCGCCTTGCCGAGCTTGACCGCCATACCGTCAACGGGAGCCAGAGCGCCGATGCCGCCGCCTCGAACCGTTGCGTTGCCGGTCATAGCCGCCAGACACAGCAACAGCCAAACATGGTACATGCCGTTGCCGGTACGTTGCGCACCGCCGCAAGTCCATGTCGAATGCAGACAAGCGGGCTTGGTCTTGGCATAAGTCACAGCCAGAGCCTCAATGGTTTCGGCCTGTACACCCGACAGGAGAGAGGCCCAGCGCAACACGCCCTCTTCCCCGCCGTGTTCGCGATTGAGTTCATCGAGATACTCCACAAACGACTGACCTTTAGGCGTCGTAAACGTGGTTCCCTTCCATGGCTTGCCCGTGATTGGATCTTTCGCAGGAGAATGACTGACAACCGTGTCGCCCGGGAAAAAGCCGAAGCAATACTTGCGGATATACGCTTCATCGTGCAGACCGCGCCGATAGATCGTATTGGCCATGGCTGCCAGAATGGCACTGTCAGTCCCGGGACGCGGTGCAATCCACGGCGTAATGCCAGGGGCTCCCGTCGCCATGGCGCCTACCGTGCCCGTGTAGCGCGGATCAACCACCACGATCGGAATGCCCTTTTCTCTGGCCTTGGTCATGATGAAAGGCAGATGCGGCGACGTTGTTTGCGGGTCGGCACCCCAAACGATGATGAACTTGGAATTGAGCATGTCAATTGACGGATGCCCGTTGACGCCCTTGCCGAGTGCGTTAAAGAGCGCATCCATTTCGTTGCCGGCCGAGTGATGGCCCCAGCACGAAACGTACGGGCCGAGGAAAGCAAGCGGCGTGCTGCCAACCTCCCAGATGGGGATGTAGCCCAATTCCTTCTGGCGAGCTCTCGCCTTTTCGATATGCTCGCATGCACGGTCAATAGCTTCATCCCAGGAAATGCGCTTGAAGCCCGCAAGATTGCCGCGTTCGATCGTTTGAAGAAGCGGATACTTCAGACGGTCGGGAGCGTACAGGCGTTTACGTTCGGCATAACCCTTCATGCAGGCGCGACGCTGCATCTTACCGATCGATTCGTCCGTCTTGGCCGCTTCGCAACGCGGAACGTCACCGGCCGAGGTCAACGCAAGCAGTCTTCCGTTTTTGACATGGGCCTTTAACATGCACTGCCCGTGGCAATGGATTTCGTGATAGGTGTTGACGACTTTAACGCTTTTGTCGAGCGTTTCAGCAGGCTTGGCTCCGAGAACATCCAAATCGGTCTTGGCAAGAGCCTGTGTCCAACAGGACAAAGATGAGACGGCCGCCGCAGCGGACGTCATCTTAAGAAACTGACGACGTGTGGAGGGAAGAGCGCAACGGCTCTGTTGTTCGGATTTGCTCATGCGATTCTCCTGTTTTGGGGCAGAGAAGCTGCCGAGACCTTCTTGTTTTTGTGAGTACTCGGCTCCATGCTCTCATCTTGGCCTGCCGGAGTAATTCCGACAACTGTCCCAAAGTGCAGTTATTCCTTTTCGGAATAGCGAAACCGCTAAAACGTTGACGTCCGTCCCCTAAACTTAATGCGCGTCAGTAAGAGACATGCGAGCAAACGTTCGGCGCGCTGCGTCAAGCCCTTCAGTCTGCGCCCAGCATTCAATCAAATATTGTTCCAAGCGGCGAATATGCGTGTTGTGCTCTGTGTGAGGATGTTTTAAAAGCCAAACCGGACGGGCCGCGATCCGCCAGTTCTCCAGAACAAGTTCCAATTTGCCGGTTTTGAGATGCGAGCTGATCTGCCACAACGGTACGCCGACCGCGTAACCGGCACCGGCCAGGGCAGCAGCAAGCGCTCCGGCATTATTCACCCTCATCGTCGGCTCCACCCAGATGGCCGCGCTCTCATCTTTGCCGAGCATCAGCGTTCGTCCGCTTCGCTCCGCAATAATCGGTCGTTTTTGAAGGTCCTCCGGTACGCGCACGGCGCTTTGCGTTTTCAAAAAATCTGGGGCCACGGCAACGGTTTGGGCTGCATCAACGTCGGCCTGATGAGCGCGGGCGAATGCCGCAACGTGATTCCCGTACACGCTCAGATTCAAATGGAAGTACGCGGCGAAACGGCCGAAATCAACGACTTTATGGTTGACCAGGCTGTCAGAATCGTCAAAGGCACCGCCTTGGCCTACGACGTTCAATACGAAGTGGAAAAAGCCGGTGAAATGATTAACGATCGCGAGCTGATCGATCTTGTTGCGGAATGCGCTCACGAAGAACCCACCAGCAAGAACGTTGTGGAACGCAAGAAACTAGGCTGCTCGGAAGACTTCACGCTTCTGGCGCGTCGCGTTCAGGCTCACGGCGGCAAGGCCGAATTCTTCGTTGTCGGCGCCGACAGAACGGCGGCTCACCATCAACGCGAATTTGATTTCGACGAAACGGGTCTTGAAACCGCCTTCGGCATCTTCCGCCGTACCCTTGAAAAATTAAACGGCCGCTAACGCCGAACGACGGTCAATCTGACCGCCCTCCTCCTCCCGATGCCATGCGTGTCGGGAGGATTTTTCATTCGGAACCAAAGGTTGCTCGAAGGAGGCGATGATCACCTTGGCATCTTCTCTGCCGAGAACGAACCTTTCGTTGCGCTCGATAACAGAGCAAGCGGCCTCAAGTGCCGCTTTCCTAATGAAGGCAGACAAAGACTCGCCTTCGTAGGATGCAGCCAATTGCAGCAGACCCTTGTCCTCCGCTCTAAGTCGAAATTGAACTCGTTTCACTGCAGAGACGGTGCTGCCCATTATTATCTCCCCGAACTTTCACTCTCTGTGTTCTGCCTGCTATACGCCTTGCTTGTCGGATTCCCGCGCAATTAATCCGTCCGGGCCTTCGTTTGTAAAGAGTTCCAACGCAATCGCCTCCACGCGTTTGTCAAACGGAAAACAATCGTCCCAGTCGCGCATGACGCCGAGCTCGCCGCGCAGCATTTCTCGGATTTCGTCGTCCGTCAGATGTTGGGCTGAATTCCGGCTCAACAGATTGCTGCGGATGATGAACGACTTATCTGTCTTGAGCTCGTCCACGACGGCTTTGGGCAAATCTCGGCGTTCCGAGAGTTCGCGGCGAACATCAAACGACTTGCTTTGCGCAAGCCGCGTGAGCAATTCCTCCTGAACACCTTGCTCGTCCCAATACGCCAGAGACGAGTGAACCGATACCGGCAGCCAGAAAATCGGCTCGTTGGGATCAATTTCAGGTGCATTGGTTCCGCTGTCGACTTTGACACAACCGATGGCGAATACGTACTCGCCGATGCGTCCGTACGGGTTCGTGCAGGAAAGATTCTCTCGGCGACGCAGATGGGCCGTCTTCGGTGCAACGAAGTCGTTTTCTTCGATTCTTATCCGCAGCTCCTCGAGCGTCTCCCTCAGATCTCCATCGGGATCGTTGGTAAACGCTTCGACAAAAGTCTTGAGCTTGTCGATGACTCCGGCCTCAATCATGTCCTCCGAGAAACCGCTGAAGTGCACAAGGTTTTGGAACACCTGAGACTTGATCGCCTCATCGCGCTTGACGAAGGCGATGAGCTCTTCAACATTGAGCTTGAAAAGGTTTTCGGGATTCTTTGCAAGAACGTTGCAGACGTCGAACCCGTGATCTTTTGCAAGCAGTCGCACTGCTTCCTCTGAAAGACCGTGACCGGCAGCGGCAATCTCGCGCATCCAGACGTCGGGGTGTCGAGCCAGGCGATCAAAGAATACGGATGCCTCTTTGACGATAATTGAGGCCTCGTTCTTGTTTTGTACTCGCGACATCAGACTGCCGGCCTTTTCCGTTTTGAGCGGACAGATAAAGACGTCCTCGAGTGTATCCAGAGACAGTTCCCCCTCTTTTCTGCGGCCGCCGAACAGTGCAAGCAAAGACACCGACTCGAGCTTGTCGGCAAGTTCGTAGAAATTGTGATGTCTGACTTTGCGCAACATGAATTCACGCGGGAAAAATCCCATTTCTTGTCTCCTTGCTGCCGATCGTTTGGCAGCTAACGTTTGTTTATGTGGTTACCGTCAGGACGTTGTGGCGGAAGAGTTGGACTGCTGATAGCCCTTGAAAATCGCCAAGGATCGTTTGCCCAGGAGTTCGGCTTCCTCCAGTCCCCAAGTCATAAAGTCGGCCGCCGCCTGTCTGTCAGACGGCACGACCGGCGTTTCGGCAATGCGGGCAAGACACACTAAGAGATCTCGCATTCGCCCGGCATAGAACTCTTCGAGCGGATAAAGACTCGACGGCTTGAAATTTCGTTGTTCGCGAGCAGTTTCAAGCCAGTCGGCAACCAGCTCCGCCAATTTCGGATAACGATCTGCCATAGCAAGCAATTTCTGTTCATTGTTGGCAATCAGCCAGCCGCGCTGGCCACCTCTCAACGTGATGTGAAACGCACCGCGATAGGTGCCGTTTTCTTCGTCGCAAAAGACGTAGCTTCGCCATATGTCCTTTCTGAAACCCCCGGTACGAACGGGCGTGGAGAAGACGTCGAAGCCTGAGGGCGAGCATTGTTTTCGGCAGTAGTCCTGCATGATCGAAAGTGCCTTGTTGACCATGAAGTCAGTACACGACGCAAAGTCGCGAATCGACTGTTCAACCGGTTCGGGATCAGACGTTTCTCGGCACTTGAGCAAATCCTGAATGCCTTCGGAGCAATGACAGACGGCGTTGAGCAACGAAAACGGATTGCCGCACTTGTCCGCTTTGAAGGTTTTGACACAACCCCAATAATCGTCGCGGTCTTCGTCCTCGTCACTATCCCACAGGCAGGCGGCTCGGTTTAAGTCGCAATAGTCAAGAGCTTCGTAGAGCTCAAGCGCCTGCTTTTGCTTGTCATACGGGAAACGAATCAGCACGTCGTGCTCTTGGTCTCCTTTCCTGCAATAGAGAACCAGATAGAAATCGGTACGCGGTTTCCCATCCGCAGTGATAACCGGATATTCCGCTTCAACACGATCGAGCGTAACCGTGATGCCGTGCAGGTCGAATTGGCGCTCACGGAAGTCTTCAGCTTTGAGGTTTAGCCCTTCGATAAGATGCTTCACGGGCTCGCTTTTGCAATTGAATGTATTCACTGTGTCGTCAATGTCGATGCACGAATCCATTTGTCTTTTCCGGCTAGGCCGGCTCCTCTTTTCTCATAACCGTACGCTCGCATAAGCTGACGGTGTTCAAACATTTTGTTGACGGAGATCGTAAGAGTGGATGCGACAGACTGCGTCGCATTGCAACGAAAAAAGCGAAAGGGGGAAACAATTGCGCATCAGTTGATCAACGAACGCTCCATGCGTCAATCGTTGACGCATCGAGACCTATTCTGCACTTGTCGAATTTCACGAAATAAATAATGAGAAAGTGCTGTATGTCTGATCGCGCCACGTCTTTGAACCTGAACAATTCCAACATCGGGCACTCCGTCGTCAACCTTTGGATGCTGCGATTGCTGTGCAATGGCGACTTGTGGGCAAAAGTAGCCCGCAACGACATGTACTCCCACGACGCCTTGCCGAAGTTCTTCTGGGGACTCAAACTTCGTCGTCACCTGCATCTGGGAGCATTGATCCTCAACAATGAGAAGTTCTTGGGAACCGGCGCCGTCAAAGACATCAAAGCGGTTACAGACGTCGAGATGGAACTCGATGAGGATGCTGTTATTGCTCCCGAAAAACGCATCCGATATTTGATCGAAGAAGTCTGGCCTCAATACAACTTTATCGACGGATTGATGCCTTTCCTGACGGTGCAGCCCCGTCATCCGGAGACCATCGGCGCATACTGCCGCCCTTTTCTCGGCCATCCGTTTACCGCCAAGTTGTTGGAAAACGGCATGCCGCGTGCCTTGAGCCGTGAACGGCGGTATTTGGAATCGGCCTGCTCCGACGAGCTCTCCGCTTTGCCTGAAGCCTTTGCCGCCAACCTTCGTCTGCTTCAGGAAAACTTCAAGCTCTCGGATCTGGAAACCCGCATTCTCGCCTTCGTCTACTGTGCGCGAGATGTGAAGCTCGTCAACCGACTGCTGTGCGATCTGTTCGACTACGGAGAGCAAGGCATGACACTCGTCATCGATACGCTCTCTCTGGCTCTGAACGCTGATCGCGAGGACGTCAAAAAGGCCCTTGCCGCCGAAGGAAAGCTTGTTTCCATCGGTCTTCTGGATTACGGTGAATCGGGCGACGAATTTTGCGAGCAGATTGTTCCGGGTGCCGTGCTGTCTCCTTCAACCTTAAGCGTGAAACTGTCCTTGTCCAAATTGCTGCAGGAGTCATTTTTGTCGGCACCCGAACCGACCTTGAGCGTCGAACACTTTCCGCATCTGCCGATCGTGAGCCGCGTTCTTCTCCCCTACCTCAAGTCTGCCGTAGCCGGCGAGCGCAAAGGCGTCAACATCCTCTTTTACGGACCTCCGGGCAGCGGCAAAACGGAACTCACGCGTGTCATTGCCAAGGAACTGGGACTGACCGGTTACGAAGTGCAGTTCGCCGAAAAGGAAACCCGAAAGAAGGAGGAGCGTACCGCGCGACTGAAGTTCTGGAAAGCTGCAGGCAACGTCCTTTCGCAAACCAATACCAATCTTCTGGTGATCGATGAAGCCGAAGACGTCTTCAACGACCTGGGATCGTTCTTTTTCAGCGGACGCACCAACAAGGGTGAAATCAACCGTCTTCTGGAAGAAAATCCGGTCGTCACGCTTTGGACCGCCAATTCGATTCGCAACATCGATCCTGCCATGCTGCGGCGCTTCAATATGGTGATTGAAGTGAAGTCGCCGGGGCTTGCCTATCGACGCGAGATGATCGACAAGGCGTTTGATCACCGACTCTCGAAGAGCACGACGGAGAGGCTTGCCTTGACGGAAAACCTCTCGAGCGCCGTGATTCGATCGATTTCGGACATCGTCCGCGAAACGGGCAAAACATCCGAGTCTCCTTCTGAGGACGAGATCATCGAGATGGCCGACCAGATGCTCAAGGCACAGCACATGGGACGCGTCGTTGACAACAACACGCTGCTGCCGGAGCTCTACGAGCCTCAGTTTGTCAATTCTGAGCTAGATCTCAAGAATCTGCTCGAAGGGCTGCGTGCTGCTCGCTGCGGGCGTCTTTGCATCTACGGGCCTCCGGGGACGGGAAAGTCGGCTTATGCGGCGTACGTTGCTCGGGAACTCGGCATTCCGCTGATGCGCAAAACTGGTGCGGAACTCACGAGCTGCTACGTGGGCGTGACCGAGAAACTCATTGCGGATGCCTTTGAGACGGCGCAGCGCGACGGTGCTCTGCTGTTGCTTGATGAGGTGGATTCGTTCCTTCGTGATCGCCAGGCGACTCGGTACAGCTGGGAAGTGACGGCCGTCAACGAAATGCTTGCTCAGATGGAGCGCTACGGCGGTTACTTCATTGCAACCACGAATCTGAAGGACGACCTGGATACGGCTTGCCTGCGGCGTTTTGATCTGAAGACGAAGTTTGACTACCTGCGCCCCGAACAGGCCGTGGCGATGGCCAAGGCTTATGCGGGCAAGCTTGGTTTGACTGATGGCGTCGAAGCGCTTGACCGTGTGGCCGACTTTGGTAATCTGACGCCCGGTGACTTTGCGGCCGTGGGCCGTCAAGCGGCGTTCAGGAAACTTTCGGGGACCGAGGATTTTGTCGAGCGTTTGGCTGTCGAGTCGAACTTGAAGGCTGCAGGGATGGGAAATCCGAAGCGGTGGATTTTGTAGTGAGTGATGTTGGTTGATGCAAGTTAATCAAAGAATGCTTGAGTTTCTTGCATCAACTAACACGCATGACTGAGCAATCGCCCGGTTTACTGACGAGTGCGAGCTTTTCCTTGCAGAGCCTGATCTGGACGAATCACGATGGAACAAACAGGTCTCTGTTACGCATCAAAGACTTGCCACGAGCTCGCGACGGCTCGACTCCATTCCCCTCTCACCAACTCGGCAAGGCCGTCATGATGTCTCGGGAAGTAGAATGCTCGCACCTTGTTTCGGAAACGCCATGTCGCTTGCCTACGTTCCACTTCATTCACTACGACGCACTTTCGTTGCCGCTACCTGTGCGCTCGTCGGATCTTTCGTCTCCCCGGCCTCATTCGCCTGGGACCTGACGATCCTGCACGTTAACGATGTGCATTCGGCGGCGGCCGGCGTCAATGACCGCGGCCCCGTCTACGACGACACCAACGCAGTGGGCGGACTTGCACGCGTTACGGCGCTCGTAGCCGACGAGAAAGCAAAAGCGAAGGTCCAAGGCAAAGCCGTGCTGGCGCTCGATTCCGGCGACTTTTGGCAAGGGACTCACTTTTTCAGAACGGGCGGCATGCCTTGGGCTCGGGAAGCCATGCGGCGAATGCCCTGGGACGCGGTCACACTCGGCAACCACGAATTCGACCTAGGATGCGAAACACTTGCCCGGTATGTGAAGGCCCTTCCCTTCCCGGTTCTCGCCGCGAATCTTGAAAAGAATCCCGCCTGCCCGCTCTCAACCGCGCCGCTTCCTGCAACCGTCGTAAAGGACTTTAATGGAGTCAAGGTCGGCATCATCGGTCTTGTCAACGATGAAGGCAAAGACATTTCCGAAGCTTGCCCCGAAACGACTTTTGCCGACCGTGCGACGGCGCTTCGACGTGCCGCGGCGGAACTTGAAAAAGCGGGCGTGACGCACATCATCGCAGTGACGCATGTGGGCTACGAGTCCGATCAGGCGCTTGCCCGCGCCGTGCCTGCTATCGACGTGATCGTCGGAGGCCACACCCACAGCGTTCTCGGAAATCACCCGCATTCGGAAGGCCCCTACCCGACCGTAATTCCGCATGCCGACGGTTCACAGACGCTCGTGGTGCAAGCGGGTCGCTCGACGCGCTATCTCGGAAGGCTCTCTGTTTCTTTTGACGATGCGGGTCACATCGTGCAGTTTAAGGGCGACCTCGAGGAACTCGTACCAAGCCTTCGTCGAGACAAAGCGATGCATGAATTCGTTGTCCAGTCGATTGAGGCCATTCGCGCCGATCAGGAGCGTTTCGTGGGCGTCAACACGTCAACGCTTCCCGACGGGCTTGATCCCTGTCGAGAAGGCGACTGCCTCTCGGGCATGGCAACGGTTGACGCGTTTCTTGCTTGGGGCCGGTCACGAGGTGCGGTTGCGGCAATTTTGAACGGCGGTGCTATTCGGGCCGCCATGCCCATCGGTCCCGTCACCTACGCCGATCTTCTCGACATTCACCCGTTCGGGAACCGTATTCAATTGGCCGACGTCTCGGGCGCGGTGCTTCGGGAGGCACTCGAACACGGCATCTCGGAGCCCGACGTGATCGGCCCGAGACTCCTGCAGACCGCGGGGCTTCGCTATCGACTGAATGCTGCTGCCCCCATAGGTCAACGCATTGAGGCCGCTGAAATACTCACGGAAAAAGGAACCTGGGAGTCGATTCTTCCCGAGAACGTCTATCGCATCGTCACGATCTCCTATCTTCTCGGCGGGGGCGACCATTTTTCGATGCTCGGGCAACACGCCAAGATTCTGGAAACCGGCCCACTGGAAGTCGACGTTCTTGAAGCCTATCTTCACGAAAAACAGGACCAGGACAATCATCTGCCTACGCCTGTACCAGGGCGGATCATCGGGATGCCTGTCCGTTGAGGTTGGGCAGAATCAAGTGTTTCAGGTATTTTTCGCGTCGGCAAATAACCGTGCGAGCCGAGAATCCGCTCTATGCAAGGCAGACTTCGTGTACGTCTTACCTGTTTCGACTTTGATGCTCTTCTTGCATCACATAGCCAAAATACCTGTGTCCCTCTGCAAACTGCATCAACAACAGAAATCCCAGATTAATTTTTAAAGAAGTTCTGATGGCTATTGTTCCACCTGTACAACCGCATTTAGGGCTTTGTTCGATGAAACCTACGCCTACCCCCTGCTAAGCGGATTTCTGGAAACTCGGGAAACAGTCCCCGGCAATTCACACTGCCGGAGACTGCGTTCCTTAGAAGGTCAACCGACCGCCGATGTTGAAGATCCACGTGCGTTCAAGATCATTGCCGAAGCGGTATTCGACATCCGCAAACCCAAACGCATTGTCGCCCAGACCAATTTGTGCGCCGAGGCCTACATCAAACCAATTTCCCTTGTTATCAATGCTGATTGCATCTCCAGCGCGGGAAGTTGTGATGTCCTTGAAGTTCAATGTTTGTTCGCCTTGATATTCGCGGAACCAGTCAGCCTTGGCATAGACACTGCCTGATTTGTTGCCTTCAAACATCTTGCCGAATCGGAAGCCGGCTCTGGAAATGACAGAGTCAATTCCCTCTTGATCAACCATTGTTCCCTGATTGGTCGCATAGTCAGCCTCAGTCACTCGCACATACTGCAACTGCACACTAGGCTCTAGGAACCAACCTGTGGAATCATTCGTCAGTTTGTGACCAACTTCGGCCGAAAGTCCCAGAATATGGTTCTGATAATCTGCTTTGACCACACGGCCGGAGCCGTTGGTGATGGTGAAATCATTGTCGAGAACGCCGTAGCGGCCGACTATGTCAACATAGCCTCCGTTGTCTCCGAGCCAAGTTGAATACACAGTCAGCCCGTAACGGTCAACGTTGCCGTTGCCGCTAAGACTGCGGTAATCCACATCATTGTCGAGATAATCGAAAGCTGCGCCGACAATCTGGCGCCCACCATTCGTGATGAAAGCATGGTCATAACCGACCTGGTAGGTCATGCCTTCGCTGCGGAAGTTGCCCACACCGCTGTCGGTACCGAATCTGGAGTGACGCACGCGCACCCAAGCCCCTTCAGTGCCCGAGACATAGCGCATATCGCCGGCACGGTTGCTGAAGCGATCGATCTCAATCGCATTCCAATATGTGCCACGGGCAGTTCCGATTAGAGCTTGTGCAGCATCTGAGAGCGTTTGTTCAGCGGCTTCATTCTTAATTTGCTCTTGAGCTGATGTGACATCAATGATCCAATTCTTGCCGTTGTCACCATAGACCTCAGTGACAACATCGTCGCCGGGTTTCCAGACGCCTTCGCCATTGCCTTCGCCGTTATAGCGTACATTGTCCGGATCGTTTTCATCGTACTTCTCGGAGACAACATCAAGCGTCAAATTTCTGACGCCCATGTCCTTCATTTGAACCTTGAAGCTCGCCTCACCTGAATTGCTGGTGGCAATACGCAAACCATGAAGATCTTCAAAAGACGCGACGTCTCTCGTGACCGTTTCAGGCATCGTGATCGTATAGTTCGCACCGTTTTCCAATGTACGGACATAGAGCATATCGCTCTTGGAGGGATCGGCATTGAGGCGCATCACAAAGTTGCCGCTGCCGGACAGCGTCCCGATGGAAAGCGAAGAGTTTTCGTCCTTGGAAAGATCAACCTTTCCGTCAAACCCTTCAGAAAACGCGAGAGAATTGACGAAGCTTTGTCCGCGGGCAATCCACGTTGCATTCTCGGACATTGTGATTGAAATATCGCCTGCGTCATGGATAATCGTTCCATCCTTAAGGGCGCAGTCATTGCTCACGAAGGTTGCGTTATGAAAGACTTGTCCTTTAAGCTCATCTTTAAGTTCGTGGTAATCATCCGCTCGACCTTCAAAAAGTGCATTTCCGTTAAGATCCAGGGAAATCTTCCCCCCATTTGCAGCAAAAACATCGCCGACCAGCTGCAGATCCTTCCCGCCTAAAGAAATGCGTCCGCCGAATAATTTGTTACCCTGAGAAAGAATGTCTTCAAGAGTTTGCTCCATTCCCGGCATTGTTAAAAGATCGCTTCCATTGCCGGCGATCACATTGCCGTAAATCTCGTAATGACTTTCAGAGTCGTCAAGCAAAATCTTTCCGCCCGCATTGGCTCTGACTGCAGCCCCAGCCGCTATGAAACCTTCATGTGCTGTGTCAGCACCTTCGTATTCTTTTGAGTTTTGAGAACGTATGACCATATTGCGATTAAGGTCAATCGTCGCGTACTCTTCGGGCTCGGTCATCGTGTTTGGTAACAGTGCAGAATCCTCATCCTCGGCATAAAGAGCGTCAATATTTTCAGATTCGCCCGTCCATCGCCCATATTCGTCATTCCCAATCCAGTTTAAAGGTTGCGCCACTCTTGTTATTTCAAAAATTCCATTTGCGTTTTCGCCTGTGATCAAAGCGCCGGAAGATTCAGCTCTTAAGGAACCTGTCAGATAAGACTCTTTCGCATTCAACACCAGAGTTTCGCGTGCAAGCACCGTACCAACTGCCTTAAACGAATTTCCCAAGAACTTGATGTTTGTGGAATCTTGACCCACGACGGCCATTTCTTCCTCACCGACATTTATCAAAGCTGAATTACTGACAGTAACCTCTCCACCCATTTCGACGGAAATACCGGTGACATCTCCCTTGGAACCGCTTATATTTGTAATTTTAAGATTATTGACAGAAAGCGAAGCCAAATAATCTCCATTTCTTGAATAGTTGGTTACTAATACACCGTAAACACTTTTTCCCGAGATATCATTAACGGTCAAATCTCCCACGCTCATTTGGCTATTCGTATTGATGACGCCGATTGTTTCTGAGTCATATAGACCTCCAATGTCTTTGATATTTTCAACCGTAAGAGAAGTTATATTGGCCGTTCCATAATTTGCAGAAAAACCGCTCATAAAACGGTTGTATCGTGATGAGTTATAATTATGCGTATGATTGATCTCAACATCTGATACTAAGACTTTTTCCGCTGTTAATTCTGCGTCTCGACCCACAGCAACGCTGGAAAAGAAAAATGTCCCGCTTCCCGTCGATTTGACATCAACATCGGAAACAGAAATTTCCGTTGCCGTCAAAGACGCTCTGCCATCCCCATTTTTATGATTGTCCGTATCGTTGCGGCCGACTTCGCTGCCGACCATGACGGCAGCTGCGTCCATATACTGAAGACCTTGGATATCCAAATCGCTAACGCTCAACGTTCCTGCAATATCAACTGAAGTTGTTTCTTGCTCCTTTGATGCATGAGAAACTTGGAAGCCAAAAAAGCTCGTTCCAAGAGAATCACTCGCTGTTCCGCCTTGATTCAAATCTTGGATATTTACGGTGTCAAAATAGGAAGAATTATTTTTGATGTTAACACCATTTAAATTTCCATTTCTTGTCGATATATTTGTTATAGTTAACGTGACGCGGTTGTCTTGTGAACCCAGATTCCCGCCGTTCACATTGAGACCATAAACATTTGCAGAATCATCCCCATTCATCGGGCTGAGTCCGGATATATTAGAAACCGAAATCTGCGAAAGAGACGTTGCTTTTGAATCGTTCCAGTCAACACCGTAAATAGAGCCGTCTTGAGAAAGATTTGAGGTAATGCCGTCGACTTTTAGTTCAGTCACTCCCTTCAACACGGCACTCGACAGTGATATGCCCTTGACATATTCGTCGCTGTCGACTTCCCCTCTGTCGTATACACTTGTGTGAGTCAGTCCGGAAACAGAAATTCTTCCGTTGCTTGAAAAGGTCCCTTGACTGATCACTGCTCCTGCAATGGCGGAAAAACTGTCGTATCTCTCTAGAGTGTTGCTGATGTAGAGATTTGAAACATCAAGGTTGCCGTAAATGTCGGCATCTTTAGATGATTGGTAGTAGCCGATTAGGCCATAGGAATTCCGGAGATCTTTCGAAATATCTTTAATCAGCAAATCGGAGTTCCAGGATTTATTATTTTCGTCGACATTAACGGCAACGTATGAGGTGCCGGAGTCATGCTTGACCGTGTCCACGGCCGTTATAATAGTCTCGGCTGACGAGGGCAAGGAAAACGTAGCCAGGATAGCTAAACAGAGATGAGAATATTTTCTGCCTTTAATGCAGATGGGGGGGGGTAAATCTATACACAACAAACTCCCTTTTTTATGGAATGAATCCTGGTAATTATATGCTTTGATTGTCTAGCATCCAAACTTGCCGCTCTCCGTGAATCCGAATAAGCGCTGGAGTGTTGCAAACAAAGTACTCCATGTCGTGCACATTTTTTAGGTAATCGTGACAAGCGACTGCACGTCTGCGCATAAAACGTGGGTATTGCACGACAGCATAAAGTACCCCCCCCCTTCTTCCTGCCTGCCAAGATCAACCTAGTGGCCACTTCCTGCAGTCAAGACAGCACCAGTGATTGTTTAGTCTCCGAGTTTTCTACTTCTCGTAGTACCTCATACTTACACGACGACACTGTATGTGCGCGACAATTCTTTCGGTGTTGCTCCTTCAACAGGCTCTCGCGTTTACTCCTCATTTTTTCCATTTGAAATAGACGTTATTGATCTTAATTGGAATCTTCGGCAAAATTGAGCATCTGATTGGATCCTCGTCGAGCCATGTCTAAATTTGGGTATATACGCGTTAGTCCTAACGTCCCTGAGACTGACCAACAACTCGCAAACATCAAACTTGATCACATTTTCATAGATCGAGTTACCGGCAGAGATTCTTCTCGACCCGAACTAGAGCACCTCCTCTCCCTTCTTCAACGTGGTGACATCGTCTATGTCCATTCAATGGATCGGCTAGCTCTAAATGTTCAGCACCTGCTCGAGCTCATGGAACAATTCAACGTAGCCAAAGTCACTCTTATTTTTGTCCTAGAGAAATTAGTTTTTACACCAGACACTGACTCCTCGCCTCTTGCGAATCTGCCCAGGCAGCTATTACGGGCAGTCGCCCAGTTCGAACGAAGTCTTGTCAAAGAGAGCAGAAAAGAAGGCATCGCAAAAGCCAAAGCTCGCGGCCTCTACAAAGGACGATCCCCTATCAACAAGGACAGACTCAAAGAAGCACTTACTTTGTGTGAAAACGGTACTTCTGTTGTAAAAGCCGCTAAATCTGTCGGCATCAGTAAAAGCACGCTCTACAACTACATCGCTAAACACAAAGCTTCGCAACGCTGAACCTTTTTCTTTTATCCAGTTTCAAGCATGACTACAGTTCTTTCTTCGCCTTCATCCGCCAAATACGCACCTGGCATGCGTGTCTTAATTCGCGATGCCGAATGGCTCATAAAACGCGTTGAATTGGCATCCCATGCGCCGAAAGATCGTCCTTACGAACTTACTTGCATAGGCATCTCAAATTTGGTTCGTGGCAAAGAAGCTCGCTTTCTGGAAGGTTTTGAAGACGAGATTACGATATTGCGTCCGGAAAAAACGCGATTGGTACAAGATGACTCTCGAGCCTATGTCAAATCCAAGCTCTTCATTGAGTCTCTTTTAAGAAAAACCCCAGCAACCGATGCCAAAGTGCACATAGCACAACACGCAGCTATGGATGTGTTGGACTATCAGCTTGAACCCACCATTCAGGCTCTCAGTGCCACGCGTCCGCGCATTCTGATTGCTGATGCTGTTGGTATTGGTAAGACTCTTGAAGCCGGCATTCTGGTCTCAGAACTCATCGAGCGCGGCCGCGGTCGACGCATTTTAGTACTGACGGTCAAAGCCATGCTCGAGCAGTTCCAGAAGGAATTCTGGAATCGATTCTCGATTCCGCTAACGCGTCTCGATAGCGATGGTATCTCCCGCTTGCAGCAGAGTATCCCTGCGAGCCATAACCCGTTCCTCTACGTTGACAAGGCCATCATTTCGATCGATACCCTAAAGCAGGATGTGCAATATCGCGACTACCTCAAGTCTGCATACTGGGACATCATTCTTATTGATGAAGCCCACAATGTTGCCGATCGAGGCACAGGAAGCCAGCGCGCTCGCCTTGCAAAATTGTTGTCTACCCGGTCAGACGCACTCGTCATGCTCTCGGCAACACCTCACGACGGCAAGCCCGAAAGTTTCGCTAGTCTCATCGACATACTTGATCCGACAGTGCTTCCGGATAAAAGCCACTACACAGTTGATGACTTCAAGGACAAAGGACTGGTGATCCGTCGCTTTAAGGCTGATATCAAAGATCAAGTTGCGTCTGCTTTTCAAATGCGCGACATCGACACCATCGAGGTCACAGCTAGTGCCGCTGAGGAAGCTGTGTACCAGGCTTTGCATAATATGAAGTTCGAAAAGATCGACGAGAAGCACAAGCCCGGTTCCGAACTGTTTAAGACCACCATTACCAAAGCACTGTTCTCGAGTCCGCAGGCTTGTATTTCAACAGTCGAGAATCGACTCAAAAAGCTGCGTACTCAAAACGCCAAAGCTCAAAGCGCATCGCTTACCAAAGATATCGGAACTCTCGAAGATTTTCTAACCAAACTTCGCACAATCGGCGTTAACGACTTCAGCAAATTCCAGCGTCTTGTTAGTCTTCTCAAGGGGACTGATGGATCTAATTTCAATTGGAACAAAAAGGATCCCGAAGATCGACTGGTCATCTTCACGGAAAGCCGCCTAACTCTTTCTTTCCTGGCTGATCACCTACCCGCTGAGCTAGGCCTCAAAGACAAAGCTGTTGTCGTCCTCAAGGGTGACGACAGTGATAAGGACTTAATGGACGCCGTAGAGCGTTTCAATAAGGTCGACTCCCCTGTGCGTCTAATGCTGGCAACCGACGTCGCTAGTGAAGGCTTGAACCTACATCGCCTCTGCCACCGTTTGATTCACTTTGACATTCCTTGGTCGCTGATGACCTTTCAGCAACGCAATGGCCGTGTAGACCGCTACGGACAGACCAAACAGCCTTTGATCCGATATCTTCAGACATTGCCACAAGACGAAACGCTCAAGTCGTTTGGTGACGCGCATATCATCGAACGACTGATCGAGAAAGACAATAACGCACAAAAAAACATTGACGATCCACGTGAATTCTGCGGCACAAAAGAAGAACAGGAACAGCTGACCGTCGCCAAAATCCAGCGCGAAGAACCGTTGGAGACATTTAATTTTGACGATCCACTAGCTGGACTCGAATTCGCTGAATTCAATGAAGACAATGACAGCATCTCCAGCCACGCCACGACAGATGAAAAGATTGCAGAACGTCATTTGATTTTTAGGTCTGACTTTGATTTCATTGCCAACGCAATTGAATATCGTAAAACTCTGCCTGAGGGCAAAGGCCGCATCGACACGACGACTGAGACGATTGCTTCCGAGCGTCTGATCAAGCTCGCCCCAACGACGGATCTTTCGGTGCGCCTGAAATATTTACCCAAGGAAGTTTTGCCGGACAACGACTACTTTCAGCTAACCGACGACAACAGTCGTGTGCAAGACTCGATTCGCAACGCTGCCCTCAATCCCAATTCGACATGGCCGCAACTACAGCTACTCTGGGAACTGCATCCTGTCGTACAGTGGATGGAGGACTGGGCCATAGGTTCTTTTGGTCGACACTCTGCACCTGTGCTGTATTTGCCCGATCGGCTAGATTCCGACGAAATTTGGGTGCTTCTGCAAGCCGGATATCCCAATCGGCGCGGATACACCCCCGTGCACGACTGGATCGCCGTGAAAGTCGAAAAAGGGTCTGCACAAGCCGTTTCGCGTCGAGAGTTGATGGCAAAAATCAATTTTGCACGCACGCTTATCAATTCCGGCGAAATAGTTCCTCTGGAGCCGCTCTCAAAGCTTCTGCCGGTTTGCGTTCAAGCCGCCCTTCGCCACATAGAAGAAAGAAAAGCGCGGTACGAGGAGCAAATCAAGCCTAAATTAGACCGCAAATTGTCTGAACTTGACGAGCTTCGCGGCAAACAGCTAGGACTGTTTGAAGATGTTCCCACGGATATCGACGAAAGGAACCTCAACAAGACACAACTCAACCAGAAGCGGCAAGTTGACTTCATTAACGACACCTTCAAAAACGCCCAAGATTACGTCCGTGAGGTCTACGAGCTGGGCAAGACACCCTTTATCCAGGTTGTTGCCGTCTTCTGTGGAAACCTCACACAAAACAATGCGCACTCTACCTTCGATAGCAAACAAAAAAATACCGTTCCGACGGGCATGACGGGGCATCTCTTTTAACCGTGCATCAAGAATAGAACACTATTGGGAAAACGAACATGGAATGGACCGGTATTCAAAACGAAAATGAGTTCTATAGCGCTTATTTCTTCTCTGAAGGCTTAATGAATGCGCTCAACGAACGACTCAAGAAATGGAACGAGGATGAAACAAACGGCAAGGAAGAGGCTCAGTCTCGTGTATTGACAAGCATCAAACGGTCACCAGCCTCCGCGCTGCGTCTTGCTTGCCGCGATCTCGCCAACGCTCTTGACGATCTTGTTCGCACTAAAGGATTTACCCGTCTGCAAGCAGAACGCGCAATCAACAATAAACTGCTTGACCTGTTCGGCCTACCGACACTCAAATCTGTCGACGGCAATTTGATGTTAGATCCATCCTTTCCCAATGGAGACGACAAGACGCCGCTTCCTTTGGTGGGTTCGCTGTACGCCGAAGGCAATATCACGGATCCTGTCCTCTGGGTCCTGGAGGCTTCTTCTCTTGGGCAAATAGATCCCGAGAATGCTGATCCACTGCAATGGAAAGTAGCCCGAGATCAGTTTTCCTCGTTGCCCAAATTAACGACAGTCGCTGAAAATGTCCTCAATGACCAAAACTGGATGCATTTCCTTCGCAAGGACGTCTTCGGTTGCGACCATCCGCCGCGCTGGGTGATTCTTGTTGGAGGCACATCCTGGGTTCTAGTTGACCGTACGAAGTGGAACAAGAACAGTTGCTTGCGCTTTGACTGGAAGGCAATCACAACACGCCGCACGCAGGACGTCCTAAGTGGCTGCGCCGCACTGCTTTGCGCAGAATCCATGGTGGGCGAAAACGGCCGCGTGCTATTGGATACCATTGATGAAAGCGCTCACAAGCAAGCCTACGGCGTTTCTGAAGACTTGAAGCGATCCCTGCGTGAAGCCATTGAACTTTTAGGCAACGAAGCTTCGGTTCAGCTCATTGAAAAAGGCGTGGCTCAGAAGGATCTCGCAGACATTTTGACGCGCGAATGCCTGCGCTACATGTACCGCATCCTCTTTTTGCTTTTTGTGGAATCGCGCAAAGAGCTCAACTACGCCCCTGTCGACAATCCGGCTTATGCCTCGGCCTACTCGTTTGAATCTCTGCGTGATCTTGAAATGATTCCATTGATGACGGATGAAGATCTCAACGGTCGCTACATCCACGATTCAATCACCAAACTCTTTCGTTTCTTTGAAAAAGGAACGGGCACAGACGTGAGCATCGGCTCGCTCGGTAACTTCAGCGCAGCGGGCTTTAGCATTTCCCCCTTGCGTGGAGCTCTTTTTGACTCCAGTCGTACACCCAATCTCAACAAAGTCGTTTTTACCAACAAGACTCTACAAGAAGTCGTTCGACTCATGAGTCTATCTCGAGGCTCTAAAGGTAAAGGACGAAAACGTCCTCGCACCGGACGCATTTCGTACGCGCACCTTGGTATCAACCAGTTGGGCGCCGTTTACGAAGCGCTGCTTTCCTACCGTGGCTTTTTTGCAAAAACTGATCTTTATGAAGTACGCCCCGCCGGCAGTAATGCCGATGAATTTGACACAGGCTACTTCGTGACAGCCGCTGAACTTTCCGAGTACAACGATGATGAGAAGGTTTACGAAACTAATCGCGACGGCGAGAATGTACTAAAGCGCTACCCGAAAGGCTCTTTCATCTACCGCCTGACTGGACGAGATCGAGAAAAGTCTGCCTCGTACTACACACCTGAAATCCTCACCCAGTGTGTTGTGAAGTACGCCTTGAAGGAGTATTTCGAAACTGTTGTAGACAAACTCGAATCCGATCAGCAAAAAGCTGACAACATTTTGTCGCTTCGCATCTGCGAACCAGCCATGGGGTCGGCTGCGTTCTTAAACGAAGCCATCAATCAGCTTTCCGTGCGTTACATGGAATATGCCCAGAAAGCTCAGGGTGAAAGGCTCTCCCTTGAAGACTACGGCAAAGAGCTGCAACGCGTCAAGATGTACTTGGCTGACAACTGCGTCTTTGGTGTGGACTTAAATCCCGTCGCTGTGGAGCTTGCCGAAGTCTCCTTGTGGTTAAACGCCCTCTCCGACGATAAATTCGTACCTTGGTTCGGACTACAAATTCATACAGGCAACTCGCTTGTCGGTTGCCGCCGTAGGGTCTATTCGCCCGAACAGCTGTACGCCGGTAACACCTCCGATATTGAACCTACAGACATCGGCTGCAAACCGCTCAAAGAAAATCAGATCTGGCAGTTCCTCGTCCCTAACAAGTCAATGGCCGACTACAAGGACAAGGATGTCAAGGCGCTCTTCCCAACAGAATTTGAAATACTCAGAAAACGCAGAAAAGCATTTTTCCGAAAAATCACGGATTTTGACACAGCGCTGATGGCCGATCTTTCACAAAAGGCCGAAAAGCTCTGGCAGTCCTGGGCCAAGAAGCTCGCTAAGCTTCGGGCTGAAACAACCGATCCTTACGCGATTTACGGGCACAATACAGCACCTAAAGAACTGACTCTTTCATATCAGCAGAAAAATCAGCTCACCGAAAGTCTGCAAAACGGTAATGGCCGCGAGGAGAGCGGCGAATTCATGCGTCTCAAGATGGCCATGGACTATTGGTGTGCCTTGTGGTTCTGGCCAATTGACAAAGCGGCAGATTTTCCCACACTTGACGAATTTTTGTCTGATATGGGAATGTTGCTATCAAGTGAAGTACTCGACACCGCCCAAGAAACAAAAGTCATTCAGGTGGATCTCTTCACGTCTCTTAAATCCGCCAATGTCGCTGAAGATGCTTCCGGCCGCCTACAGGTCAGTGAGCTCAAACTGCTATGCCCACACATTGCTATTTCAGATGAACTTGCCCAACGCTATCGGTTCTTCCATTGGCCGCTCGTGTTTGCTGACATCTTTATGGGCGATCCCGATCATGTAGGATTTGACCTGACATTCGGGAATCCTCCGTGGCGTGTGCCGACATGGAACTCCGGTGCAGTCATCGGCGATTTTGTTCCTTGGGTGCTGTTTCGCAGCGAAAGTGCCTCAAGCATCCAGGCGAAATTGCTTGCCAAAAACGAAAGCGATCAAACACTTTTTGATCGGCGACCAGATATTGCGAAAGCATGGCGATCAGAATACGAAGAGGCCTCAGGCCTGCAGCTTTTTCTCGGAGCCAAAGTTAACTACCCTGAAATCAAGGGTAGCGCTATTAATTTCTTCAAGTTGTTTCTCCCACTTTCGTGGAGAAATTCCCCAACGAGTGGAGTACAGGGGTTCTTGCATCCTCTCACCAACTTCACGGAAACCAAGGGCCTCACGCTCAGAAGAAATTCCTATAGTCGGTTACGTTATTTATTTAAGTTTCACAATGAAGAAAAGCTTTTCCAAGATGTAGGTAATGTTACTCAATTTGCTGTAGCGGTGTACGGAAATCCGAAACAATCACCAAGTGCTTCAGTCATCATGAGTCTTTTTCATCCCAAAACTATTGATGATTGTTTTGAATCAACCGATAATTCAATTGCCGAGGGAAGAAAAGATGCGAACGGTAATTGGAATCACAAGGGGCAGAAAGATCGTCTGATTAGACTTGACCAGAAGGTGTTAGAAGATATCGGCCGCGTATTTGACGATAGTCTCACTGCCCCAGTATTGCCGGACATCCACAGCGAAAGTTTGCTGAAAGTCATGCAGAAATTTGCCCTCTCGACAACCCGAATTCGAGATTTGGGAGATGACAACTACTGCATCTCAAGAATGTGGGACGAGACAAATGCTCGTAAAGACGGTACCATCGCTGAATTTATAAAACTACAGACAAAAACACCCTCATCTTTTGAAAAGTTAATTCTCAATGGTCCGCATTTATACGTAGGAAACCCTTTATTCAAAACCCCCAATAATCCCTGCACAAGTCATAGAGACTGGATTTCGATTGATCTTGAATTGATCCCAGATGACTATGTTCCGCGTTGTAAATATGAGCAGAAATGTGATGACACAACATACGCAGCACGGCAAGTGAAATGCAAGTGGGACAACAAGGTGTTTGATCAGCATTGGAGAATAGCTTATCGGGGTATGGTTCCAACGGACGGAGAAAGGATGCTGACGGGCGCAATTTATCCGCCCGAAGTAGCTCACATCCACGGTGTTAATTCAATTGCAACCAAATCGTCCTCAGTTTTAGTTTCACTGGCTGCACAATTCAGCAGTTTGCCTCTGGACGGCTTTGTTCGCATGATTGGCAAAACAAATCTGCTACCGGAATTGATGAGTAACTTGCCTGTTATTGACTATGAATCAAAAGAATCTGCGGCATTTTGCAGAGCACTGTGCCTGCAATGTTTGACACCGGCATATGCAAGCCTATGGCAAGAGCATTTTGACGAGACCTTCCTTACCGACTCCTGGACACAAATCCTCGACGGTATTGATGCTGACTGGTTCAAGAACTTAGCCCCGAAGTGGAAACGCGACAATGCCCTGCGAAGTGACCTCATGCGCCGCCAAGCTCTACTTGAGCTAGATGTTCTGACCGCTCAAGCCATGGGGCTGGAACTTGACGATTTGCTAACCCTCTACCGCTTGCGTTTCCGTGTCATGCGTGAATACGAACTTGATACCTGGTACGATCAAAACGGCAGGATTGTTTTCACAACACATAAAGCTCTAGCAGGGGTTGGGTTACCCAGATCAAAACGCTCCAAAGACACAGACGAAGGCATTACCTATCGCAAGAATGGTTACGCAGTTGATGCAGGTGGACTTGGGTTTGAAGACGTTAAAAACATGAAAGATGGCTACGTCGAAAAGACCTTTCCGGACATTTCTATGAGCGATGAACCAGTAATGACCACCGTGAAATACGTGGCCCCGTTTTTCCAAATGGATCGAGAAGCCGATTACCGACGTGCCTGGGAAGCGTTTGACAGCCGCTTCAAAAACCAAAAGATTCTCAACATTTAACTATTGCCAAATTTAATAATCATGCCTGAAAATATTACATTTGCGGATCGAGATGAATTTAACAGAAAACCATTTGCCTGCAATCTAATTAAATTATTAGAAGGAAACAATGATCTGTCTCCCCTTGCTATTAACGGGGCATGGGGAACTGGCAAAACTGAGTTTTGCCTTAAAACTGTTCATCTTATTAATTCCGAACACAACGACAAACTCGTTGCAGGCTATTTCGACGCATTTTCTGAGGATCACTTTAATGATCCGCTAACCAGCCTTCTTGCAACACTATACAAATCATTCATTTCGAATGAAAATGATTCTGACTATCTCGCTTTAGTGGCCAAAATCATTTTGGCTAGCGGACAAAAAATTCTCAATCACTCCTACCCTATAATTGGAGAACTTACGCAAGCCATAAAAGAAGCAAGAGACAGCATTATTAAAGAAAATTTTGCAAACAGAGCCAATATCGAATCAAACTTTGAAGAGCTAAGACTTTTAATTGAGAAAATAGCTCACGAAAAAACTTTTATTTTATTTATAGACGAACTTGATCGATGCCGCCCCGACTTTGCTCTGCATCTTTTAGAAGCCATTAAACACGTCTTCAATACTGAGCACCTTAAGATTGTTTTTGTCATCAATTTCGATCAATTAGCCGAAATTGTGAAACTCAAGTACGGAAACAGTGAAACAATCTCCCATAAATATCTGGACAAATTCTTTCAACTTCAGTTAAAGTTACCAAATATCACAATAAATACGAATAGCAGGAAGGTCTCAAACTCGATTACATACTTCGAAATAGAGGGTAAAAGATTAAAACTCTTTAGCTTGCCTATTTTTACGGATGAGCAAATTCGCGATCCAGAAAACAGCATCCCCTCAAAACTATTAAAGGAATTAATCGAGTTCAAAAATTTATCTTTGCGCGATGTCGAAAAGCTCACCAAATACATTTCTGTCTACTCTTCATTTATCAAGTGCGAGCAACATTATTATCTAGGAGTGAAGCTAATTACAGCTTATGCTATTTTTCAATTTACATTTAATGAGGAAATTTACCGCAACTATAAAAATCATAACGACGCCTTTGTCACCCCATGCAAAACATTGAGCAGCACACCTCCGAATGGAAAAATGTACAAATCACTGAGGTATGTGTTATATGAATTATTATTCGGAGACAATCAGGAAGTAGTTGCGTCCTATATGGGAGGATCGCATAGTTTCATATCCCTAGAGGAAAGAAGAATGTTCCTAACTGAGTCTTTTTCAGCCCTAGAGAATCTCATCAAAAACTAAATCAAATCACATAACCATTTCCGGTTGCAGGAACAACGCGATTCATTTGTTTTGGGTTATTTTCAATTATGCTTCCAAGTCTTACCGAACGCGATATTGAAGCTGGTCTTCGTTCCTTTATCGAGCGTGAGTTTCCGATCGCTACACCAGCTTTTCAGCCCGGCGGAGTTTCGATTATCGACGCCTACATCGAAAAGAAAGGCAATTTCATTCAAGGACCGTGGTTAGAAATTCGCCGACCTTTCCGCACGATTCAGGCGGACATGAAATCAGCGCTGCCTCACCTCTCCGGTAAGTGGGGCATCGCGTCAGATTGGGTTCCGTACGCTCATCAATTAAAGACTTTTGAGCGACTCGCCTACCCCAATCCGAAATCGACGATTGTGGCTACCGGCACCGGTTCCGGTAAGACTGAGTGCTTCCTCTTGCCCGTGCTTGATGCGGTCTTGCAAATGAATGCCGAGAACATTCCCGGCATCAAAGCCATTGTCATCTATCCAATGAACGCTTTGGCCACTGACCAAGCTCGGCGCTTTGCAATCATGTGCGAGGACATCGTGCAAGCTGGTGGTCCGCGTCTGACAGTTGGCCTTTATACGGGCTCTCCTAGTTCTAAGTCCAGCGTCATGAAGGGCGAAAACTGCATCACCGATCGCAATGTGCTGCGTAGGAATCCGCCCGACATTTTGCTTACCAACTACAAGATGCTCGACTTCCTGCTGCTGCGGCGCGAAGATCAAGCACTGTGGCGCACAACGACAGCCAAAAGCCTGCGCTACCTCATTGTTGACGAACTGCATACCTTTGACGGTGCGCAGGGCACCGACCTCGCCTGCCTCATTCGGCGCCTACGGGACTTCCTAGCCCTCGGAGACGAATTGGCATGTGTCGGAACTTCAGCAACTTTAGGCGGCAATGATAGTTTGACCGCACTGCAGCAATACGCAAGCGATGTCTTCGGTGCCAATTTTTCTGACACGGATTCCATCATCAAGGAAGATCGCCTTTCACTTGGTGAATATCTGGACTCTTTCGGACCTCGTCATTTTGAAGGCCGCTGGCCCACCCCCTATCAGTTCAAAGCTTTGCAGTCGTTATCAAGAGCTTGCACGGCCGAGCGTTTTGCCTCAGAAGCGTACTCTCTTTGGTTCGGTCGCTTTTTGTCGATCACCGAAAACGACAAAGAAAGCTGGACGCAAGCCGCGCTTAAAGTTGGTCAGTCTTTGCCGCATCTTGAAGCCTTTCAACGACTGATGAGTACCGAAGACGAAGTCGTTCATATTGAAGAGTTAGCTCACCAATGGAAGCGAGATCTGGAAGTTCTTAAAGACTTTTCGCACGAAGATATTGTGCTTTTGGTCCGCAGCCTCGTAGCACTTATCTCCATGGCAAGGTTAACCGGAGCCAAAGGCAAAATCATTCCGTTCTTAACAGTTCGTGTGCAGTTCTGGTTGCGAGAACTCACCAAAATGCTCGCCACGGTGGAACACAACCCCAAACTTATCGCTGCGGCAGATCTGACGGATCAATCCCCTTTGGCGCTGCCTCTTATCACGTGTCGTGACTGTAACGCGACCGGGTGGGGCGCGACCGTCAATGTTGACAAAATCTATACCGATCCTGATCTTTTCTATAGAAACTGGTTTGCAGCCAAACCGGAATGTGCCGTTTTCTACCCGGTAAAAAAAGAGGAACTGGGCCGGTACCTTGAGCTTTACGCACGAGACATGTGTTACCTAAACACAAAAAGTCTCGAATTAAACTGGATTGGCATCGGAAAATCCGTCGAGGAAGTATGGGCCAAGACGCTTCCTAATGAACACGGCATGAGCGAATTCATTGCGGTACGCCGTCCCGATCTTATCAAATCAACGAAATCGGAAAACGGGCGTTACGTTCGCATGAGTACGACCTGTCCATGGTGCGGCGCAGAAAATTCGATGCGCTTGTTCGGTGCTCGTTCAACCACGCTTTCCTCTGCGCTATTTGGACACCTCAATTCCAGTACGGCCAACGACGATCACAAATTGATCGCCTTCTCCGACTCGGTACAGGACGCCGCGCACCGTGCGGGCTTTATTGAAGCGCGAAACTACCTCTACACCGTGCGTCAGGCCGCTGCCGGCGTCATCCGAGCAATTCGCCCCGGGGAACGTCAATCTCTTGATGCTGTACTAAACCGTCTGACCGATCATTGGATAGGTGAAATCGGGGCTCCGGGAGAAGCCAGAAAAAGTCCGTCGGCGTATGTCCGGCAACGTGCCGAGGACATTGCAGCCGCTCGTTTTGTCACCACGTTCGTCCCCTCTGACATGCTTTGGCGACGTGCTTGGCGAGACTTTGCCGATAAGGCTTCAGATCTGTGGCAACCGCTTGCATCCGGTGGATACAACCCCAAAGTCGATCCAATTGACAAACGCTTTGGGATCATTCCAGCTCTTTACGTCAATGAAGATTCTGGCCGCAAAAAAACGGCTTGGGGACAGTTTGTCGAGAACGTCAAAGCCAGGCTTCGCTGGGAAGTTTTTGTTGAGCTGACATTGCGATCTCACAGTGGGAGAACTTTGGAGTTAGCAGGCATCGGCGCAGCCGTACCGGATCCGTTCCTCATTAAAGAAGCAGCTTTGCACTTTCAAGCCAAGGTTGTTGAATTGGTTGGCGGCCTTCGCGACAAGCCGATTGAAGATTTCGAGCGCTTCATCACGGGCTTTTTGATGCATCAAAAGTCACGCGGCGCGTTTGACGTGAGTTCCATTGACGGACTCTCGGACTTTGCTCGTTTTGTCGAAACCGCAGATGACTGGATCTTCAACAACAGCTTGTCATTACCCAATTACGGCAAACGCTTTCGGCCGCCCGCGCCGCTTACAATGCGCCCCTTGAAGAACTCTTCCAAAGGATTTTTTGATTCGATTCTTCCAACCTCGTCTCATTCTGAAACGTGGTACAGCGTGTGGCTTTCAAGCATTTTCGGCTCGGATATTGATGTTGTTGCCGGCTGCGAAGACATCTACAGTGCCATGATTGATGTGTTGCGCACGCTTGACATGGTTCACGTTATCTGGATGAAAAAGCAGACCAACACGCCGGTCTACATGCTCAATCCGCAAACCTGGTACGTTGCCCGTTCTCTTAAACGTGCTGTTTGCCCGTCGTGCGGACGTTGGCACGTTTTTGAAGGTACTCAAGAAAATTGCTCGCAATGGGAACACATGCATTGCCTGTCGAAGAAGTGCAATTCTCAAACTCACGTTATCGAGCCCTTTGATGAAGAAGTCGACCTTTATCAGGGAACTCCGTGGCGAGCCACTGCACGCGAACACACCAGTAATGTTCCCAGTGAAGATCGCGGTCGTATTGAACGCAGTTTCATCCACGGCAAAGAACCGTGGGATGTGAATCTGCTCTCTGCCACGCCTACGCTCGAGATGGGTATTGATATCGGTGATCTTTCCTCCGTGCTTCTGGGCTCCATGCCTCCGAAACAGTCAAGCTATCTGCAGCGTATCGGCCGCGCAGGCCGTCGTGACGGCAATGCGCTTGCAATGACAATCTGTGGGACCGACCAACACGCTCAATACTTTTGGGCTGATCCCGAAAAAATGTTAGCCGGCGCCGTGGAACCCCCCGGTGTCTTCCTGCACGCCATGGCCGTGCTTGAGCGTCAGCTTTTTGCTTTGTCTCTCACCCGCTGGATGAGTCGCTACAAAGATGCACAGATTCCGGCCAAGATTGATGACGTCATCAAACCGGAAGTTCTAAATGCAGAAAGTTACACGCCAGAGAGTTTCCCGCTGGGCTTCCTGGACTATGTCATGGATGACGCAGATACCCTTTTTGAGGATTTCTGCTCGCTCTTTGTCCACGATAGCGTCAAAGCCGGACTTTCTCCGTTGGTTTTCACAGCTGAAGAAAAAGAGCGCCTGCGAGATTATCTGTTGGGAACCTCTGAAGGACGCTCATCGCTTCGCGATCGCTTAATCGGCAAATTACGTAAGTTGGAGCTGCAACGCGAAAGCTACGTCAGCAAGCGCCGCGAATATCAAAATGCCCTTAAGCGCCGTCAGAACGCTCCGCAGGACGAGGCTCGCGACAATGACATTGAGGAACTCAAACAAAACATTTCTTCGCTTACAAATCTGATTTCGACAGAGTTTGCCAATAAGCAAACGTTGAACATGCTCACCGACGAGGGGCTTTTGCCTAACTACGCCTTCCCTGAAGAAGGCATTACCATCGATAGCGTGGTCATCAAACTTCGCAATCGTGACAGCAAGGGAAATAACGACACCAAGACCGATCGTAAAGATCATGGCATATACAAGCGCTTTACTTTCCAACGCGCGGCATCCAGCGGGCTAACTGAAGTTGCCCCCGAAAGCAACTTCTACATCAACGAGTACGTCCTTCACGTCGATCAGGTTGGACTTGCAGACGATGAACTCAAGCGCTGGCGCTTCTGCCCGAATTGTCAGTATTCCGAACACGAAACACTTGATGAACGCAGTTCCGCCTGCCCGCGCTGCGGTTCTCCGCAGTGGCGCGAAGAGTCGCAGGCGCGTCAAGTGCTGCCGCTGCGCACGGTTTACGCTTGGGCCGATCTCAAAAACGATCGCATCAAGGACGAAGACGAAAGCCGTCCTCCGCTGCTGCAGACTAAGAAATTGCTGGTTGACTTCTCAGGAAAAGCCACTCGCAACTCCTTTGTGATGGAGGCTGCCGGTGGTTTCGGATTTGAGTACATCTCCTCGGTCACGCTTCGTGACTTCAACTTTGGTCCGGTCGGCCGTATCGACGCACAAAACATTGAAGTCGGAGGCAGCAAGCTGCCAGCACCCGGATTTACTGTCTGCAAAGGCTGCGGCCGCGTCAAGCAAAACGAACATGCTCGTAACAAGCGCCCGCAACACGATTTTGACTGCCCTTATGCTAAGCAGCCTGAAAAAGCCGAATGGCTCGATGGGCTCATCCTCTATCGTGAGTACCAAAGCGAAGCTCTGCGCATTCGCCTACCGGGCGGGCTTCTGGCCGCAAGTTACGGTCCTGAGGTTTTGTCCGCGTCGCTGACGGCTGCTCTACGCCTAGGACTGAAGCGTTACTTCCACGGTTCGGTTGACCATTTGAAGTTCACGCAGATCGAAGAACCTCAGGGAGGCGCAGCAAAGCTCTACTACATTGTGGTCTATGACACTGTTCCCGGTGGCACCGGTTACCTCAAAGAATTGATGTCCGACCCCAACAACCTGATCGGCGTCTTCCGTGAGGCTCTTGATGTGATGGTCAATTGCGACTGTGATGGAGATCCTGAAGCCCGTGGCTGCTACAAGTGCGTCTACCAATATCGCGATGCATCCAATCGCAAGAACATTTCCAAACTGTGTGCGATTGATGTTCTAAGTGACCTCACTTCCCCCAACAAACTTGTGAGGCCAGGTGAGATTGACACGCGGAACAACACTGACGTTGACAGCGAACTTGAGGTTCGTTTTATACGTGCTTTGGGCAACGCCAATCTTGTCGCAGAAATGAAGCGCTGCCAAGAAGGTATGCCGCACTATCTCATTAAGATGCAGTCTGGCAAGCTGTGGCGGATGGATTTGCAGGTGGATATGCCCGGCGATCTACCATCACGCCCGGATTTTGTCCTCCGCCCATGGAAAGAGTCAGAACGTGCGCCTGAAATGGAAATGGCAGTCTTTACCGACGGTTGGCGCTATCACGCTGACATCGTGAAAGAAGACTGTGCTAAACGACAAAGCATCCTTAATACCGGCCGACGAGTCTGGACGCTTTCGTGGCACGATGTCCCGGATGTTCAGGCCGATGACAATAGCTTAGATAATGTTTTCTGCGATTCGCTATTAAGTCGCCCAGCTCCAAAATCTGGGAAACTTGTTGCTCAGTACGAAGCCTGGCGAGCCAGCATGCAGCAACGTGGTCTGGGCGAGTTCCCACAGCTCAACACACTCATCGAAGATTGGGTTGAAAAAAAGAATAGTTTCAACCGACTTCTGCAATGGATGAGCGATCCTGAAAAAGCAACCAAGGCAGCTCAAGCGCTTGCCTTTTTCTGCGGCATGCAGACGGTGGTGTCGGACGACCTAAAACGTCTGCCCGTTATTACCCTAAAAGGCATGACGGCACAGGCACTCGCAGCAACCGATAACGCCAATCGACATATCTTCGGTCTGCGCCAGTCTTCAGACAGAAGCTGGGTGTCGGTTCACGACTTTATGAACACGTACCGAACGATCTTTTTTGCCAACCCAGAAATTTTTTCCCTGCACAAGAACGAACCTGCCGCGTGTCCAGCATCGCAGTCGCTTCGCGCCTTCTGGGCTGCTGTCAATATGGCAAGTCTCGCCGAAGATGTGCTCATAATCCCGCAAACTCGACCGGAAGACGGATCTGATCCTGCCATTGGCTACCAATTACCTTGGGCCCGGGCAATGGATGAAATCTCCTCAAGGTCCGGAAGCATCCATCCCGGCGCGGTAAATAGTGAAGCTCCGTCCTCTGACGTCAGTAACCAGTCCGAGATTGAGGCTCTTTGGGAAGAAGCGAAATCGTTACTTCCCGAAGAACTGCAGGCGCTTGCCGATGAACTCAAAAGATTGAAAGTCGCCATTGACCTTAACAATATTGGTTTTGAATTCATTGGGCCTGACGGTGAAATCACCTCAACCTTTGAGCTTTACTGGCCGGATCAAAAAGTAGCAGTCCTTTATGCGCCCATAGCAGCTCCTGGAAACATCACCGCGTTGGATGCATCTATGCCGGCACACGAACTTGCAATGGCAATCAAAGAAACTCTTACAAACAACACTCGCTCTCAGGAGTAAACCATGACGCAAAATTACAGTGCTCGCCGATTCGCTATTACCCGTGAGCTCCTGACGGCGTTGTCAAAAGCGACAAATGAACAAAAACAAACGTTTGCCATTTTCACAAATGCATTTCGGATGGGCAAACCCTTTGACTATCTTCCGTTGGCCGGGGTGTCTGCCTATGAGCGCATCTCCCTTGCCAATGACCTCAATGTCGTAATCAGACGCAATGAGGACATGCATCTTCTTCTGTGGTTAGGTACGCTTGCCTCCTCCGAACAATGGGCTGCTGTTCACAAATGCGAAATTAATAAGGAAACTGGCACACTACAGATTTACCAGGTTTCAGCCTCAAATCCGGCGACTGACGCTGCTACTCCTAAAGCGGGCATCTTTGATGCCCTTCCTGACGGTGAACTTTTGTCGATTGGCCTGCCCGAAGAATTGCTTGCTGAGGTTCGGTCTGTCACTTCTGAATCCTCTCTTGAAGCAATTCAAAAGTTGATACCTGAAAATGTCTATGAAGCATTAACCTGGTACATGCAGGGTGAAGAGTGGTTACATATCAAGGAGGCCTATACGGATGCTTATGCCGATAATAAAGCCGTAGTGCCCACAAGCCTCGGCAAGCTCGACACTGGCCGCTTTCACATTATCACAAACGACGAAGAACTCCGCTCCATCATGGATAAGCCATTGGCTCAATGGCGCGTTTTTTTACATCCGATACAAAAACGTATCGTCGATAAAGCATGGCATGGTGCTGTGCTCATCACTGGTGGAGCCGGTACCGGCAAGACGGTAGCAGCCATTCACAGAGCGCGTCACCTTGTCCGATTGCCTGACTGGAAAGAAGGTGACAAGCTCCTTTTCACCACCTTTACTAAAAATCTCGCACTAGACCTCGAACAGCTTCTCAAGCAAATCTGTACTCGAGACGAAATGAAACGCATCCAGGTACAAAACATTGATGCCTGGCTTGCAACCTACATTCGTCAACACGGCGCCAACAAAATCATTGTCTATCCCGGGAAAAAAGGCGGCGTTTATGAAAGCTGCTGGAATAGTGCCTGGGCAAGCTTTGATCAACCGACGGGACTCAGTCGACCGGAAAGCTTCTATCGTAGCGAATTCGAAGAAGTCGTTTTGCCGCAACATTGCATGACAAGCCATGACTACATCTTCGCGGATCGTAAGGGACGAGGAAAGGTTTTAAGTCGTCTTCAGCGAAAAGCCATCTGGCCCCTTTTTGAGGACATGCGTCTACAGCTTCAGCTGCAAGACGCCATGACGGTTGAAGATGCCGCCTTGTTTGCTACACAAGACATTGCAAAAAATCACACCAACGGAATCTACCGCGCTGTCATCGCCGATGAAATCCAAGACTTCAAGCCAGATATGCTCAAACTCTTGCGAGCAATGGCCACCGACATCAAAAAACTTGATGAACCGATTGAAGGTGACCTGTTTCTTACCGGAGATGCTCATCAGAGAATTTACGGTAAGCCCATCGCATTTAGTTCTTGCGGCATTGAAATACGAGGACGTTCAAAAAAACTGCGTCTAAACTACCGAACTACCGACGAAATCCGCAAAGTAGCCGACGCCATTTATGAAGGAGCTCGAATGGACAATATGGATGGCGACGCTGATGCGCTCACGGGTTACGCCGCCCTTCGACACGGCGCTTTTCCAGAAGCTCATTTAGCTAAAACCTTCCTGGAGGAAATCGATTGGATTTGCGCTCAGGTCTATGCTCTAAAGGCCGCCGGCTATATCACCCAGGACATGTGTGTTGTGGTACGCACCAATGATCTGGCTGAGAGCTATGCTCAAGCTCTTAAGGCTCAAGGCATAGCAGTACACCCCATTTCACGCAACCGTTCGGACAATCCCGATATTGAAGGTGTGCGTATAGCAACAATGCACCGTGTTAAAGGACTTGAATTCAAAGCGGTGTTTATAGCGGGGCTGCAACAAGAAAACTTTCCGTTACCAGCACCTCTGGATGATCCACTGCAGCAAAAGGCACATCTGGCTCAGGAAAAGGCTTTATTTTACGTTGCTGCAAGCCGTGCCGGAAATTTGCTATTCATCTCTGCGAGCGGACAATTCAGCAAACTTCTGACAGACTGCAAACTGTCGTTTCTCGCAGGAAAAGACTGATCAGAAGATCAGTACTGCATAACAATAACGACAAAACCGTTGTTAATCAGGCTGCGTCAATCTACGACGCAGCCTGTTTTACTAGTGCGCCCAGCAGCGCACGTGTGTTTATGTGGTGAAAGTCCACTGATCGCCCGTTCAGGGGAAGATCTAGCGACTCGGCAGAATCAGGGAGGTAACAAACTGATGAAGGAAGCCGATAGCAAAGCGTCAGCCCGACGTACAGGAATCTGATGTGAGGCGGGACGACTGGGAGAGCTGGCTAGATTCAGTTAACCCAATACTGAAACGGAAAGTCGTCACGTAGATCAGACGGGTAGGACGTGAAGCACATGTGTGATACCTGGGGAGATCCTTGCCGATGCCCACAAAGGGCTACCGACGTCGCAAGGCGAAGGGATGTCGACAAGGAAGTCAGCAGAGGCCGTAGTAGGCGCGAAAGTGATGAAGGGCCGAATTTGAACTTGTAAGTAGAGAGTGCAGAAACTGCGAACTCGGCGACAGTAGCTATAAAAGTCGAAGAGTACCAAATAGATCGCCTCGGACGGGAACGGACGGAATCCGAACCCGAAGGGGAGCGGCCAGG
>ERZ840057.423-NODE-423-length-45069-cov-5.299129_pt1 | contig 45069 bp, 87 predicted proteins | sample MGYA00519907_ERZ840057 | MGnify/ENA primary metagenome ERZ840057 (study PRJEB31850, sample SAMEA3708862) | human gut metagenome | biome: human gut; feature: human-associated habitat; material: faeces | place: China | collected 2014 ...
AATGGATTGAGCCTGTTAAGGTTTTAAATAAATCAAATAAGAATAAATTTTATATAAGATGTATGAATTGTGGTGTGAGAACTAGAAATCAAAATACAATTAAAGACGCTATCGCTCTTTGGAATAGGAGAGCATAATTATGAATCGTGAATATAGTTACTGGGAAGAAATCTATAATGCTTATGGGAAGACAGAAAAATGGATGTGTCACAACTGTGGACATGATGTCTATTGCACCTCTAACTTTTGCCCCGAATGTGGATGCGTTATGACTGGTTGCAAAAAAGATAATAAATATACCATTGTCTTTAATTATGAAAGGTTTAAAGATTATGACTGAAATGCAGAAACTCGATAAATATCTAACCGAACACAATATCAAGCATACCTATAAACGTCGTTGGCCGGAATTTGACAAACAACAGAAAATCATGCGGGTGACTGCGACTGGTGCAATTTATCATACAATGAAAGAAAATACTATTGATGGTGGATGGCAAATTGTAGTTAATGATGAGAATGGTGAATATTTGTTTGATGCTATCTGCGGATATGGTAGCTTTGGGTTTAATAGAGGATTAATCGAGATTATGGGCTGTATTGTTCCAGATGATGTGCATGATTCTGTTGAAGGGTTTCTAACCGCTGACGGAGTAATTGAAAGAATTGAAAAATATTATGCCGGTAATGAACCGGTTTTAAATAACTGTAAAGGAGTGGATTAAAATGGACGAAAATAATAGTATGGAGATTGCGCTAAATAAGCTATCATTGCAAGATAATGATGTTGTAGTTATTAAAGTTGACCCGACGAAATGGGATTTCGATAAATTTGTGCCATTATTTAAGGCTATAAAAGATATTTCTCCTAATCCTGTTATAGCAATTCCAGATGGTATTTATCTTGAAACAGAAGGCATTGATTATATGATTCAATATCTCAAAGATATGAAGAAAACTTAATTATTATAGAAAGTAGTTGACTATTTATTGGCAAATATTAAAAGAAGCTATGTACGCAGCTTAGGAAAAAGCACCGATGATGTTACAGGTAGTTGTTTTGAATTGGTAACGCCAAAAAGCAGAATCTTAATTGATTTTGGTTTGCGTCAAAGTTCTGACGATGTGTTAGATTATAAAGCGAATCTTGATACTATCAAAAGCGTTAAAGTAAAAAAGCTAGATGCTTGCATTTCATGCCATTTACACCAGGACCACTTATCGTTGATTCCAGCTCTCTATCGGCAAAATTTTGATGGCGTGACTTATCTTCCAGAAAATTCAAAAGATATCGCAAAAATGATGTGGACGGACTCAGCTAAGATTCAAATACAGAATCAGCAGATGTTGCAAAAGAAAGGAAATATTAGCGGGAATCCGTTCTACAATCAGGAAGATATTGAAGTGGCGTACAATCATGTTGTGGAATGTGAATTTAATAAGACAATTCAAATTACAGAAGATGTATCGTTTGAATTGCGTTCTTCAAATCACCTAGTAAATGCTGCACAAGCTTTGATTTATGTTAATGCTGGAAATGTAACTAAGACTCTTGCTTACTGTTGTGATTTAGGTTCTTTAACTTGGAATAATTACTATATAAATAATTTTGAGCCAATCGAGAAAGCGGATATTGCAATAGTTGAAAGCACATACGCAACAGACAAAAAGGGAAATGCTCGGAAAAATAGAGATAAGGACATTGAAAAAATTAAAGCTCTTGTTGAGAATATGTATGAAGAACGTGGTAGAATTATCATCCCCACATTTTCTCTTGGACGTTCAGCAGACCTTTTAACTGTTCTTTACGAAACCTTTGCAGATGACCCAGATTTTAATATCCCTGTTGTTTTTGACGCTGTTCTTGGCAATCAAATTAACGAAAATTATGACAAGTGGATTCCAAAGAATCATGAGCTATGGAATAAGGTATGGAGCTGGAAAAATCTGGTTAAAGTGAAAGACTGGAACGAATCTGTACAATGGCAGAATTATACTGCACCGTGCGTGATTCTTGGTTCGGGAGGATTTATTCAAGGTAGAAGCACAGCCTATATCAAGCATTGGCTTTCTGACCCACACACGACCATTTTATTTTGTGGATTCTCAGGAGCTGATAGTCGTTCAAAGGGGTATCAAATTCAGCACAACAAAGAATATCCAATTGTAGACTTAGATGGATACAAAGTAAAAAACAACGCTAAAATTGTCTCGCTTAAATCGTTCTCTAGTCATATTTCGCATGAAGAGATGTTAGAATATTATTCTAATATGAACTGTAATAAAATTTACTTGGTGCATGGCTCAAAAGAGAGAAAGGAAGCATTTAAGCCACTCTTGGAGGATGAAATCAGCAAAAAGAATAAGACGAGTAAAGTTGTAATACCAGACAGCGAGACGAAGATGTATTTATAAAAATAGCTGGCAACTGTTTAACAGTTGCCAGCTATTTATCATTTATTTAATTCTTCATATTCAGATAGATACATCCATTTAAAACCACCCGCCGTTTTTTGTCTTTTACAAACGCAGCTTCGTATGTCTGAGTGCTGGAACTTCTCTCTTTTGGCTTCTGTTGTAGATTCCCATTCTCTTATAAAATTCCCATCCAAATCGAGCTGTACAATCGGAACAGATTTTGCTTTGGAGGTAGCTATTGCTCTTCTTTCTTTTGCCTCATTAAGTTCTTGGACTTTTGAATTTATAAAACTTATTAACTCATCATGATTCATTTGGTTATATTTATCTAATCTTATCCAGAATATACCTTTGGAGATATGTCTTCCAGATTTTATACTGCCGCTAACAGTTCTCATTGAAACATCTGGATTATCAAATTTAAAGCTATCAGTTGAATAGTATACATTTATAATGTTGCCTTCTAAGTCTAATTTCATCAACGGAGGATTCTTGTATGAATTAAATTCTTTTAATGTTGCCGTTACTCTTTCTTGTATTGTGCCATATGTATTGTTGTATTGATAGTCGCACCATTCAAGATTTTCTACGCAGTTATTTAACGGATTCTCATCTTTGTGGTTTACACATGGGAGGTTGTTTGGGTTTGGGATAAATTCTTCTGCGACTACCCTATGAATAAGGACGCTTCTCCATACACCGTTTACAATAAGCACAACGGAAAGGTATCCTTTGCTGTTTTTGCTTGGAGACATTATACCTCCATGATGGAACCCTTTTCTCCCAAGTTTATCATAATAGTGTCTATCAAGCGCTTTCATTCTTCCCTTGTTACTTATCTGGTAGTATCCAAAGAAATTAACTCCTTTTATAACATGGACATCTCTCCACTCTTCACCCTCTAAATCTATGATTTCTTCTTTATTTTTAGCCATGAAATAACTCCTTAAATATCATAATAGCAAAGGGTATAATAACCCTTTATAAATATTATACCATACTTTGTGCTAAACTGCAATACTTTTTTAAAAAATATTTTTATTTTTTCTATTGACAAGCCCTACTCTTTTTGCTATAATACAATCAGAAGAAAAAAATAAACAGAAAGGAGCGACAATTATCTTTACAATTTCAAATGGAGATTTTTATATTGCACAATTCTCTACTGGGTTAAAACCAGTTTGTACAAAAGAAGAAGCTATTCAATTTAAAACTTATGATAAAGCAAGCAGTTTCATGTTAAATATGCCGAAGTCTTTTAAGAATCTTGGTTATCATATTGAAGGTGAAGCCGAAATTGTTAAAACGACGCAAACACAGACGTGCCTACAACAAAATCCTTCTGAACATAAAAAAGTCATTGTTAAATATGATTCTAGTTATATTCAAGGAGTTAAAAATCAGATTTGTCAAATAAGCGATTTCATAACCGAATTAAAAAATAAAAGACAAGAAGCGGTTAGAGTTGTCGAAAAATGTGAACGAGAAATTTTTGACCTAGAACATAATGCTGAATTTTATAATAAAAACGCTTGTGAGGGTTATAAAATGTGGCGCAAGCTAGGAGAAGTAAGACGAGAAAGACGTAGAGCAAAAGATTTGACTGTAATTGTAGATGCAATTCTTGAAGATAACAACTTTGATGGTATTCTTAGTCAGAAAACATTGAATCGGATTTCTGGGTTAGAAAATAGAACTTATTCCATTCGTGAACTTGATAATATTTTTCCAGATAAATGAGGTGTATTATGGAGTTATATAATGCAGATTGCCTTGATGTGTTTAAGACAATAAATGACGATAGTATTGATTTAATTGTTACAGACCCTCCATACAGGACAATCACTGGTGGCAAAAATAACGGAAAAAATTCTAACCGTCCCGTAGGATGTCTAAGCAATAATAACGGTTTATTTGAACATCAAACTGATATTTTAATTCATGATTGGATGCCAGAACTATATAGGATTCTAAAAGACGGTTCTCATTGTTACATCTTTACAAATGCTCTTTGTCTAAAGGATATGCTTATTGAGTCTGAAAATGCTGGATTTAAAATGCACAATCTTTTAGTATGGGAAAAGAACAATTGTACCCCCTCTCAGTGGTATATGAAAAATTGTGAATACGTTTTGTTTTTAAGAAAAGGTAAAGCAAAATATATCAATAATATCTCAAGTAAGACAGTTCACAAGTTTAACAATATTAAAGGCAATAAACTACATCCAACTGAAAAACCTATTGATTTGTTAGAGTTTTATATTTCTAATAGTTCACAAGAAGACGATGTTGTACTTGACCCATTTATGGGTTCTGGCAGCACTGGCGTTGCGTGCAAAAATCTCAGTAGACAATTTATTGGTATTGAAATTGATGAGAAATATTTTAAAATCGCTAATAAAAGAATTTTAGAGGAATAACAATATGTTTATTTATACTGTTTATTTGAAAGAACATGATGGATGCGATTTAACTATCACACACATGAAGTCGTTTAAATCTTTGACGATGGCTGAAATATATGCACAAGAACTGAGAAACAAAAAATATGATTGTGATACAGATGTTTGTATCATGCTGAATGAACTTTATTAAATTAAGAGGTATAATTATGGAAGATGATAAGAAACTCTGCCCTATTAAATTTCTTGTTAAATCAGACCCTTATGGTGGTCTTTGTAACAAAAATAGGTGCGCATGGTATTGCAATCGCACAGGGGATTGTGCTGTAACAGATATTGCGAATCACATTAGATGGGTTGCAAATATTGGTCTAAAAGTAGAGGATAAAAATATTGTATGAATAATTCTGAATGGTGTGTTATATTTGCTATTAATGATAAGGTTCAAAACTTTACAACCTGTTATAATACAACCGAAAATGCAGTTTATGAATATTGCAGAGAAGAAGCTGATAGGTATAGTGAAGAATCTGGAAAAAGTCTTTTCAATACTCAAATCCTAGACCCGGAGCAGAAAATGGTAGAGATGTACATTGGGGACGACTATTACTGTTGGGTATATTTTGCGTATGATTCTCAAACAGATTTTAGTGATTTAGACCGTCTGTATCATTCTAAAACTGATGAGTCTGTTATCAATTCTTGGGATTAATGTAAAACAGTATTTTAGGCAAGTCATCAAATGCTGTTTTTATTGATTATAATTTAACGTAGGCACGTTATTTTTTAGAAAGGATTTGATTGCCACGAAGAAAAAAGATGAAGACTTTATTGAAAGCCTCTGGCATGAACTTCGTAGCACCCAAGATGATAGGATTCGAGCATTACGAGATAGAGATAAGCACAAGTCCACCCTTCTTGCTGGCGAAGTGAACGGAATGTTATGGGTTATTAAAAGGATTGAAGATTATCTAAGCGATTAATTTAAAAAGGTATGATTATTATGACAACGATGGATGAGAATTTCATTAAGGATTTAATGGATGAAGTTAGAAAAGTACAGGATATGTGTGACGCTGCGCTGAGAGATGGAGATTATATTAAAGCGGCTCGTTTTGGTGACATGGCAAGTGGAATGCTTCATTTCATCCAAAGATTTGAAGATTATTTAGATGGTTAACTTAACAAAATAATTTTCTGAAAACTCTTGACTTTACTAATTTTCTATGCTATAATACTTACAGAAACGAACAAATATAAAACAAAGGAGTAAGTATTATGACCATTAAAGATTTTCGCAAGCTCTGTAAGGAGCATAAAGCTATGGATTACGCAATGGTTGTTGCTAATAGCAGAGCGAAAGAAGAATATCCTTTTACTGCCAGAAACCTGAGAGTAAATAGTGACCTTGAAAATGTCGAAATTCATTTCAGCATGAACAATAAGTTGGTAGACTATACCAACGATTACATGACGGTTGAAGAATTTTTGAAGTGGGCTGGCAGTTTTAAGAACTATGGCATCAAGATTGTAGATATTTCTTATACTTGGCTATGCAAATCTGATGTCAAATTCTGGGACGAAGACAAAGTTGTTCAGCTTTACTTTATTTAATAAGGAGTAAGTATTATGCGTATTGGCAAGCCTGAAAGCAAGGATAATCTTAGATTTCAAGATATTAAAGTTGGTGAAACATTCCGTCCCAAAGAGTGTTGGACAGAAGAAGCCGAAAAAGAAATCTTTATCAAGATTCGGGAAATTTGTGACAATTCTGGCGTATACGGTGGAACTACTTATAATGCTGTAAATCTAAGAAATGGTCAGCTTTATTCTTTTGGCACAAGTATTGGTGTTAATTATATTGATTCCTATATTGAAGAGGTGAAATAATATGCGTATTGGTAAGCCTGAAAGCAAAGAAAAAGGATTTGTCAGATTTGAAGATATCGGAATTGGTTGCTGTTTCCGTGAATATGACGATTGGAACGATGATGAACCTATTTATATGAAGACGAATTGTTTTTCTGTGGATATCGGTAGAGATAGAAATGTCGGTTATAATACCGTAAATCTGAAAACTGGTAGAATGTGTGGGTTTGAAGGCACAGTTAGGGTAGAACTGTTGGTTGACGCTTATATCGGAGGTATTGAGTAATGCGTATTGGTAAAGAGCGTAAGCCTTGTGAACTGATTGACAAGACTTGATTTTTGTGGTACAATATTTACAGAACAAACAATGAATAGGAGGCTAAAATGACCCGTAAGCGCTTTGTTAAACTTCTGATGGCAGATTTGGGACAGCGTAACTATGTAAATTACATCACTCGTATTTTAGTTCCAAAATATTACAAATCTTATCAAGAATGTTTTAACAGAAGATATAGTGCTGATTTTGTGAATAATATTATAGAAGAGAGGCTTCTTTTGAGACTAAACAAACTTAAATATAAGGAAGTATAAAGATATTTTGAAAAATTTCAAAAAACCTCTTGACATATCACATATCATGTGATATAATACTTATAAAGACAGGGAGAACTACATAGCAAGTAGAAATCTGATTTATGATAGGATTGATAAACTACTATGCAAGCTCTTGGAATGACAGATGGGTTCTTTACAGTGCTTCTGATGGGCGGCTGTAAGGCAGTTCGATTCTTGCTTGATTCTAAAAACTGTCTTTTATTGAGCGGGTATGATGGAATGGCAGACATAGCAGACTCAAAATCTGTTGGTAGAAATACCGTGTGAGTTCGATGCTCACTACCCGCACTGGCCTTTTGCTGGTAATAGGCTAGAAAAGAAACCAGAACCCGGAGTAAGTGATTCTTAAATTACGCTGAACAAAGGATTAGCCTTTCAGGGGCTACTGTTTACAGTAGCGCTGATTATCGGTGATGATGCCAACTCATGAGGGTGCGTAAGCCGACTTTATATGGGGATATCGTATAATGGGAGTACAACACTCTTCCAAAGTGTGAGAGGCGGGTCAGTACCGCTTATCCCCTCCACTTGTCTTACCAGCTAGACATTAAAGAAGCTGGATAGATAGAAAGAGAGTTTGATAGAAAATGGTTCTAAAGTGGTTGACTTATGAAAAGGATTCTAAAGGTGATGGATACCATGAGATTTGGAACTTTGTTGACAATGTAAAGGAGTCGTCCGTTTATTGGGATGATAAAAGTACTTGTACCTGTGTCAAGGTTTCATTTGGAGATGGTGACAACAAAGTTTTTGCAGTTCATAACGAGGGATATATTCTCTCCGATTCTGGGAAAACTATCGAGCGTGTAAAGATTCCAGAGTATACCAAGTATCCATATTGTGAAAATTCATGGCCTGTGCCTGTTGAAGAAGAGTCCGATTCTTAATTGACTTGCACTAAAATAGAATAATTGGTGCTAGACCAGCCGCACAACGAAGTGATGAACTACTAAAGTTGCAAATTTAATAGGTAAGTAGCGGAGAGTTGCGGAGCGAAAGAGTTAAATGGAGTTTGAGGAACAGCCAATTATTTTATTTAAAGGAGGGTTTAAAATTCTAAAATCGTACAAAACAGAAATAGACCCGACAGAAGAACAAACTAAGAAAATTAAGAAAACTATTGGAACTTGCAGATTTATCTATAATTTCTATTTGGCTAAAAATAAAGAGATATATGAGCAATCAAATCAGTCTATGTCTGCGTTTAGTTTTATGAAATGGCTAAACAATGAGTATCTAAAAGAAAACCCAGACAAGTTATGGATTAAGGAAGTAAGTACAGTTTCAATTCAGAAAGCAACTCAAAACGCAACCGATGCTTTCCGCAGATTCTTTAAAGGACAGAATAGATTCCCTAAATTTAAAAAGAAAAACAAACAAGATGTTAAAATGTACTTTTGTAGACAGGGTAAAAATGATTCTATCAAGTGTGAGCGTCATAGAATTAAAATCCCTACTCTTGGTTGGGTTAAATTAAAAGAGAAGGGTTACATTCCTACAAATCCAAACACCCATATAATTAGAAAGGGTACAGTATCTTATAAAGCTGGCAGATATTATGTGTCTGTACTTGTCGAGGAAATGCAACCTATGAAAGAGAGACTAAATGATTTCGGTATCGGAATTGACTTAGGTGTCAAAGAGTTTGCTACTTTGAGCAATGGAACTATATATCAAAATATCAACAAAACAAATCGAGTTAAAGACTTAGAAAAGAAACTAAATAGAGAACGTCGTAAGTGGAGTAGAAAATATAAATCTTATCTAAGAAGAAAAGAACTAGATGAAAATTGTACGAAAGAAAATTTGTTAAAGCAACAGATTAAGATGCAAAAAGTTTTTCATCAATTAGACAACGCCAGAACTGATTATGTCAACAAATGTATTAGTGAGATAGTAAAAACCAAGCCATCTTATATTACAATTGAAGATTTAGACGTTATGAGAATGATGAAAAACAAGCACTTATCAATGGAAGTACAAAAGCAAAAGTTTTTTGAATTTAGAACTAAATTAGCTGATAAATGCAGAGAATACGGTATAGAATTAAGAGTGGTTGATAGATGGTATCCATCTTCTAAAACTTGTCATAATTGTGGATGTATTAAACATAACTTGAAGCTGTCAGAACGTGTTTATAAATGTCCAGAATGCGGGTTTAAGATTGATAGAGATTTAAATGCAGCCCTTAATTTACGAGATTCTAAAATTTACAAGATTATACCTTAACTAATCTGTAAATATGTACCGATGGTTTGTCGGGAATTTATGACTGTGGAGTATACTAGAACTTGTGAGTAGCGTGTTATTCGTAACCGCAAAAGCATATACGAAGAAGCAGTAAGAGGTATCTGTAAAACCCTCAATTCTCAATACTTATGTATTTTAGAGAAACAGATGTGTATTTTATTTCTTTTATATGCGGGGGTAGCTCAGGGTTAGAGCGGCAACTTTCTAAGTTGTGTCAACATTGGTGATACTTGTTGGAGATAGAAGAAGGTCTAACCAACATTCTAATCGTCTTCGCTTGGCGATGGTTAAAATCCGTCCTCCCGCGATTCATGCCAGCGTAGCTCAGAGGTAGAGCAATCGCCTTGTAAGCGATGGGTCGAGATATCATAATTCTCCGTTGGCTCCATTGCGTATTGTATACGCAAATTCCTCCATTTGAGTTTGAGTGCGGTTTGTAGTAAATTATTCCCGTAATTTGCTACGTTCTCTTGTGTGTTCAGAATTAAAATAGAATACACTTTAATGTGGTGCTATAGCTCAATTTGTAGAGCAGTTGGCTTATAACCGACAGGTTCCCGGAGCGTGGCCGGGTGGCACTTCCACTAATCCCCAAAATGTAAGATAATATCAAGAACAGATTGGAGATTAACAAAATTGCTTGGTAGAAGGCGAATTTTACCAAGCAATTTTATATCACGCAATAGCATAAAGTACACTTTTCTACAAGAATTGTTGTCAGTAATGTGCTGGGTGTCCATCCCAGAGATGTGGTGCAAATCCGCAAGCGTGAAACAGGAAGTTCTTTAGAAATTGTTCTTCACCTTAAAGAAGAAATGTGCTCCGTTGCGTTTTATTGGGTTTAGGTTACGAGAATACGGATAAACCCATAGCTTGCAAGCGGGTCTTTCCATTTCTTCCTCTCTGCGGATGGAAAGAAATGGTTTTATATGGAGCTTTAGCATAGGGTACAATCCTCTTACAAGGTTACTTCGCCGCTTCGGCGGCATTAAACAGAGTGATTGCGAGTAATGCGCTTCTAGGATTCAGAAGAGACGCTGGTGCGATGCCAGCAAGTTCCGAACGTACTGTGGGAAAGTCGAAGCAACCCCTAGCACCCACGAGCTTAGTACACTCAAACAAAGAAGCGGTTGTTCTCTATTTTTCTTGTTGGTTTTTAAGAGCTAGTAAAAATCAACTACTTTGCAAAGGGGTTCGTCATCTGTCCTCTGTTCGCAGAAATAGATGACATGGGTTAAATTGTGTTAAATCACAGAAAAGATATTTCTGGTATGGTTACTGTCTTATGATTAAGTTCGTTCTTCATTGTCCATATTCTTTCTTGTGCTGGTTCCCAGAACTATTGTAAGGACGCTTGCAAAAGTATATACAAGCCAGCTATTATAAATCCTCGTAGCTCAGTTGGATTAGAGCGCCAGACTTCTAATCTGTTGCGGTCGAAAGTTCAAGTCTTTCCGGGGATGCCACAGGTGCGAAGGGGAACAAAATAGCTCACGCACAAAAACCGGGTGGAATCATATTGGTGCGAATGCGCCGATACCATACGGTGAATCACAATAAAAAGAGCGATATGTAGTTGGCTGACTAAAGGCTAATATTAAGGCTTGGTGAAGTAGTCTAACACGGCTGGACGCAGTTTATCACAGGTGCGAATCCTGTAGCCTTGAGAGTTACCTAACGCTCTTTTGCTTGTACTAGTCGAAGTAAAGAAGTTAGTGGTAGAGCAGTGTTGCAACACTGCTCTTATTTTTTTATTAAATTTAAATATACTATTGACGAATAGCACATTATGTGCTATAATACAAATAGAAAGTGAGGGTAGATTATGATTGGAACTATTTGCAAAATTATTCTTTTGGCGTTTTTGTTCTGTTTCATTATCGGTCTTATGATTCCAACACCAACAGTGACGATTAAAATGCGCGGAAGTATCATTACAGATATTTTTTATCCTCTGATTAAATTTGTCGCATTTAGCGTATACTGTGGAATGTATGCTAAATATTTGGTTAAACATTATATTAACAAATGGTGGTTTGAATGAATAAAGATTACAAGTGGGATTTCGATTTAACAAACAAACAAGACGACAACCTTATTTTCCTTGCAGAACAAGGAGTAGATATTATCAAGAATCCAGATGGTACTTTTAAATTTGAGAAACCATGTTGGATTGAAAACAACCATTTTTATTCTAAGTATGATTGTGAGCATACTTGGGGTATTGATGCAGATGGGAATAGATTTCATAACTGTGATATCTGCTCTCACAATCTGTCCAATCATTGTTGTGAAGTACAGGCTAAGATTGCTAACCTTGGAAAGAATGTTTATCCAATGAGTACAGCAGTCATCAAGTGTGAAGCTTATGACCCAATTGAAGAATTGAATATTATTCACAATATGGATGAAATTGTTATGTTTATAAATCGTACTCTTAATTTCCTTGGTGGTTGGGATGCTTGTTGCAGCTTTTATGGATTTGAAATTCCATCAGACGAAAATGGCTATGTAACTTCTACCATTGAAGAATATTATAAAAATGGTGGTAAATTTAAAAATATTCCAAAAGAAGACGAGTTCCCTGTTGTGATTTATTTCGACTATCATTCTACCTGTTATGATGCGTTAGATTGGATTAGTATTAAAGGTGAGCTAAATGGATAAGTTTGTTTGTATCAATGATTATTATGATGACATAGATTGTGCATTCGCAACTTTTTGTATGGATAAAGAATATTTTGGCAAAATTCAGCCTGATGGAAGTCTTTCTGTTGATTCGGATGATATAGAAGACGTGGATAAATGGCTTGGTGGCACACATTCGTTCCCGGATGGCGTATGGCAGAATCTTTTTGAAAGAGGTAAATAAAAATGAGATTAGTTGATGCAGATAAGTTGATTTGTATTCTTGAAGGTTACAAGTCCGCTCCTATCGTTACAAGAAAAGAAAATCCGATTTCAATAGAACGAGTAATTGAGATTTTTTGCAATTATGTAAAAGCCTCTTGCACAATCAATCAAGAAACGATGCGCCCGATTGCGCACTTAAACATTTATCCAAATGATGATGATATGGATAAAACTTGCTATTGTTCTAATTGCAACGAACATTTCCCGGAAGATTGGCTTTATCCAGAGTGGGAACATGGTTCGACCAAATTTAAACAAATTAAATATTGTCCTTATTGTGGCGCAGAATTTGAAAATAAATATTAATAAAAATGTTGTTCTACAGACTTGACGTGTCTGTTAAATTATGATATAATACTTATAGAAAAGGAGGCGTAAAAATGAAGTTTACTGTAACAGCAAAACCTAATATGCCTTGTGTAGACGAAGAATTTATCGTAAATGGCAAGAAAGCAGAAGTATCAGATTTTGGTCTGGTATATAATCACGGCACAGGAAATACAAATTGTTGTGAGTCTATGCGCTTTGAATCTATTGAGCCAACCAATAAAGTCCTACGCAAGTATCGTATTAATCTTGACGAATATGATGAAATTTGCAGTTACCTTGCTGATAAATTTACAATTGGCAAGTGTGATATTTGCTTTAAGTAATTGGTGAACGAAATGAATATTGAAGAATTTATCGACTTTATTAGAAAAACAATCTTGATGACAATACAGAGATTGTTGTACAAGATAGATTTGTTGATAGGAATAGATACGAAATATTTAAAGAAATTACACCGTTATATTTAAATGTAAAAAACAATAAACTTCTTATTCAGATTGGAGATTACTAAGATGAAGGTAAAAGAACTTTTGAAATTAATTAGCGATAACAATATTGATGGAAATACAAAAATTAAAATTGCAAAAAGCGTTCAAGATGGCATTTATAGCGGATATTCTGAAAGTTCTTGTTACGATATTAAGTTTTACCCTGAGAGTCAATATAACGAAGATGACAAACTCGTGTTTTACATTGTGTGAGAGGATATGGATAATGACGATTGAAGAACTATATAAGTATGCCGTAAAGCATGATATAGAAGACTACGATATCTGGTTTAATTTCCTTGGCGAGTATCAGTGGGAGAGTGGTCCAGCTCGTTATATTAACGAAGGAGAGATAGACCACGAATGCAAGAAGGTGTTTCTATGACCATCAAAGAATTTTATCAGTGGGTTAAAGAAAACAATATCGAAGACTATGAGCTATGTTATAATGGAGACGCAGGGGGCGGTTCTGTTAAGACTGTTTTAAGCGATATTGAAATTAACGATAAATTTAAAGAGGTAACTATTGGATGACAATTGAAGAGCTTTATAAGTGGGCCGTCAAGAGTGATGTTGAAAATTATGACTTAGCGGTTTGTTATGATAATGAAGATAAATACATCATCGAACGTGGCGATTTGAATATTGATTATGGTATGGAGGAAGTTTTCTCAAATGACCATTGAAGAATTTTACAAATGGGCAAAAGAAAACAGCGTTACTGATTATACAATGAAAATTCAGTACCGTGATGACAGTGGAGATTATTACGGTGAAGATGAAGAAATTTATTGCTTAATTTATAACGATAAGAAAGAGGTTATTCTATAATGAAAGCAATTAAAAAGGGTGCAGACCTAATTTTTACTTGTGACGATGGCAAGACAGTCAAATATAATCTGAATACTGGTGTTTGTATCGGTAAAAATGGTAAACCTTGCAAGTATCTCAACAGTCAGCTAAAAGGCTACAGTGTTGATGAAATCGCCAATTCTTTTGAAGACAAGAATTTTGGTAAATTTATTAGTCATGTTGCACAGAAGTGTTCTAGGAATGGACAGGGTATTCAAAACATTGGTACTGTATTTCAGAGAATGGATGAGTACAAAAGAGAAGAACAGATTTACTCTGCTGGATTAACTCTTGCTGGTACTTTTGGCAAGGATTATTTTAAGGGGACTATTAACGAAATCCCAAAGGGTCTCGTAAAGATTTTGCGAGAAATTAGAGAAAGTGTCAATAACGTAAATATCGGGGAATACAAAGCTCATCCTGATGCTTTTAATTACGCATTTAACCATGAATTTATTTCTCTTTCAAAAAGAGACGCATATCGCTTCTTGATGTATATCTGTAGTGATTGGGATGGAAATAAGCATTGTTATACATACGGTAACAAATTCTTTGATATTTGTAATAAATATGGCTACACACCAAAGTCTCTGTTAAATTATATTGATTATCTTGTAACATACGAAGCTCTTGCTCCTGATTATCCTTCAAAAATTCTAAGAGAAATTGACGACAACTGTAATATGCTTTCTCAAATGTCTGATAAATACGACAGATATCCACGTCATTTCCTGACTTCTCATCAAATCACAAGTCGTACTTACCAGCGTTGGAAGCAAGAATTTAACGAAGAACTGTTTGCGAAACGTGTAAATACAAAGATGGAAGTCACCATTGGAGATTACAAGTTTATCTATCCTAAAACAACCAAAGATATTAAGGACGAGGCAGTTCAGCAGTCTAATTGTGTTGCAAGTTATATTGATAAAGTAATTGGTGGCTCTTGTGATATTATTCTAATGCGTAAAAAGAATGATGTAGAAAATAGTCTTGTTACTGTTGAAGTCCGTAACGGAAAGGTTGTACAGGCAAGACAGCGTTTTAACGAATCTGTTAATGAGTCTGAACAGAAGGCTCTCGACAAATATGATGAATTTCTTTCTAAACTAAACAACAATAAGGAGTGTGCTTAATTATGCTATTAGTTGGTTCTTATGTCAAACTCACAAAGAAACCTTATGAATCTTTTCCTGTAACCGAATCTATGCTAGGCAAGGTTATTCAGATTGAAAAGGATAATATTCTTGTAAAGTATGCGAATATGAATATGGCTATGTCATTTGATGAGTATGACAAGTATTTTACAAGTGTAGATGTTCCTAATTCCCATGACGTCTCTCCTGTTAAATTTCATCCCGTGTTTACTGAATGGAAAATTTTTGATAGTTCTTTTGATAAACTAGACAAAGCCGGTATCAACCATTATCCTTACGAATACTGTACTAACGGCAAGGTTGTAAAAGTTCGTAAGCATTATCTTCCCGGTTTAAAGAAGGACTGTGAAATTCTAATTGGTAAAGCGTCATGTTACAATGAAGACGTTTTTGATTTAGAGAAGGGTATTCGTCTAGCCTACGCTCGTTGTAAGATAAAGGAAACAAAGGAGCAGATTAACAAGTTGGGTCAAAAGTTAAATTATTACGCCCCTGCCTTTTGGATGAAGTGATTTACAAACTATGAAATTAGATATCTCTTCTAATCTATCTCTTGTTAAATTTTCTTCTATTCTTCCGGGTGACGTGTTTCGCCCAGTCGATTGTTATTGCTATTGTTTAAAGATTCAAAAGAACACAGGCTCAGACATCAATGCGATAGACCTTGAAAAGAATCTTCAATGGCATCTTGATAATGATTGTATGGTTTACAAAGCTAAGTCTGCTAATCTTTCCACAATTTTTTAACATCGAAATTTTAAATTAAACTATAATCGGGGGTAATTTACAAACTATGGCTATCAATATTTTTCTCCTTCTCATTTGGCTAATTATTCTATTTATTTGGGTTCACAGTCTTATAGTCGATAAATGCCATTCTGCTATTTTCTGGATTATTGTTTCTATTCTGTGGATTATTATTGAAACCTTCTATATTCTCAACCATCTAATCCCTCTATCATAATCCAATCGCATAAAGGATTTACAAACTACAAATATGATTACTAATTTTATCTATCTTATCATCTTTATTTTCCTCTTTTCATACAATCTCAAAAATGTCATTTCTTCTCATTCTACTTTAGACATTTTTCTTACAACTACTTGCTTCCTTTCCGTCATTTTACAAACTCTTGACATCTTTCTCCCTTATTACGCCACTAAAATCTAAAATAATTTACAAACTCCATTCATTTCTACCTAAATTATAAAAATTCTTCTACAAAATTTTTCCAAAATTTACCATACTAATTTTTCTACCAAAATAAACATCAAAATTTTAAAGCCAACTGTTTACGCAGTTGGCTTTTATTTTATCCTGCTCTCATTCCCTTTATTTTTTCCACACCACCATTTACTCATTCTACAAATTTCTATTGTCTACAAACTGTACGTCATACACGGACAGTACACGTCAGTGTATGACGTATTGCTCCCAACTCTACTACTATTCTCCCAAAATCATACCCAATTTAAGGGAATAGATTTTGTACGTTCATACTGAACATTTTCTCTAATTTAACCAGAAATGTACTTCTGCACACTACATTGAGCCAGCTCATCCATTAGAGCGGCTCAGTAGTATCCTCATTCCATATCAGCCGACACACAGGAAGCTTGCGCAGTGTCGGCGTATCTCTTTGTCAGATGTTTTCGTGAGGCCAAGCAAACGTCAGTGCGCTCACGAAAACATATTTTCCCACTATCGGCAAGAAATGCAAGGTCACATAGAGCAGAGCGCAGACCTTGCCGATAGAGTTAATGCCAGAAAATCATATCCTTGTATGTTTGCTTGATGTCACGACCATAATATCTTACAATATTAGAGTCTGCGCTAAAGTGCTGAAAACATAGTTATTCTACACTAACTATATTATAATACCATTATATATACTAATACATATATACATATAATAATGTATAATATACATAGAGATACTATACCAAGTTCTACTCGTATTCTCTTTTCAAAGTCCTTTACCAATATATCATACTTCACACCAGATGTCAACAGCAATTTCAAGTTTGACAAAAAGTTACATTTCTGAAACCATATTCCAACTATCCTACTAGGTTATATGCCTATACCAGAATTTAACTATCAAAATAATTACTAGCGCTCCCACTTTTACACGTCACATATACACCAGATAGCCCACTTTATTTTGTGCACACATATATGTAGCCAGCTCCCACTTTATTTTGTGCGTGTGTGTAATTATTTTAATAGTCAGCTCACTCCCGTTTTGTGTGTCTGCGTGTAGAATGCTGGGATGCACACTGGGTTTGTGGGTTAGTATGATGAAACCAGTATTTATCTATTTCATACTAGTATATAGGGTTTATAGGATTGGAATAATTATTTTAATAGTTAATGCATAGCTTCCACCAGATACAGTAACAACCTATAGTTGTATACTCACAACAAAAAATATTCAAAAGAATTTTCAAAAAATGCTTGCAATTCTGTTTTCGTTGTGCTATAATAAGACCATCGAAAGCAAACACACAAAACGAAATGAGGTAACTACAATGAGCATTATTTCTGGTTTCCACTTCTCTGAGGGTAATCGAAAAATTGGCATGACCCTGAATTTCAATCTTCTTCCTCTTGTGACTTGCAATTGCAAGGCTGAGTGTGCAAAGGGTCGAAATTGTTACGCCGTGCGTGATATGAAACACTATCCCTCTTGCAAACAGGCATGGGGCGAAAATACCGACTTATTGATGAACAAGCATGAATATAAGCTGTTTATTGATGCTTTTTGTGAAGCTATTGAGATTCACAATTGCCGGTTTGTTCGCTTGCATTCGGCGGGTGATATTTTTAGCGTTGAGTATCTGGACGCGCTTTGCAAGGTTGCAAAGAAAAATCGTTCTGTTAAATTTATGACCTACACCAAACAGTTTGATATTCTTAAAGAATATCTGAAAGACCATACTATCCCTAGCAACTTCAAAATCTATCTGTCTTTTTGGAATGAATTTCAGGCAGATGCAGAACTGTCTAGCAAATTCCAAATTGCATACTATAACGACTTTGAACATGAATCTTTGATTGACTGGGATAGCTCCTTTACTTGTCCGGGTGAATGCCCGAAATGCAAATTCAAGTGCTGGAAAACCAAAGACAACGTAATTTTTAACAAGCACTAAAACAAAATAATCAGAAAAGAGGTGGTAGAAATACCATCTTTTTTCTTTTGTTGTTAAATCCATTGGCGCAGCCAATAGAATCTAAATGCTTTGCATTTGGAATTTAACTATTAAAATAATTATAATGATATGATTGAGATGATAGTAAATAATTATTTTAATAGTTGTGATTACTCTTGTATTCAACAATCATTCCTATTTTATATTTAGTGTTGACTTTGTATCTGAAATCTGCTATAATAAAGATACAGAAAGCGAGGTAAACAATATGAGAATGAAGCGAATCGCAAATAACGTAGCACTGCAAACCATTCTTTACACCATTAGTGGTCTTGCTAATATTCATATTTATGCAACAGAACTTGGATATTTTAAGCGAGATATCTACACCGGACTTCACAAAGACTTTAGAGATATATACAAGTACGAAAATTGCAAAGTCACTGGAATATCTGCAAGTGAAAACACTATTAATATTAGCATTGAAGAGTGAGGATTTAACAATGAAGTATTACATCGGATGCTATGACACACGGTGTGACAATACGTTCATAGTTATTGCAACGACTATGGATTCTGTTGCGGCGCACTTTATTCTCGGAAGTTATCTGGAACTTAACAAGAACTTACAGTTCTTTGGTTTTGTGTATAAAATGTTCTCTGAAGATAAACTTCCAAAGAATTGGATTTATAGCAATGATGAGAAGGAAGACGAACAATGAAAGCAGAAGATTTCTTTAAAATTCTGACCAACCTGAAAACCAACGGTGAGTTCTACGACGGTAATGTTCATTACTGGATTAGCACAAGATACGAGAAAGACGGAGAAGAATACAAAACTATAAAGCAAATCGTGGCCGACATTCCGCACGAAGATAAAAAGTACACAGAACAAATCACATTCGATGTAAAGGAGTTATAACCATGTTACAGAAGAACAAGGACAAACAAAAACGCAAAAAGAACAGAAAACCTCTTGGCAGACCTGTACGATTTGAGAAGAAAACCCATTACACCAGAAAGAAAGGAAGAAATAGAGATGAATGACATTCGATTGAAAGATGCTACACGGATTTTAAAGAAGAATGGTTATACACTAAATAGAGTTTCGGGAGACCACTATACCTATAAAAACGAATCTGGAAGGCCGTTGCTTTTGGTGTTTCACATGAAAAGAGGAAATAGCTGTCCATACCCCATTTGGAATAAAATGGCAAAGAAACATAATATCAAATACTAACTTCTTGATAACAGGGCGGTAATAATCGCCCTGTTTCTTTGTTAAATTTAATAAATATTTTAATAGTTAGTTGCCTTTATTGGATGCCAATATCACTATAAATCTAGCAGAATCTTTGTGCATTTTGCATATTGACTTATTTGCTAAATTGAGTTAATATATAATCAGAAACCAACCAATAAAGAAAGCTGAGGTAACAATTATGAAGTACGAAGAAATCAAGAACGCAATCCATTCTATCCACGCTGGAACTTATGCCAACATGACCACTTGCAAGACGCTCAAGACCCGAAAAGAATTTAAAGACAATAACATCGTCAAGATTTCTCGCTCTACTATCCGTTCTGGATGCGACTACGAAAATCTCAAGTCCACCAAACAGGGACGTGCAGATGGTTCTCTCCCGTCCCAGAATACTGGACTTCCTTATGGCTCGTGGATTTCTGGACAGGAAAAATACTTTATTGAACATAAAGGAAATATCTATCTTAGAGTCACAAACAGCCCCAACAAGAGCCGTGTAACGTATCTTGTGAATGGCATTCCTACAGATGAACAGGAAGTAAAAGCAATGTGCCTTAAATCTGAATTTCCTACTTCTGAAAAGCCCAGTGTCTACAATGTCAACATCGACCACATTGTTAGTATTGAGAAGTAAATAGCTATCATCTGCCCGTCTAGTAATTTCCTCCAACTAGGCGGGCTTTGTTATGTGATATGTCATTACTATTAAAATAATTATCTGTTAAATTGTCTGGAACAGATATGTGCTTTTTATACAGTTTTATTATATCATCTTTGTGCATTTTGCTAATAGACACAATTAAAAAAGTATGCTATACTATATACAGTTCAAGAGAGAACCACAAATAAAGAAAGAGGTAACAAGATTATGACTAATGAACAGATTCAGAAAGTTTTTCACAAGGCTGTTGCAATGTGCGACGAAAGCGGATTCCACGCTGATAGCCTTGTCCAGACTGTTGGCTATCACCGAAAAAAGAACGCATTCGCAACTTGCTACACTCGTCGTAATATGTCCGGTGATTACTCTAATATTAAAGTATCAAAGTATTACGCTGAAAAGGCAAGCGAACAGCAAATGCTCAATACGTTGGTACACGAGGTTCTGCACGCTTGTTTCCCGCGTGAAAACCATGGCGGTAAATGGGCAAAAGCCGCTGCTGTAATGAATAAGAAGTATGGTTTAGACATTTCCCGTTGTGCTGATTATAAGGACGAAAACGGTGAAAGTATTCTGCATAATGAAAGTCTTGCAAAGTACATTATTAAGTGCCCTAAATGCGGACAAACGATTTATAGAAGTCGTGCTTGCAAATTGGTTAATCATCCAGATTGGTTCAGATGTGGTTATTGCAAAATCCCTCTTGAACGTATTAAGTAAAACAGAATAAATCTAGTTGGCACTTGCTTGTTGTGAGTGCCAACTTTGTTTTTATTGTTGGATTAATTATTTTAATAGTTATAGGTACGCTTCTGTTAATTTTTTTCACATTTATTTTCAAAAACCTATTGACTTTTGTTTCTGTATAGTGTATACTTATATCAATGAAAGACCAATAAACAGGGGGTAGCAAATATGGATTGTCTGATTGATTACACTAATTGCAATAATACTACTATGGAACAGAACAATAGTGTTATGGATTTTTCTGAATTTATTGAACTTATTAACGAACACCCTGAATATACTTCTTTTGAGACTATGGGCGATTATTTGTTTAACATCTAATATGAGGTAACACAATGAAACTTTCAAACCGAATGCTTAACCATCTGGAAAAGTTTGGTGAATACGATACACCTAAATATCGTTACTATATCGGCACTGATAATGGTTGCGAATACGTCAAGCGGTATCCTGTAAAACGATTTGGAAACGATATCAAGGCTATTGGAAAGACTGAAAATGTTAGAGTCTGGAAGGGAACATCATGGGCTATCTTTTAATGTTTCTGATTCACTGCATTATGTTCGTTGGCGTTGCCATCACTACGCTGTTTATCAATCAGTACAGTTCTATTCTTGCAATCGGATTTGTTGTTCTGTATATCATTGCTGTTAAATTGTTTTACATGGAACTGGAAAATTAATAAGCTATCTTCTACCGCTCACGTTTTGTCTACCTTTTGCGTGGGCGGTTTTATTTTTGGTTAAATTAAATATTTTAATAGTAAATAAAATTGCTCTTTCATGTTCATATACATATCTATTATTTAACGTACCTACGTTAATTTTCTATTTCATGTTATACTAAAAATATTGCACAGGCAACATAATTTTTAATTTAACAGAAATTTTCAAAATATCCTTGACAAATCAAAAATCATTTGCTATAATAATATCAGAAATCAAACAAAAGGAGAGTTTAATATGACACTGGAACAGGCTTATAAAAAAGTTCACATGATGGACGAGATTTTGAACTCTGATATCTTGAACGATGAGGAATATACTTCTGTTGCAAAGCGATGCTTCAAACTGATGGCACAGATTGGGCTGGAAGAACAGAGACAGAAACAGCTTGCAACATACAAGCCCACACTTTCTGATTGGGAGCAAGGTTTTCTTGATAGCTTTGTGATTCAGGGTCACAAATGCCATTATATTACAGAGAAGCAGAAGGCTATTCTTCATGTTATTGGTGGTTTTGAACCGTTTCAGTATAGTGGTTATGTGTTCAAATTTATCAAGAACGCTTTGCTGGTTGAAAAAATTAATGAAAAAAGTTTTCTTGAAGAAATTTAAGAAAAGGCTTGACACGAGAAGTAAAATGTGATACAATACTAATAGAGACAAACAGCTAGGTTCATAGGGTGGCGCGATTCCACCGCCCTTAGAAATGAGGGTAACGCTTAGACCTTACAATGGAGAATTTCGGACGGATGGACGCAATTGCGAGACCAGAAAGAGAAGATACCGGAGTAAGGCGTATCTTAACCACGAGAGAGTTAAGGCGGTCTTTTGGATAGACTAAAACCGTAGGCAGTAGCCAAAAGAATCTGTCAAGTCACATGGGTGTGCAATGTGGCGGGAATCCAAACATAAAAGCACAGCTTTGTCGGTTTGCTTCTCATTAAACTGAGTGCTATTAACAGATTGGCCACCTGTTTATAGATTGAAAACCGTCATTCCTATGTGGCGTTAGTTCAAAGGAAGAACACACGGCTCATAACCGTGTATATGGGATGTCAGGATTCTCACGCCGCACCAACATTATCTGCCCTACTGGAACTTGTTACCTCACCAGTAGGGTTTTGTTATATCTTAAATTTTAACTATTAAAATAACTGTAAAAAATAAACATCAAAATTTTATTGCAAAATAGGGTTGACATAATCGAATTTTTATGCTATAATAATATTACAAAAGAAAGAGGTGCTTAATATGTTGAAGATGTTTTCTGATTTGATTGTTGGCGATACGTTTATTATCGGCGGTAATGGTTATGTTAAGCTTGGCTTTAATACAGCAATAAACACCAAAACAAAACACGTTGAGTATTTTTTTGAACGAAATATCCTTGTGAATGCTTGCAAAAATTATAAAGAGGTGTTTTAATATGGATTTCAATGCTAGTAAAAACGTGCTTTGCCCTTGCAAAGGTTGTGCAGACCGTTTCTGTGCCTGTTCTTCTACCTGTGAGAAATATGCAGAATGGCGAAAGGAATATGACGCAGAAAAGAAGTGGTTACAAGATAATAAGTATCGCTTCTCTACTACTCATAACAAGCCATTCTTGCGCAATTCAAAATCTGACAGAGAACGCAAACAGCATACTCATTGTTAAATTTAGAGAAGATGTAAGACGTGAGTGAAAGCTTGCGTCTTTTTATTTTATGTAATTTAATTATTAAAATATTTATCAGTAAATTAACTGCTAAATTTTCATACAAAACATAATACTAATATTTGTGCATTTTGCCAATAGACAGAATAAAGATTGTATGATACAATATAGTCACTGGAAGACATATAAAGAAGTGAGGTAGCAAAATGAAGTTCAGAGTTTATACCGTTGAGGAAAAGTCTTTTATCAATAGATTTGGTGTTAAGGTAGCTTGGGAAGAAGAAACAGGAAGTAGTGTTGTGGTTGACACTAACGGTACTCAGAGTGCATTTAAGAAAGGACAAGAGCTTTTCGGTAAAGATGCTAAAATCCGTATTGATGATATGTAAGGAGGATTTAACAATGACTTTGCGTGAACTGTACGATGTAAATGGTGACTGGAATTACCCCGTTAGTCCGACTTTTGAATTTCACTATCCTACTAAGAACGGTATGTGTAATAATAAACCATATCGCAAGTGTGGATGGAGTGATATCTCAGAAGAGGTACGAAATACCAAAGTTCTTTACTTTAAGACCATCAGCAAGAGCCGTGTCTGGATTGAATTAGACGTCTAACAACAAGGGGACTAGATGAAAAGTCTAGTCCCTGTTTTATTATGCCGTCAATAATTATTTTAATAGTAATAATTTAAATTTAACAGAAAGAATTTCAAATTACCCATTGACTTCTCTGTTAGATTGCGCTATAATATCTATAGAAAGTGAGGCAACAATATTATGAGGAACATTCTTTATAATAAAGACGGTGTAGAAATTTATACACAGTACGGAGACGTAGTTCTGTTTACTGGACATCTAATGGTATTCAAAGAGGACACGCCTGAAAATAGAAAAGCGATTTTTGATATCGCAGGAGTAAAGGAGGTTCAACATGGATAATAAGAATATTCTAAACTATGTTCTGGACAATGGTAAAAACATTGTCCTAACAGAAGCAGAGCGCAAGATGCTGGTACAGATGTTTCGGATGATAATCAATTGTCTGGAACAGATGAAGCAACAGCCCAACACAATCAACATTTATGAACAGGCTTGTTTTAATGTAATCCAAGAACTTCAAAGAAAGGGAAACTGATGGAAGAAGAATGGCGAGAATTGAAAGAGTGGAAGGGGGTTGATTTTTCTGGTTGTTTTCTCGTTAGCAACATGGGAGACGTCAAAACAATAGACAGATGGGTTCCATGCTCGTCCGGTAAAAAACAACACAGAAAATCTATATATCTTAAAAAGTGTATGGACAAGGGAGGGTATCTTCATGTTTCCATTTGTAAAAACCGGATACACAAGACTCCCCCTGTTCATATACTTGTAATGAATTTATTTAATCCAAATCCAAACCCAGAAATTTATACAGATATTAATCATATAGACGAAGACAAAACAAATAATAGACTAGACAATCTGGAATGGACTACTCATAAAGGAAATATAAATCATGGGACAGGTATAGAAAGAAGAGCAGAAACAGTTAAGAACAAATTCATGCCAATTATTCAGTTAGATTTAAGTGGAAATATAGTTGACGTATATAAATTGAGAGAAGATATATCGGTTAAAAATCAAAATTTTCATACAGACCATATTATAAGACGTATTAATAAAAATAGAAATATATGCTATGGTTATTTCTGGATTAGAGAAACAGATTATAACAAACTAAGTAAAGAAAATTTAATTATTTTAATTAATAGTCAAACTGAATATAACGCCAAAATGAAAAGTCAGAGGACAGACTCTGAAAAAGTAAAAATTGTACAATTGTCTAAAAACGGAGAATTATTAAATATATGGGATTCTGAACGCTCTGCTGCAATTTCGCTAGATGTTTCACCCTCTGCCATAGTAAGGGCTGTTTCTGGGAAAACAAGAATCTGTTGCGGATATTTTTGGATGCAGTACAGCGTATACAAGAATATGACTCAGAAAGAAATTGAGAACTTTGTTAAATACCGTCCTTATGAAGAGAAATGTATTAAAATCGTACAGTTAGACAGAAACAATGGTTTTATAAGGGTATGGGATTCTATAACAGAAGCAAAGAATGCTTTGAATATAAGCGGCACAACGAATATATGCGCTTGTTTGAAAAAGAAAAATAACACCTGCAAAGGATTCAAATGGATGTACTTAGACGAGTATAACGAAGCAATAGAAAAGGTACAGAACGATGGTAAAGCTATCACCCAAAAAGAAAGCACAGAAACCGAAAACAAGAAAGCCTAAAGCTATCCCATGGCGTGTTAAATACGGCACACATACAAAGGCTATAAGGCCATGCATAACGCCTTTTAATGAGCCTGAACACGATGTAATCTATCCTGTAAAACCCGTATTGTGGAGACTCGCAGAAGCCGATGAACGTGTGCTAGATATCTACAAAGACTGACTCTAAGTCCCTTGAAAAAATCAGGGGACTTTTTGTTAAATTTGATTCTCAATGGAGTTTACTATTAAAATAATTATTTATGATGTTCTCGTTGTGTAATTTTGTACAGTTTTCATTGTAATTCTTTGTGCAATTTGCCTATTGTAATCCGTCTTAAAATATGATAAACTATAGTCACTAAAAGAGAAACATAAAAGAAGCGAGGTGTTAATATGAATTTGCTAAACTACTATGAACGGCATGATGGGTTTTGCGCAAATATGCTGCTTATTCATGGTTATAACAGTTATGACAAAAAGAAAATTATGAATGATTATAATTTTCTTACCGATGAAGAAGCAACTGAACTTTGTGAAGACATGGCATATCTGGAACAAGTACAGGAAATTAAAGAAAGAGGTTAATTATGGATTTTGAAAAGTGGGTTTCTAATTGTCACGTTCGTGTATTTCCTTGGGTGGATGGAAAAAACATCTATATGAATGTTCAATACTTCCTTCCCGGTCAGTCTATTTCTCGTTCTCCTGCTTGGGAGAAAACAGTTTATATCTTCGATGATGAAGCTGGACGAAAACTTGTCTCTTGCTTTACATCCTCTTTGGTCAATGCAATCTGTTCTGATAGAATCAAGAATAATACCCATATCAAAGTAGAAAAATTACCATTTAATCAGTGATACAAACCCGGAGGAATCCGGGTATTTTTATTTGGCTAAATTTAATTATTTTAATAGTTATTCTATTAAACTTGTTTCATCTCAAGAGTGAAAATTCTTTTGAAAAACTTCCAAAAAAGTCTTGACAAATTCAATTGGATATGGTAATATAGAGTTACAGAAAGGGAATGCACCAAATACATGGAGGCAACAAAAATGACTGTGAATGATATCTACAAGTGCTCCAACATGATGGACAACACCAAATTTGTGATTCATTCTGACGATGGTGTAACCGTCTATGATGGAACATGGTATAACATGAGCGAGAAACTTAAAGGGGTGGAAGTGCTTTTTTTCTCTATCAACAAGGTGGACAAAATGGATAAGCTCATTTATGCCAAAGAGGTGTTTGTGGCGTTAAAAGAGCTATTTGAAACACTGGAAATGTAAATTAGAACAAGCCCGGAGCAGAAATGCTTCCGGGCTTTATTTTTGGTGTGATTATAACTATTTTAATAGTTATCTTGATATACGTCAAGATGCTCTAAAATATTTCTGTTAAATTTGAAAATGTCTATTGACATCTGTTTAATTTTCTGTTATAATAAAGCTAATGAAAGACCACTAAGCAGGAGGATTTAACAATGACTATTTCAGAAATGGCTGAAGTTGTGAAGAACGCTCTGAACGAATACCGAAAAGCAAAAGCAACGAACAATAAAACGATTATTGAACGCGCTGTAAATGAGATGGAGAACGTCTATATCATGGTTTGTTGCTACCCTGTACCGGGTTCTGATATGCTCAGAAAGACTATTCTGGAAGCAAGAACAATTTAACGGAAAGAGGTTTATATTATGATTCCTAATATTGATTCTAAGCCTACTATGAAGCCATTTGAGGACGTTTCTGACATCTTTGTCACTGTAAACTTTGACGGTAAGTATCTTACATGGGTTAAGATTCCAGAAGTGTTTGACGCTCAAACTAATAAGAGCTATAACGCATACTGTTTTGAGCAGAGGTGCCTTGATTATTTCGACGGCTCTTATTGCGTCACTGACCCTAAGAGCGTAAATATGAAAGTAGAATTTTAATGAGGTGTTATAATGAGATGGTATAAGGTTTCTGGGCAGTATGACGATGGTTACAGGGTTTATGCAAAGACTTATTTTGTTTTTGCTGAATCTAGTTCAGAAGCAGAGCAAAAGATTTTCCACATGAAATTGCCGTATGATTGCTCTTTTCTTCCCTGTAATGTTGAAGCGCTTAATGAGAACAAGATTTATCCTATTGAGACAATTTAATGAGGTGATACTATGTGTAGATTTTTGTGTATCAAAGACAGTGACTTCTTTGAAGAGGGAGAAACCTATTTTGGAGAAGTTGAAGCAGACGGAACTTTGGCTATAAATACAGACTTCTATGATGATGATTACGGCGAATGGTGTTATTTCCCGTGTGATGGATGGCAAGAGTTCTTTAAACAAGAAACAGATTAAAATTTAACAAGAAAAGAAATAGCCGGGAAGCGAAAGCAACCCGGCTTTATTATATACCTTGCAACCGTATATAATTATTTTAATAGTTTATTTTTTCTTTTTCTCTTCTTCTTTGTCTGCCTGTGCGTTAAATAGCATTCTCATAGTTCCTACATCATGCCCGGAATATGTCAAACTAGGATTGATAAGTACGGAAGCACGTTTAATGTCACCTCCATACACAAGGAGAATAACAGGTTTTCCGTATAGTCTAAAAGAAAACAAATCTTTACACAAAACATTAGCATTAGCGCGACCATATCCAATTACTTCTGCATAATCGCCCAAAGACATTAGTTCTAGTTTATCCTTATCTGTTTCGTCTGGATTCCAACAAAGAACATTGTGTTCAAAATTAATCCACGGTAACAGTCTATAAACGTAAGACAATTTAGAACGGTTCTTTTTATCACAACTGTAATATAATTCTCTGCAAGCATTTATATAAATTCTGGTAGTATTAAAGCTTGCTCTACCAATAGGCTTTTTAACCCTACCTCTATAAATTCTCTTACTATTGATTTGCATAGTGCTATCTTCATTAATCGTTAAAAGATTCTCACTTTTAAGACTACGAACGAATCTAACAACCGTGCTTTCAGAAGTATCTAAAATCCTTGCTAAATCTTTTCTATACATTAGCTCATTGTTTGTTTTTCTTGGAACATTATCATAATCAAGGAAAGAAGAAAGCATGATAAGCATGGAAATACTTTTATTATTTAAATTAGGAAATAGTTCTTCAACCTTTGAGAATACAAGAAACAGAAATGTTCCAAACTCTTCGTAATCTTTATTTCTGGATTTTCTTTGTAGATACTCTTTTCTTTTTCTGTCTTTATACTTCTGTTCCGTTATGGCAACATCTGCATAACTTGTAATCTCGCCTGTTTTTTCGTTTTTAATTACTTCGTTAGGACTTAAAATATATTCTCCGCATTCTGTCCTCAGACGCTTTGCATTATCATCAAATGATATTGAATTTGTATTTACGTCCGTTTCATATCCAACGCTTAGTTCCGCACGGTTCATTTACATCACCTCTAAAGTATACAACACTGTCAAGACACCTCATAAAAAGTGACTATGATACTTTTTGACTGAAACCTTACTTTTGCTAAATAAATCTTGATGTTTTCGCCATCGTCACCCCTCCTTCCGCCTCATAAAAAGTGACTATGAAAAAATGGCACTTTTACCTTATAGATTCTAGTAGTTTTGCGATTGTACTCCTTCTTAATATCTTTACAAATGTTTTCTTCTTCGCAACAGTCCACTGGACTGTTGCTCAAATAATTTAACATAGATAAATAGTCGGGTTATTTATCTATTCTCTAGTATTGTATCATATACAAAACATTTTGTCAATACATAATAGCAAAATAATCTATAAAAAATTTAGATTACTATTATCAATTATTTTAATATATAAACTTAGTTACACTCGCAGAATAGCTACACCCTTCTGCCCATCACAAGGCAGTCTTAGGTGTAGCGTAAAATGGCGAGAGTGTAACGGGATAAACAATAACAACTAACTGATTATTTTGCGTTAAATTTAACAAATAGTAATAACAATAACTTTTTAAAAATTTAACAAGAAATTATTTATTATAATACTATTATTCAAAATTAAAAAATATAAATAATAATTTATTCTATTTTAAAATAATGCTTGACATATCATGATTACTATGATATAATGCTTACAGAAACTAGGAAATACAAAACAAAGTGAGGTAACAACAATGGAAAAGATGCTCAATGAATTTAAGGAAGAATATGCTTGTCAGTACAGCTTGTATCTGGATAGCTCTGAAGCTGTAGATTCCCTGTCTAAACAGGAAGATTACGATAAACAGGAGATGGCAGATGCAAGGGTACGGTGGCAGAGAAAGCGTTCTGTTATGCGCGAACTGAGACGTGTAGCAAAGATTTTCGGATATACTCAAGAAGATATTGAACGCTGGGAAGATGATGTATATGTGAAGCATTGCAATAACCGCTAAGAAATGAGGTACTAACAATGATTAAAAGTGTATATCTGGAAAATAAAAAGTATACCGAAATTGCACCTCCCGGCATCGTAAAGCAAATGAAAGACCGTGGTATTATTGGTGAGCGTGTTATCTATGATGATGTTTATATTGATGTATATGGTGCCGGTAGCTGGAAAATCTGGTGGCAAGAAATGGGCAAAATTAAAACCTATTACCCTTGGACTGCGATTGTAGACGAAAGGGAGATGTATAATCGTGCTTAATATTGGTGATACCTTGCAGAGCAAAGTTTGCCCTACGATGGCAGGGACTATTGTTAAACTGGATAAAAATAGGGCAGTCATTAGAATTACCCGCACTAAATATAGTAGGGATATCGGAAGAGAGCTAGTGATTGATACTAGTTTCTGGAAGAAAATTTAACAAGTAATTACAGAGCTGGTTTATCTGGTTCTGTTTTATTATGAGGATATAACTATTAAAATAATAAATATAATATCCTGTTAAATTTAAATACAAAATATAAATATTTTAATAGTAAATAATATGGTATGATAAATTATATTCATATACAAAATGAAATATGCTCATAATAAATTTAGAAAAAGACTTGAAAAAATCAATACGGTATGCTATACTATTATTGTAAGGAACATACACCGCAAAATAGAAAGAGGTATTAATTATGATGTATTCTAAACTTGGTCACACTTTCTTTTTCAACAACACTGACGTTTTTGTTGAGAGCGATACGCGAAAAATCACTGACGCTCTGGTGGTAAAGATTTTGAATGCATACCAGAACAAGACTGGTTTGTTTTTCAACATTGATAGCGATGTTATTAACTACCTTAAACCCCGTATTCAATACGCGACTTACGATTTGAAAGAGACTGAAAACGGTTTCAAGTATCATCACATTGAAACTAAAAATGGCACTGTGAATGCACCTATTGATGATAAATCTGTTCTGGTTATTTTGAAATAAATATACAAAGAGGAAGTGAATTACTCACTTCCTCTTTTTGCTGTGCTATAATTTATTATTTTAATAGTTTTCTTGTAATTTGTTATAATCTTCTAATTCCATCCATTTATATCCTTGCGATGTTTTTAATTCTTTTCTAGCGCACGCTCTTATTCCACCGTCATCAAAACCAAAACTTTTCGCTTCTGTTGCAGATTCCCATTGTTTTATAAAATTACCATCTAAATCCATTTGCACTACTGGCTTGCTTGCCTTTTCCCTTGTTTTCTTATTATTTATGGTTTTATTTTTGTTTAGTTCATTAATTTTAAAGCTAATATATTCTTTTACTTGTTCCGTGCTCATGTTATCATATTCGTTCTTTTTAATCCAAAAATATCCATGATATATATTTGTTTTAAATTGAAATGCGTTCATTGCAAAAAGACCATACTCTTCTGCCTCTTTAAAAGATTGCCATTCTCTTATAAAGTTTCCATCCATATCTAATTGCACAATTGGAACGCACCTAGATTTTATACATCTTTCGAGACCCGTTCCATGATGAATATTTTCAAGTCTGGTACACCATTCTAAGTTGTTTACATCATTATTATATTTGTTCTCATCAATATGGTTTACTTCTGGTAAATTATTCGGGTTTGGAATAAACGCAATAGCAACAAGTCTATGAACTAGAAGTTTTTTCTCTTTGCCATCTTTATGCAAACCGACCTTATAATATCCCCTCCCATCTTTATACTGATTGTGCAATACCTCCATCTTACCATGTATAAATTTTTTAATTCCTGTTTTTTCAGTCACCCATCTATCTAAACTTCTAACATTTCCTTTTGTGCTAACTTGATAACTTCCTTCAAACCCTTTAATGTCTTTCCATAATTCAGAAACTAATTTCATAGATATACCTCGTTATAATAATATAAGGTAGAAATTTCTACCTTATATTATTATAACATTTTGTATGTATTTTTTCAATTATTAATAGTTACAATATTTTATATTAATCTTGTAGAGAATTTGTACATATTCACTATTTACTTTTACTATGTAATATAGTAAAATATAATTAGAATCAAGACCATGAAAGATATTTGGAACAGTCTGAAAGTCAAACCTGAATGGTTGACTATGGAGCAGATTGAAGCTTGGGAAAAGGAAATGGAGGGCTAAACATGAAACGCTACGCAACAGAAGCCTATTGGATTGCAAAAGAAGAGCGAGTAGAGCAGGAACGAAAAGAACAGGAATACGAAATGACACAAGAAGATATTGACGATATCAAATATCAAGAAAAAAGAGAAAACGGAGAACTTGATTATATCTTTGGTTAAATTTAAGCGGTCGAAAGACCGCTTTTATTTTATGTTAAATTTAACTATTAAAATAATCATAAATGGCTTTGGGGTATATGTAATTCTGTTCATGTTATAAGTTAATTTTTTTTATGGTTATTTTTGAAAAACGCTTGACTTATTTTATGTGATATGGTATCATATACTTACAGGGAACACCTGAATAATACGAATTAAGAGAGGTATAAAATTATGATGAACGACATTATGGACGACCAGAAAGTTGAGTGCGTGGATGTTGACGGAAATGATACTGTAAAACTCTGGAAATTCTACACAGAAGATGAACGTAAAGCAATGGAAAATGGAATGTGGTATTTGTTGGCAGACTGTGAAATTGCAGATGTCCTTTGTGTGGTAATCTAATGAATCAGGGGAGTAGGCGAAAGCCGAAACCCTGTTTTTATTTTGCCTATAATAATTATTTTAATAGTTAATTATAACAGGTGTAAATAAGAATTGTTCCTGTTTTAAATTATCTATTGACTTTTCTTGTATTAGTGCTATAATGATAATAGAAATTAACCGATGAACAGTTTAAGGAGGATTTTGATATGCGTACTTTCAAGATGAACGACCTTCACAAGCTGGTGGAGATTATCGGCTCTAGCTCTGCAAGCGATGACCGACTTCCCGCTTTCCTTGCAAAGTTTGACTTTGTGGACAAATACGAGACCGATGACGATTCTGTTGTGTATGTCACTGGTAACGATGAACAACTTGAAATCGAGTTCTTTGATATTGATTCCGTATATGACCGCACTTGCAGCGTGTTATATAAGGAATATGGCAATCCCAACTATACAGTTCTCGAATGGGAGAGCCTGAAAGCATGGTACTAATCGAGAGGGCGAAAGCCCTCTTTTTATTCTATACTTTTAATTATTTTAATAGTAATTACATCAGTTTTGTATCGTCAATTTGCACAAAATATTATAGTAAACTTTGTGCAATATGACTATTGACGAAATTCTGATTCTGGTGTATATTAATAATAGAAACTAACCCATACAACAAGGAGGATTTAACGATGACTAGCATCAATGAAAAGTTTGAGACTCTGCGAAGCATGAACACCATCATCAAGAACATGAACGACGAGAGCGCCTATGATGCGTGGATTTATATCATCCCTGATGGCGCTGATGATGATGAACTGATGGAGATTGCAGAAGAGGACGAAGAAAGCTTTGAGGATGCTTGCAAGCTCTTTGCAAAGCTGGTTAAGAAGTATATGAAATACGGTCTGTATGTTGACGGCGAAGTTTACGGAGCAACGGATTAAAGCAAGAGGGTTTAACAATGAAGTTCGTGTGTGATGTATTCAACAAGGTTCAGCTCTTTTGTGACAGATATGTAGTCTTTGCTCAAAACAGCAAAGAAGCACAAAAAGAGCTGGTTGCACGTCTGGATAATGAGACAGACGAAACCAGTAAAGGATTTGATATCATCCGTATCACTGGTATTGTTGAATAAAGCAAAAGGGAATGTGGGCGAGAGTTTGCATTCCCTAACTTTTTATGATAGAATATAACTATTAAAATATTTATGAGAAAAGTATTTAAGAAAAATCACAATCAAAATTTTCTTAAAAACAATAATTATTTTAATAGTAAAATACTAAAATAATTTTAGAAAACGCTTGACAAAATCAAATTTATCTATTATAATACTTATAGTTAGAAAAATATTGAGTGAGCCATAGCGCTCTAAATCGAGATAGTGTGCGTAATTCATCATATTGCATGATGTAGTAAATACTCTCGGTAAGGTTAGTCCTGTATATAGTAGTCCATACAGGCGTTTTTATATAGTCATGTATTATATAAAAACGATGGTCAAAGTAATGTATACAAAATATAAAACTGGTAAAAGAAAAATAAAAATTTAACAAGGAAAATTTCAAAATAACTGTTGACAAATTGCTTGCGAAGTAGTATATTATATACAACAGGAACACACCTGAAATAAAGAAATGAGGTTTTGATTATGTTTGAGTCTACTATTTCCGTTGATATGCGAAATACCATGAAGGCTGAGGCTGTAAAGTACATGGATATTCTCAAGCTCGACAAGCGTTGCATTCAAGCGTTTAAGGCAAAGAAACAATCTGTTTGGATGTCTTCCGGGCCTTTCGGCGGTCTGTATGAAGCAGATGAAAAGCTCAAGAATATGATTAAGGACGTTGAGACTGAGCATGATATTATCGTGTATCACGTTGTAGATGGCTTTGTGATGGGTATGCACTGCTATTCTATGTTGTGCGTCTGCAAGTACCCGGAAGAGTACGAGATGAACGAAGAGGACTTGAAGGATGGCTATGCGTTTAGCTATGTTCTGAATGTTGACGCTCCTGATTGCTCTGAATTTGGAACGATTTGCGTAAAGCCTACTTTTGGCGGTCTGCGTCGCATCGGTTAATTTAACCATAAAAACAAAGGCTCGAAGGTGTAAAAACTTTCGGGTTTTTGTTTTTTGTGGTTAAATTTAAATATTAAAATAGTTAATATTGTCCCTGTGGTTTCAATATCAATTCATCTATAAAGTGAAATTCATTCATGTTAAATTTAGAAAAAGTATTGACATTATGTTAGTGATATGATATACTATTATCAGAGATTGATACACGGTCAATCTAAAAAAGAAACGAGGTAGTATTATTATGAAAAAGTTCGCTGTTGTTATCGCTTCCGTCCTGATGTTCATTACTGTTGGCGTCTGTGGTGTAGCTGCAAATGCCGCAACTGTTGAGCGTACCACAAACAAGGCTGGACACGTTATTGATTCGTTCTATATGATGTGCCGTGTGGTCGATGTGCAGAATGACGGTATCAAGTATATCATTACCGTAGAGGATAACAGCGGTAATAAATGGGAATTTTTTGATAGTGAGGATTACTGGAAGAAAGGCGACAAAATGACGTGTGTGTTTGATTATTGCGAAACTTGCGAGACGCTGGAACTTAATGGCGTTGTAGAAACGGATATCGAAAAGTAAATCATATCGGGCTTGTTGGAGAAATCTGGCAAGCCTGTTTTTATTGGTGCAAATAATTATTTTAATAGTTAAAAATACAAAAGGAAAAATCTGGTACAAAAATTTTCTTGTTAAATCTGAAAATAGGACTTGACAAATACAATTTCGTCCTGTATAATGGATATAATGAAACACGAAATAAACTATTTGGAGGTAACTGTTATGTGGTTTGTTGTGTATCTGGCTTCTATCGTGGGCATGATTTTAGGCTGTGGTCTGATTGTGATTGACTTCTGGTATATCAAGTTTGGTTTCTCTTTTGCAGTATTTGCAATTGGGTTTGTTATTGCTCTGGTATCTGCATACGTCAATACAAAATTGACTGATTAAAACCAAAAAAGAGGAGATGGAATTTTCCATCTCCTCTTTTTTGGTTTGTATTCTTTTGAATATACCAATTTGAAACCGCTTAATTTTAGTTAAATAAAAGATTTATTATTTTTACTTACAATATAATTTATTTCTTCCATTGACATATTTTCATAATCACTTAAATACAAAAGAATAATATTTGAATAGTTAGTATCTTTTGATTTCGCTATATTTGAAACTAATCTTTTGGCAATTCTAAGTTCTTTTGACGCTTCTTTGATAGTGTCCCATTTATTTATTATATTTCCATTTACATCTAATTGTACAATAGGCTTTTTATTATGAACACTATTTTTCCTAATCACTTCTCTTGCTTTTGCAGTAATCATTTCTATGTCATTTTGTGAATAATTTAAATATTCAAATTTTGTCATCCATAAATACTTGTTGTAAATATAAGTTTTATTTTTTATACAATTTATAATTTTTGATTTATCAAACACTTCTTTTATATCTTCTGTGGTATATTCTTTTATAAAAGTTCCATTTAAATCTATTTGTGTGATTATATTCTTATTTTCTTTTTCTTTTACAATGTCCAATATATCTTGTTTCGTTAATGATTTATATTTATCTAAATACGCCCATACATATTTATCATATACGATTTTATTCTTTCTTAATTCCTGTATAAATCTAGTCCCCTCGCTTTCTATTACGCTATTAATTGAATACCATTGTTTTAATGGTATACCTTCTTTTGATAGCTGAACAACTGTAGTTCCTTCTGTTTCTGAAATTTTTTGTGATAATGTTCCGTGATTCATATTATCTTTATGTGTAGCCCATTCTAAGTTACTAAGATTGTTGTTAGCCTTATCTTCATCAATATGATTCACATCTGTGTAAACTTTTGGGTTCGGGTTTGGAACAAATGTATTTAATACGACTCTGTGGACAAACTCTTGTTTTGTAATTCCGTCTTTAGAAAAAGAAACAACTTTATACCCATGTACCCCATCGGTTATATTCTTGTTTTTCCCTTTATAGAAAATTTTGCGCCCATTTTTATACACTACCCATCGGTCAAGACTTCTAAAATTCCCAAATGTGCTTACTTCGTAGCACCCAGAAAAATCTACACCTTTTACAACCTTAACACTTTTCCAAATTTCTATTTCATTATTCATAAACAAAGCCTCATTATTAAAAATTTTTAGATAATTATATAGACTAAAAAATCATTATAATCATCCTATTCTTTATTATTGTACATTTTCAAAATTAAAATGTCAATAGTGTTTTTCTAAAATTATCTATTAAAATTTTAAATATAATCTATCAAAAATATTGATGGTTGTCTACTAAATACAAATTGAAATATTGTGTTGCTTCCAGAGATACCGTAATCAAAATTTTGTGTGCGTTTACTTTGCTAGTATATAGCATTGTCTATACTAGCAAAGTAAACGCACACAATCAATATTTACGAGTTAGATAATAAAACTATATTGCGGAAACAAACCATTCTTAAAACGCCTGTAAATGGCATTATACAAGTAATGATTTATGAGAGAGCGGGCAGAAAATTTAAGATAAAAATTTTTAGATAATTATAGTTCATGATGCAATACAAAACACGTTCTGAAAAATCTGCAATCAAAAAATCATATTGAATATACAAGTATACAATAGCGATATAAAGCAAAGATTGCTAATAGAAAAATTTCTAGCAGTTAGTCAACCTAACTGAAAATACAAAAACATAAATAATTATTTTGATAGTTAGAATAGCAAAGAAAATTTTGTATCGAGTCGGTGTGATATACAAGAAAACAGTTTGAAAAATTTTTCAGATTTTTTGCAATCAAAATTTTAAATGTGGAATTTCCAAAAATAATTATTGAAATAGTTATTAGAAAAACAAAAACGAAAATTTGAATTATAAATACAAAAAGCCCTGTACTTTTCAGTACAGGGCTTACAAAGGGATTCACAAGAGATTATTCAGCGCATTCTTTACAATCCCACATTTCAGAAAGCGCATCGTTAGCATCTGCAATGTTTTCCTCTGGTAGTCGAATGTTCAGGTAGTAACCGCCCTCACAACTGGACGGTTCGCACGTTCCACCGAAACGGCGAACAATGTTCATCACAGCATACTTTTCCTCGGCAGTCTCGGCAATGTAATTCAGCTTTTTCATAATAATCCTCTTTCTCCCGGTGTACACCGGGCTATCAATCTTGTTTCCCTGCTGGGATGGAATAGAGCCGCTTTTAGCGGTGCGACTCTTTAGGGTATCCGCTTTGGGGTTAGACCCCGTAGGCTTTCGTGCCATGATAGAGACCGCAACCAAGGAACTTTGCCCATGTGCTAGTGTCCACCGGTTCCCAGTTGGTAAACTCACCATCACGGTACATCCGCTGTTCACGGATTTGAACACCGGTTTCGGAAAGCGTCTTGCCCAGCTTGCCGATACCGGAACAGCTACCGGTGATGTAAATCACCATGGTTGCCGTCTTGTCGAACTGACCCTTGACATTCCGGCCCTGTTCGACGCTCCACACCTGGCTCTGCATAGCCCACTTGAGCGCACCCAGAGTGCTCTCTGCGTCGTCGCCCAGCAAGAGATGCAGCTCAAGTCGGGGGGCTTTCTTGCGAACGTCTACAGGCACAGGCTCATGCTTGCAGTCGTCTCCAATCAGCGTCTTGTGGCCGGTAGCACCCTTGCTTGCAGCGTAAACACACCGCACCACATCATGCTCACCCAGCGCCCGGTGGCAACACGGGCACACGCTGTTAATGGTGCGGGCACTCAAGCCGCTACCCGCCCACAAGGAACCGATATCCATATCCGCGACGCGGATATCCATAAAAGAATGAACGTACTTCATAATAAAACCACCTTTCAAATTCTGTAAAGATTGTATCACACTTTTGTGTGCTTGTCAACAACTATTTTAATAATCGCTAAATCGTTATTCAGTTATCAAAGTCCTGTCTCCGGTTTACCCTGTCACTGTATCCCCTTGACACCATGGATTATATCACAACGGCCACGCCGTTGCAATCGGCAAAATGCACAAAGATTGCGATTTGATTTTGTGCAAAACGTCAAACATTGTTGTTAGCACTAACTAACTATCGTGTCTGAAATGTATACGTGCTGAGACGGGCAGAAACGGCCCTAAAAACGGCTTTTGTGTTCGACGTGTTGTTTTATTGGTAAAGGCACAAAACGCTGTACAGGGCTTTACAGGGCCGTTTCCGTGGATTATATCACGCTTTGCGCCGTCGTTCTCAAATTCCAGAAATGGTACATTGACAATTTTTTATCAATACAACGGAATTTACAAATTTTGGAGATAAAAACAACGAAATGTTGTTATAGCCCTTATTTTTTCATGACCCAAAATTTTCTCTATGACATCACACTAATAATGATAATATTAAAAATCGTCACCAGAAAATTTTCGTTCTGACACTATAATCTCATAAATCAAAAAAGCAACCACCGAAAAATGCTCGACAGTTGCCATAATAAACCTAATTTAACAGATATTATTAATGTTTTTCTTCGCAATCAATCATCTACATCTACCCAAATTATTTTCCTTTCATTGTCTACAGTTGCATTCTTTGGAAAGCGTTCATCGTCTTCATCTTCAAAACGAATAGAATCATAGAAATAATCTCCATGAATTTCTATGTAATAATCTAGTATGTTATTCTCTTTACAATAGTCATAAAATTCTTGAACAGTCATATTAGCTCCTTTGTACTTTAATATTTACGAACCTTGTCGAAAATAAAAGCATTTTCATTACAATTGATAGGAGAAATCTCCCACCGATACTTAGTTTTTCTATTTAGCATCTCTGGGCGCAGCTCCATTCCGACAAAAATTTCTTCATCACAAATAGGATAGTCATCCATACGAACCATTCTCTGAATCTCAGGAACCCAACACAACCACATATCATTGTTGTCCCCATCTACAGGTCTAGCTTTCATAGCAGTATTCTTAATAAGATAAACTAACATATCATAATAAGATTTCTTAACTATCATCACCAGTTCTCCTTATTATCCTCCATTAATTCTTTGATGCTATCATTAATAAATTTCTTTTCATCCTCAGTAAGTCTTTCTATATTAAACATTCCTTTTTCTTTTGAGAAATGTTCTAAAGAACACTCCATAATCCAATGTTTCTGTGCTTTAAAATTAAAAATGAAGAATGCGTCAAATTCAGGGTTGTAGATATACCAATCATCTACATCGTACAAAGTATAAAAATCAGAACAATCATCTAGCTGGATTTTGTACGATGTGTGGCTGTGTAAATAACGCAATGCTTGTTCCCAAGTCCAATCCATCTTAACCAAAAATCAAATCCCCTTCCTTTTCTACGACATATTTTCCTCCTTCATGAATAAACCTACTCAAAAGTTCATTAGAACAGTTTTTGCAGAAGAAGTCAATATAACCAGCTTGAACATCATTCATCTTGTATGCACTAGCTAGATTATTCTCAAGACAACGAATTTCTCCAATCAGCGTTTCTTTTGTCATACCTTTAAGGGTAGAATCACTGTAAACATGAATCGGATAATTTTCATATAAAGTCATCGTTATTCTTTCTCCTTCACAAAATAATGCCCGTAATCATAATGAAGCGGACTGCTAATTATATCATATTCTTTCTTCATATTATCACTAAATTCAAACAGAACTTTAGAAATTCTAAAAACATTATACCACCAAGTATTTATCTTTCCAATGCTTCTAGGGCGATTAGCAATAATTCTACCAAGAATATACTGCTTCCATTCGTCTTCCCAAACATTATATTGGTCTAAGAATTGTTGTAAGATATCCTGATTTATATAATAGGCTTTAAATCTAATTGTTGCACTTTTATTTCTCAAAAACTCCATATTCATCAGTAATAACCCTACCATCTGCGTGAAAATATTCTAAAGCGATACACTTAATACGATTTTCAACTTCTTTTAAAGAGATAAATTTTCTTGACACAATAATATATTCGTTATCATTATCTGGACATCCAAAACAAATGGAATAAACTCCATCAGGATTTTTAAAAGATGAACGATATTCGAGAAGAATCTTCTTATGGTTATATACAGATATGCTATTGCAAATAGCATATAAAATGCAATCTAAATCTTCTTCTGGAATCCAATAATGACACTTAGGAGTATTTTTTATAAGAACCATATCGAAACCGCCTTTCTTATCTTTATTATAGCAAAAAGAAAAGGATATGTCAATAGACATATCCTAAATATTACCAATAAATTTCTGTTAAATTGTTAGACTTTAGAAATTCATTTGTTAAATTGAAATGATTATTCCCAAAGAATCCTCTATAAGCTGATAGTGGACTAGGGTGTGCAGACTCCAAAATAAGATGCTTACGATTTGTAATCAACTTCTTTTTACTTCTGGCATAAGAACCCCAAAGAATAAACACCTTTGGACTATCGTTACAATTTAGCATAGAAATTACATTGTCTGTTAAAATTTCCCAACCATGTCCAGCGTGGCTTCCCGGCTCATGCTCTCTTACAGTTAGAATAGAATTTAACAGAAGAACACCTTGCCTTGCCCATCTTGTTAAATCGCAACTCCACTCCCCTTGAAGAGCATTTTCGTCTATGATTTCTTTATGAATATTTTTTAGAGATGGCGGCTCTTCCATTCCTTTATGTACAGAGAATGATAACCCCATCGCTTGACCGAGGCCATGGTAACAGTCTTGACCAAGAATAATAACTTTAACATCTGGCAAATCTGTTAGCTTAAATGCGTTAAAAATATCATCCATTGGTGGGTAGACCGTATGAGTCGCATATTCCTGTTTCAGAAACTTTCTCAACTCTTCATAGTATGGTTGATTCTGCTCATTGTCAAAGAATAGTTGCCAATCATTACCAACATTAATCATCTCGACCAATTTCCTTTTTAAATTCAATGTAATCATCAACGGCTAGACGGAATTGATTTTCAATATCATCTTCTGTCTCTGAATTATAATCAACCAAATCCTTTATGTCAAGAATCCACCCATAATATAGGTTATCTTCTGTACTAAAGTGGACATATCCCTCATATCCTTTATATTTAAGTATTTTTTGATTATTCCACATTGTACTCACCAAAATCCATAAACTCATTAATTTCTTGGTCAATTTCTCTCATTTCGCTAAAGAGCTTATCATATTCACTTTTACTATCAGTCTTCAAGCTAAGTTCATTTTTTACTTCACGAAGATGTTTCATTGTAGCATATTGACCAGTCCTATCTTCTTCTCGTGCAACGTTAATATTGATTTTCTGTCCACAGAATGGACAATAATTAATCCTGTGATAAACAGGTTCGGTATAGCCTTCCCAAGCAACCGGCTCTTCAAACGTAATAGAGAAGCCGGGAACTACGTTTCCTTCTTTATCAAGATATTCATTCGGGTCATTATAATTACATTCATCATTAAATTTAATATATTCAGAATCTTTTAGTTCATCACAACAATATTCAAATGGAATATATTTATAGGAATAATTATCGTCTCCATAATTATCCTGATAATGAATCCTAATAACGTCAATATTCATTATAACCCTCCTTGTACGGTAATTCTTTGGCGGTTTCTAAAAGAATTTTCCAAATATCTTCATAAATATTACGAATCAATTTAACAAGAAACTCATACTCCATAATAGTATTGTTTTTCCCTTCAATATCAATACTTTTAAATGGTTGCCAGTATACAGAACTATTCAGATGTTTTGGACGAAGATACATTGCAAAATAATCACATTTTTCATTTAATTTGGATAGGAAACATTCTGCATCTTTAACATCACAAAAACAGATATAGCCTCCATCAAAATATGCTACGGTATCACCTTTGCTACTTGGTTTCTTATATGGATGTCCTTCACAACAGTTACCAGTATAATAGCCCTTTTTATTCAAGATTTCAATAACTTCTGCAATACGATAATCACAATCGAAGGTCGTTATCGTGCCATAAATAGGAATACTTAATTTAACAAAATGTGAACTCCATAGATGCTCGTAAGCCATTGGTTCAGTTCTCCTTGAATTTATTATGGTTCTTTACCATATTATTCCATTTCATTGCAGCCATAAATCTTGATGGAAAACGTTCCGTCTTTGCACCACAATGATTACATACAGCCCAATAAACCTTATATTCTGGCGTTGTTCTTGGATACACTGTAATGCTCTCGATATGCGGAGCCCCATGGCAAATCGGACACTCTTTAAGTGCGACCATATTTATCCCTTTCCGTTGGCTTCTCCACCTTGCAAACGGTCAGCTTATTGAATCTCTGATTCTTAAATTCGATTTGACCATTCATTTCTTTGCCTTTTACTACATCATGGCGAACAATCGCAATAAGAGACTGATTTGTGCTGTTTGTGTTAAATAGACGAACATGAAATACATCAGCTCCGTAGATATCCTTCCCGTTTGGAATACAAGAATATTTACGCATATTGAACATACGTTCGCACCACAGCTTTGAGCAATCAAAATAGATAGGTTCAAAATTACCGTTTTCTAAGTTTTCAAAAATACTAGGGTTAATATAAAAATGTTGCATAATTATGTATTATTGTTACCTCTTATTTATCCTCTACAATTTCAATTCCAATAAAATCAGCAAGACATCTATGGTCTGAATCGCAATGATGGATTGCATGAGTCCATTCGAGTCTGTCAATTAATTCATCAACTGTATTTTTTGTTTCGTCTCCGACAATATTACCAAACTCTTCATCACAATATTTACAACGATAAATTGCATAATAATAATCCATTTTAATACCCCTTCTTGATATAATGACCACACATAATTCTGTCGCCTTCTGGTGTGCCTGTCTTACAAATAGAACTCCAATCAACTGGAACAATGCTTGTTTCTTCCCAGTTACCATATCCAGAAATTACACACCACTTTGCAAACTTATACGGGTCAAAATAGCTGTTAGGATATGCACGATAAGGTAGAATATAGAACCCTCTGTAAATATCTCCGTTTCCATCATGAAAATATACGAGGTCGTTTTCTTCTGGAAATCTCTCTGATAGCTTAATAAATTCGTTCATTTTTTCACCCCTTATTAATAGCAATGTTGATAATACGACTAAGTTCATTCTTAATATTTTGAAGTTCTGCAAGTGCACCATTTAGCGTATCAATATCACCAGAAGAGATTTTATCACGCAAAACCCGTTCAGCAGTGGAAGAAATAGCTCTGTCAAGTGTGCTGTAATACTTTGGTTTACTAATGAAAGTTTTTTCGTCTTTATTTTTCTTTGGAATACCAACAGTATAACAGTTGTTGTCTGCGTCCAAATAATAATCATTAATCAAATGAATCATATTTATCTCCTATCATTAAAAGATGCTTTTTATTGTCAAAATTATTCGTTATATTGCACAATAATTTAACAGAATAATTATACTTGTTTATGCAATCTATACAAATTTAGTAGTAACAATTATCTTCGAGTATATTATCCGAGTTTACATTAGGGTACATAGTTCCAACTTCAATTTCTTTAACTCTGCGACGAAGCGTTTCATGCGAACAAGATTTAGAGAAAGCGATATTGGAAATGCCTTTTGTAAGCACAGGATTTTTAATCCACTCATCATCAAGACCATCTTTGAGATGATTTATGGCGTATTTTTTAATATCGAACAAACCACAAAGCTGATTCTCGTAAGAATAATTATCTTCCCAAGTAAGCCCATTATCATAATCTTCAACTACTGCCCAAAGTGTCATTTCTCGTCGCCATCCTTTGTTTCATAATATGCTTCGGCAAGTTCTCCATATTTAACGGATAATTCATTCGTGTTTTCTGTCAAATAAAAGTATTTGTCTTCTGTATCCAGTTTACGAATAATCCATTCTTGATTCGCTAGGATATGAGAAATGCCTGTACAAATAAGTCCAAATTGTTTATTCGTCATAATGTCCTCCAATTTAACAAGAGTATTTTGCCTTAGCATTGTCGGGTAACGCTTTGGCTTTGCTTCTGTAAGTATTATATCACAGTTAGAATGCTATGTCAAGCATAATTTAGAAGAAAATTTTCAGATTACTTTTAATATGATTATATAGTAATTATTATTAGTATATTTATATATCTAATATTATA
>ERZ840057.427-NODE-427-length-44878-cov-621.585971_pt1 | contig 44878 bp, 28 predicted proteins | sample MGYA00519907_ERZ840057 | MGnify/ENA primary metagenome ERZ840057 (study PRJEB31850, sample SAMEA3708862) | human gut metagenome | biome: human gut; feature: human-associated habitat; material: faeces | place: China | collected 2014 ...
TAGAAACACACACAAAAAAAGGGTGCGTCACAGACTTATGACACACCCTCTTTTGTTTTATCTGTTTACACAATCTGTTACTTTACATACTTCTTACCGTTCTTGATAACAATACCCTTGGCAGAAGAAGAAACCTCCTGACCAGCCATATTATAGGTCTTACCATTCTTCTTGGCTGCGGCAGCGTTTACAGAAGAAATTCCGGTGCTAGTGCCTATCGTATACTTAAAGCCAAAGAAACCCATTTTAGTACCTGCAGCAAGCACATAGTATGTACCACCAGCAGCAACGTTGAAGGTTACTATACCATTAGACTTTTCGGCAATAATATTTTCATTTTTCTCGTTCAGTGTGAATTTCTGAGATTCACCATCCTTTGCGCTTGGCAAATTATAAGAAGCAGGAGCTACCTCTGCAAAATCTGCATCCAAGATATGGAAGCCCTTGGTTGCATTCAATTGAACTGCTACTGTTAAAGAACCTGCTTTTGTGGTCTCGAACTTGTAAGCGCAGCCAGTAGGCTCAGCACCAGAAACCAACTTACCGCTGTTCTTACCACATACGTAAGCAGTAAAATCACCATCAGCCCAATTATCGGTAGCCTTACCATCTGCAAAAGCAGTACCAGCATTCTCCATATAAGTCAAAGTGACATTTTTTACTGACGTAATCCTATCACCAGCATTTACCTTGTCACCTACCTGCACAGCATAAGTTCCCTGAGCATTAACACTTGCAGCCAAAGCTACGGCTGCGATAAGAGTAAAGAATTTCTTCATAATCGTTTTATTTTAAGTTTATATATTATTAATTAGTTGCTGAATAACTTTATTTTAGTTTGATTCATTTACTAGTTCTTTTCGGTGGCAAAAATAATAAATCATTTTGAGAATCTCAGAAAAATGTAAACCAAAATGAACTAAAACTACGAAAACGATTACGTAAATCCAAACGTCAAGTACCAGAATATAAGAGAGTTTTAGCTAGCAGACACAAAACGGGCTGAAGAGACAGCAGCCCCTTCAGCCCGTTGCAGAACTATATACTAAATTACAGTATTTTATCCTTCCTTTATCTTCCAATCACTAATTGTCCGCTGATTACTATCGTAATTAACACCAATTTTGAACAAGCGTTTACCATCAGCAGAATATGGAATCAGATATCCCTTTTCATCTATCTGTTTGAAAGCTTCTTCGGCAGAACCATCATACTTCAATTCGAAAACAAATACAGCATCAGGCATATATACCACTGCATCAGCCCTGCCTATTGCACTATCCTCCTCTACCCTCATATGGGCGCCCATCAGGTTGAAGATAAGATAGAACACCGTCTGGAAATCCCGTTCGTTCTTATTGCTCAAACGGTTGGAGATGCTGGCAAGATACGCTTTCAATCGAATCATTGCTCCCTCTACATCTCTATCATAAAGCATTTCCAGGAAATCACCCACCAGACTATTATTATCCAAAGATATTGGTGAAAGATAGTTAGGTGCAAGACTCTTGAGCATACCTATTTTTACCTCCCTGTTAGGATATTCCAGTGTATAACGATGCAGCATCGGATTATACTTCTTGATGGTGAGATAACCGCTCTGATAGAGCAACGGAAGCGCAGAAGTCATCATTTCCGGCGAAACATCAAAGTCATCCACATCACATGATTTCTTCTCAATATCCATCACATTGACGTGATACTTCTGCAATGTCTTAATAAGATAAGACGGAGTACCCGAGCCAAACCAGTAAGGAGCAATATCCCGTGCATTCAGTGCCTTTACCAGGCTGAACGGATTGAAAACATCTTCAGATTTCTTACTGAAATGATAGCCGTCGTAGAATCTTGTCAGCTCTGCCAGGCACTCCTCATACGTCATACCCAGGTCTTCTCCCAAAGCCTCAATATCCGGTTTCATCTGCGTGATAAGCTCCGTCTTGCTGATACCGCAGATGGCGGAGTACTGGTCGAACATGCTGATATTGTCGAGGTTATTCAGCTCGCTGAAGATGCTGAGCTGCGAGAACTTAGTGATACCTGTGATGAAGGTAAACTCCAGGTATGGGTCGAGCTTTTTCAGAGGACTGTAGAAGTTCTGCATGATGCGGCAGAGGGGCTGCAGGTTCTCCTTCTCATGTACCACATCCAGCAATGGGGCATCATATTCATCGATGATGACAACCGCCTTTTCGCCCGTTTGCTCATAAGCACGCTTTACGATACCATCCAGTCTTTCATTAGGATATTTTTCACCTTCTCCCTTACCGTATAGCTTTTCATAGGGCAAAAGCTGTAGATTCAGATAACTGTTCAAGGCATCAGCATCAAAGTGCTTGGCACCGCTCATATCAAAATGAAGCACAGGATGCTTCACCCATTCCTTCTCATAATCAGCTATTGCCAATCCCTCGAAGAGTTCCTTTCTACCCTCGAAATAAGCTTGGAGAGTAGAGGCAAAGAGCGACTTTCCGAATCGTCTTGGACGACTCAGAAAGACATACGACATCTGCTTTTCTCTGAAATCCACGATATATCGGGTCTTATCTACATAGAGATAACCTTTCTCACGGAGTTTTTCGAATGTCTGTATCCCCACAGGGTATTTATTTACTATTTTTGCCATAATCTTACAAACTTTACGTTTTGCGCGGCTAAATTACAAAGAAAATCTGAATTAACCAAAGAAAATATCAAATAACTTAACTTTCACTTATCAAGAAATGAAAGGAGATAAGGAAGTACTGTAAAGATAGCCAGTATTGCCCCACACGCCATGGGCTAGGAGCTTTTGGACCTTCAGCCCGTTCTTGAACCACTTGCGAAAGTTCTGTGATTTATTATTATAATTTGGTTTAAAATTCGTTTGTTTTACGCCTGCAAAAGTACGACTTAATTCTCATTTGGCAAAAGGAAAGAGAGATAAAAAGACGGAAATGTACGAAAACGATTGCGTAGCTTTTACAACAAAATTGAAACAAAAAGTTCTTAAATAGAAATAATAAGTGTATTTTTGCACCAACAAACTTAAAATATAAACTGAAAATAAAAATTATAATAAGTATAACAACCTAAAAGGCAAACAAATGAAAAAGAATCTACTCAGATTGGGGCTCTCACTCATAGCCCTGTTTGTTATGGTAGTAGCAAATGCGCAAACCTACCAGAACGAAGAAGCTAGCGTTTCATGGCCGTTTAATGACGACAACTACGCTACGCAGTACACTAAATCACCAGGAAATGGTTTCAGTCTGGTTTCCGTAAACACCGGTGACTTGAAGTATTCTCTCAAGACATCACAGACTACAAAAGACAAAGACGGAAACAAGATGGTCATGGCTGGTTTCGGTCCTGTTGGCACAACAAAAGCCGTAGAATGGACCGTTAAACCAAGCAAGGGTCTTACATTCACCCCAACATCTATCAGTACCTACGTAAACCGATTCGGTACAGATGCAGAAAATGGAGTAACCGTAACCGCCAAACTTAGCAACGGAACTTCTGTAGACTTGGGTAATTTCACTGCATTAAGAGAGAACAAGACAACAGAGACTGACAAGTTTTCGAAAAATGAAAACCTGACCAACCATATCGTCATCCAGCTCACTGCCGAGCAGCAAGCCCAACTGACATCAGCTGAAGGCTTCACGCTAAGTTGCACCGTTGGCGTTGGCTCTACTAAGCAGCAAGGCTTTGCCGATGTACACATCAATGGTCTCTTGAACGGAACCGTTCAGCAGGTTGAACAGTACACCCTGTCGGCTGCCGTTTCAACCGTAGGAGCAGGAACAGTCAAAGTATCTCCTGCAGGAACCGTATTTGATGCTGAGACATCAATCACCGTAACAGCAACAAAGAATTTCGGCTACAAGTTTGTCAACTGGACAGATGCCAACAACCAGGTGGTATCTACAGATGAAGCATACACCTTCTCTATCTCTGCCAACACAGCATTGAAGGCAAACTTTGAGAAGATAAACACCTACGCATTGAATTACAAGGTTGAAGGTGGAGCAAAAGACTATATGATAAGTGCCTCTCCTGTCCCAACCGTTGTTGAAGGAAAGAACATGTATGAAGAGGGAACAGAAGTAACCCTCACAGCCAGCAGCAACGACATCCTCACCTTTACCAACTGGAATGATGGTGAAACAGGAGCAGAACGCAAAATAAAAATGAACGCCGACCAGTCATTCACTGCTGCATATTCTGCAAAAGACTTCATCGCAGGCTGGGACTTCTATAAGTCAGCAAGAGAAGGTCGTACAGCAGACTTCGCTGCAGAAGACAACGATGTAGACCAGCTCATCCTGCGCGATGCAGACGGAAATACATACACATGGCTCGACAAGAGCAACAGCGCAGGCGGCTACGAAGGAAAGAATGCTGCAGTAAACTGGACCACAGTCAGCACCAAGCCACTGGGTGAGACCTACTGGCAGACCAAGGTCAACGCAACAGCCTTTACCGACATCAAGGTAAAGAGCAGCATGCTCTACAATTATAACGCATACGAAACATATAATGTAGAATACTCTCTCAACGGAACCGACTGGACCAAAGTAGGTGCCATCAATATGCCAGGAGCCAAAGCCTGGACAGACGGAGAGTTCACTCTCCCATCCGATGCCAACAACAAGGCAGAAGTATACATCCGCTGGATTGCCGACAAGACTTCTTCCATCAAGGGAGCAACAGGCGACAACGACGGAATCTCTATCACAAATATCTACATCACAGGTACTGCCCAGCTCGTTAACGACGGCAAGGCCCCTGTACTCGTAAGCACCATACCAGCAGAAGGCGCAACCAACGCATCTGCCAACGGCAAGATTGTACTGACTTTTGATGAGAAGGTAAAACTCACCGGCAACGCAGCCGCTACACTCGGCACACAAAAGATTGAAGGAGCCGTATCCGGCAAGACCATCACCTTTGCATACAAAGGCTTGAACTACGCTACAGCTTATACCTTCACACTCGCTGCAGGTTCGGTAGCCGATTTGACAGACAATGCCACAGACCAGGAAATCATTCTGAACTTCACTACCAAGACCAAGCCAGCTGTAACCAAGGCTCTCTACGACTTCATCGTCCCAACCGACGGCGACTTCAAGACAGCACTTGATGCAGCAGCTAAGCGTACAGATACTAGCAAGCGTTTCCGCATCTTCATCAAGCAGGGCGACTACAAGATTCCTGCAGACGAGAAGAGTAAGGTAACAGGTAGCGACGGCAAGAGTTATGCTAACCCAACCACCTATATGAATACGCCAAACGTATCAATCATTGGTGAAGGCATGGACAACACCTCACTGACCAACACCGTTCCAAACTCAGGCCAATCAGCCAACGTATTGGAAGGTATCGGCAAGGGTGACGTACTCTGCTTGCAGAAGGGAGCAACAAACACCTATTTCCAGGATCTGAAGATGTACAGCAGTATGGGTGATGCCAAAGGTCGCGACATCGTACTCAACGACCAGAGCAACAAGACCATCTGTAAGAACGTAAGCCTCTGGGCTTACCAGGACACCTACGTATCAAACAACCAGAATGGTAAATTCTACTTCGAAGACGGAATCCTTCGTGGTCGTACCGACTACCTCTGCGGTAAGGGTGATGTATATTATAATAATGTAGAACTCTGGATTTGCGAAAAGGGAGGCTATCTCGCAGTTCCTTCTCAACCAAAGAAGTATGGATACATCTTCAAAGACTGTACCATCAAGGATGCTACTGAGGCAAAAGACCTGAATGGTAACTACGCCTTAGGTCGTCCATGGGGCAAAGGCACACCTATTGCACTCTACATCGACACCAAGATGGAAGCTATCCCTTCAGCAGCAGGATGGAACGAGATGAGTGGCGGTTACCCTAAGCGTTTCGCTGAATACAACTCATACACATCAACAGGTAGCGTAGTAGACCTCAAGGACAGAAAGAAAGTTTACGATGCCTACGATTCAAAGGATGGTGACAATTATGTAAACCGTCGTAATGAAACAGCAGGAGACCCTATCCTCGCAGCAGAGGAAGCAGCGTTCTACACTGTTGAAAACATAATGGGTCAGGATGATGACTGGGATCCTACAGCAGCCACCGAGCAGGCTTCAGCTCCAACCAACGTAAAGTTGAACGGCACAACCCTCGCTTGGGACAATAACGACTACGCTCTTCTCTGGGCAGTTTGCAAGAACGGCAAGGTAGTAGACTTCACCATCACTCCTAGCTATATCGTTGATGACGCCTCTGCAACATGGAGCGTACGTGCAGCCAACGAGATGGGCGGTTTGAGCGAAGCTACAGTTGTTGGTCAGGGCACCGGCATCCACAACATCGCCGCAGCTACAGATGCAGCAGTCATCAAGACCGCCATCTATGCAGCCGACGGCACCCAGCTCTCAAATCTTCAGAAGGGTATCAACATCATTGTGAAGACCCTGGCAGATGGTAGCAAGAAGACAAGCAAGGTCATCGTAAAGTAAAGAAACTGAGATCATAAGTAATTAGATTGACAGATAACATTCGGAGTGCAATATCCCCATCCTCTTTCAGAAGGGGGCTGGATATTGCACTTTTTTTGTTCCCTCAGCTTCTGAAACAGCAGAAACGGGAACTGAGAAAACAGACCATCGAAATGTAAAAAACAGAGTATTTACGAAAAAATCTGTAAACGTTTACGTTATTTTTTACCCCCAATATACCTATATTCTCATATTTTTTATATACTTTTGCAACAAGAAAACCAAGACTTAGCTATTGCTATGCATCTAGGTTGCCCCATCGGAGCCTTCGGGTTCCAGGAGGAACATCCCTTCAGCAAGCATCTGCTCAGAACTGGAATTCTACTTAAAAACATTAAGAAAAAACATTAGAATATTAGTAATTTAGAATAAGTTTTATCTAAACCTAAAGTGTATGTCTGGTAATTATAGAAAAAAGAAAATTGCTTTGGCAGGCGCACTGATGTTCGTAGTAACAAGTGTATCTGCACAAACAGTAAAAGGCGTTGTTACTGACAATACGGGCGAGCCAATCATCGGCGCATCTGTCATGGAGGTAGGTGTAGCTGGCAATGGTGGCGTGACCGACATTGACGGTAACTTCACAGTAAACTTAAAAGGCAAAAGCAAGAAACTGAAGATTTCATACATCGGTATGAAAGCAAAGGAAGTAAGCGTTGCAGGTAAAGAAACTATCGACGTCAAGCTTGAGGATGACAACACCACCCTCAACGACGTGGTTGTAATCGGCTATGGTACTGTTAGAAAGAAAGACCTCACAGGTTCTGTATCTTCTATCAGCGACAAGCAGATTGCCAACATTCCTGTTTCTAACGTAAGCGAGGCGATGACCGGTAAGATGGCTGGTGTAAACATCACCACCACTGAGGGTTCACCAGATGCTGACGTGAAGATTCGTGTGCGTGGTGGTGGTTCTCTTTCACAGGACAACTCTCCTCTCTACATCGTAGACGGTTTCCCAGTTAGCTCAATCAGCGACATCGCTCCAAGCGAGATTCAGAGTATTGACGTATTGAAGGATGCTTCTTCTACAGCCATCTATGGTGCCCGTGGTGCCAACGGTGTTATCATCGTTACAACCAAGAGCGGTTCTGAGGGTAAGACTCAGGTAAACTTCAATGCTTCTCTCGGCTACAAGAAGGTTTCTAAGTTGGTGAAGACTATGTCTCCATACGACTATGCATACTATCAGTATGAGTTGGGTAGCACTGACTATGGTAACTACAACGATCTCGATATCTGGAAGTCTATCGAAGGACGTGACTATCAGGATGAGGTATTCGGCCGTACAGGTAACCAGAAACAGTATAACGTGAACGTAAGCGGTGGTACCAAGGACCTGAAATACAACATCGGTTTCTCTCACAACGACGAGAAGAGCATCATGCAGGGTTCTGGCTATGCCAAGAACAATGTAAACGCCAAGATTAATGCCAACCTGAACAAGTGGTTGTCTCTCGACTTCAATGGACGTATGGCATTCACCAAGCTGGATGGCTTGAATGGTGGTGCAGATACCAACGAGTCGAGTGCAGCAAACTCAGTTGTTGCCAACACCGTAAGATGGAACCCGGTAGAGCCTCTCTCTGGTACATCAGACGATGATGAGGAGAACAGCACATCTACACGCCGTAACCCAACAGAGCGTATCACCGATACCTATAAGTATCAGGAGCGTTTCCAGCAAAACTACAACGTTGGCTTAAACTGGAAGCCATTCAAAAATATCACATTCCGTTCTGAGTTCGGCTATGGCTGGAAGTACAACAATACCGAACAGGTTTGGGGTTCTAATGCAACTACCAACTCTAAGTATGGTTACAACGGTCAGCCACAGGCACAGTTCGTACGCTTGGAGAACAAGAACTGGCGTAACGCAAATACATTGACTTACGACAACAAGAAGCTTTTCCATGGTCGTGACCATATCAATGTATTGGTAGGTCAGGAGTGGAGCAGCAGCCAGGACGTAACCCGCACCAACACTTCTGTAGCCTTCCCTACTTCATTCACATTGAACGAGGTATTGGCAAACACAGCAGCAGGTACAGCACTTCCAAACGAAGGTAATATCAAGGCAGAGGAGAACATTCTCTCTTACTTCGGCCGTATCAACTATACACTCAACGACAAGTATCTGGCTACCATTACCGTTCGTGCCGATGGTTCCAGTAAGTTTGGCAAGGACAACCGTTGGGGTATCTTCCCATCAGCAGCCTTGGCTTGGCGTATGTCTGACGAGGAGTTCCTGAAGGGTGCTTCCAGCTGGCTTTCTAACTTGAAGGCCCGTCTGAGCTTCGGTACAGCAGGTAACAACCGTATCAACTCTGGTTTGTTGACTACCACCTACTCTATGGCAGACAACACATCAAAGGCTCCATTCTTCGATGAGAACAGAGCTTCGATGCTTGAGCATGGTAAATTTCTCTATAATCCAGACTTGAAGTGGGAAACCACAGTGACCCGTAACTTCGGTATCGACTATGGTTTCTTCAATGGTCGCCTCAGCGGTACATTGGACTTCTACTGGAATACCACCAAGGACCTCTTGATGCAAAGTATCGTTCCAGCCAACACAGGTTACTCTTACCAGTTCCAAAACTTCGGTAAGACCTCTAACAAGGGTGTTGAGTTGGCACTCAATGCAGTAATTGTAGACAAGAAGAACTTCGGCTTGAACTTCAACTTCAACGTATCTTATAACAAGAACAAGATTGATGAGTTGAACATGGAGAACCCATGGCAGAGTTCTAACTGGAGTGGTTCTACCATCGCCAAGTATGAAGACTTCCGCGTAGAGCAAGGCGGCCGCCTCGGTGAACTTTGGGGCTACAAGAGCAATGGTTTCTACACCGTATTTGATGCCGCAACAGGCAAGGGTGACTTGGTATTGAAAGAAAACGGCACCTGGGCACTGGCAGAAGGCGTAAAGGACAACAGCTACAAGCTCTTCGGCGGTAACCTCTATCCAGGCGTTGCCAAGGTAGAAGTTGACGAGAATGGTGAAGCAGTGAAGCAGCGCCTGGGTAACACCGTACCTACCACAACTGGTGGTTTCGGTTTCGACGGTCACGTTGGTAACTTCGACTTCAACCTGTTCTTCAACTACTCACTGGGCAACAAGCTGGTGAACGGTACCAAGCTTGCCAACTCATTCTACGCAGGTTCAGCCAAGAACTACAACCTAGTGGATGACTTCAACGTAGGCAACCGCTATACCTGGATTGACCCAGCCAACGGAAACAACATCGGCCGCCCATCAGCTAGCCTCATCACAGAATATGGTGGTGTAGAAAAGGTGATGAACCGCTTGAACGAGATTAATGCCAACGCCAATATCTACAATCCAGCAGGCGTATCAACCATGCAGCTCATCAGCTATGCTGTAGAAGATGCATCCTTCTTGCGTCTGCAGAACGTAACAGTGGGTTACACCTTGCCAAAGAAGTGGGTAAACAAGTGCTATATGCAGAACGTACGCATCTACTTCACAGGTTACAACCTGCTTTGCTTCACCAACTACTCAGGCTACGATCCAGAGGTTGATACAAGTTCTAAGAAGAACCCAATGACCCCAGGTATCGATTATGCAGCTTATCCAAAGAGCCGCACCTTCGTAGGTGGTATTAACGTTACATTCTAAAACTTTATAAGATAATAACAATGAACAAGATATTATATGCATTTGCATTGGCAGGCGTATTAGGATTGTCTTCATGCTCCGACTTCCTGGATCAGACCTCTCCATCAGAGATGACTGCTGAGAATACCTACGCCTCACCTTATTATACCAATCTTCGCGTCAATAAGCTCTATGGCGGAATGGCTCAGGACCGTACCTACGCACAGGACCTGTCTATTGTATGGAACCTGAACAGCGACTGCGAATTGATTGACGGTCTTGGCAGCAATGCTACCAACACCTCAAGTGAACGTGGTAACATGAACTATAACATGGACCCGGGATGGAGCAAGATCAGCGGCGTATGGGATGCTGAGTATGGTATCATCGAGGATGCCAACCAGATTATCGAGGGTATCCGCAGCAGCGCAACTCTCACTGCCGGTGGTGCTAACCAGAAGTCTATGGAACGTAGCCTCGGCGAGGCACTCACCATCCGCGCCATGGTTTACTTTGACCTGGTTCGTATTTTCGGTGATATTCCTTTCAAGGTTGAAGCATCAAAGTCTGACTTGAGCAACGCTTACCTGGAGAAGACCGACCGCGACGTGATTATGGATTCCCTGATGAACGACCTGGATGAGGCTATCGAATACTTGCCATGGGCAGACCAGGCAACAGGCTATACCACAGAGCGCACAACCAAGGGTTATGCTCACGCTCTCCTGGCACAGATTGCCATGACACGCGCCGGCTACGCCATCCGTGAGAAGTCAAAGGACGGATATGAGACAGCATCTTACAGCGATGCTACTTATCCAACACAGCGCCCTGGTGCAGCAGACCGCAAGGCTCTCTACGAGCGCGCCCTGAAACACTGGTCAGCTATCATCAACGACAATACACACAACCTCAACCCATCTTTCGAGAACGAGTGGTACTTGATTAACCAGCTCTCTCTCGACAAGACTTACCACGAGAACCTCTTCGAGATTCCTTTCGGTGAGAACGTAACTGGTGAGTTGGGTTACACTGTAGGTGTCCGCCTGAGTGGTGTTACAACAGAATATGGCTATGGCAACTCATCTGGTAAAATGAAGGTTACTGCACCTCTGCTCTATTCTTACGACAAGAAGGATACACGCCGTGACATCACTTGCGCCAACTTTGAAATCAAGCAGGATGGCAGCAACACCATAGAGAGCATGCTCAAGAATGCTCCTTTTGGTATATATGTAGGAAAGTGGGATGCCCGCAAAATGAACAACACCTGGTTGCAGAACAACCTGAAGGCTACAGCTAAGCACACTACAGGTATCAACCCTGTAAAGATGCGCTATGCTCAGGTATTGCTCTACTATGCAGAGTGCATGAACGAGTTGGCTGGCAATCCAGATGCCAACTACGAAGGTTCAGCAAACGGCATGACAGCCCGCCAGGCTCTGGAAGCAGTTCACACTCGTGCCTTCAATAAGGATGACAAGAACTATGCCAAGGCTTACGTCAACAACATTGCCTCTGACAAAGATGCATTCTTTAATGCTCTCGTTCAGGAGAACATGTGGGAGTTTGCAGGTGAAGGTATCCGTAAATACGACCTGATTCGCTGGAACCTCCTCGTAGAGAAGATCAATGAGTTCAAGCAGACTTACCTGGCTGAGCTTGCAGATGGTACTTACCAGAAGACCATCTACTTCAACTACCTGGATGAGAAGAAAACCAAGATTGACTTCTCTAGCGTAACATGGTATGGTATTCCTGACGGAAAAACATCTGCTGACTACGATGGCAGCATGGACTCATTCGGTGCAGCTAAGTTGGATTCTGGTTCTGATACACAGGTTGACGTAAACCTGCCATCTATCAGCAGCGGTTTGGTTGGCGATAACGTAGCAGTGAAGAACCGCTATCTCATGCCAATCGCTTCTACAACCATCTCTGCAACCAACGGTAAGATTCACAACTCTTATGGTTATGCAGACTAATTCATCTTTAATCAAAAAAGACAAGAAAATGAAGAGCATTAAAAACATATTGGGCACAGCATCTATGATGGCATTGACTCTGTCGGCTACTTCTTGTACCGATGGCAATGACTGGGACGTAGATGGCAGCCTGTCAAGATTATTCGGCCTCAACGGTGACAAAATCACCGTTGAAACTGCCGAAACATCAGCTACTGTTACATTCTCTGCCTTCACATCAAAAGCAGTTCCTTCACCAGAGTACTATGTATTCGAGGTAAGCAAGGACTCTCTTTACGAGGGTGTTGAGAATGCTAACATCATCAAGTTCGGTGAAGATAAGTCGTTGACTTCATCTCCAGTAGTTCTCTCTGGTCTCGATGGCGACAGCAAGTACTACATGCGTGTAAAGGCTATGTCTTCAACAAGCAATGAGTCTAAGTGGGTTTACTACAAGGATGGTTCATCTTTCAAGACCAAGGCTGAACAGTTATTCAACGAACTTACTACAGCCGACCTCTTTGAAGACCACGTTAATTTCTCTTGGACTCCAGGTGCGACAGTTACCCATATCACAATTGTCAACGCAGCAGATCCAGAGGATAAGAGCAAGCATGAACTTACCGCAGACCAAATTGCTGCTGGTAAAGTTACTTACTCTAACGTGAAACCAACAACTACTTACATCGCCACATTATATAATAACGATGTAAAACGAGGTCAGTTGCAGTTCACCACACCTGCTGCTATGCCTTCTGCAAACTATAAGTACACGCTCCCTAGCGATGTGAAGATTATCTCTCAAACTCTCATTGAAGAGATTGCAGAGCAGGCCAAGGTTGCAGCTGGAAGCGAGACTAACTATAGTGCAACCATCGGTATTCCTGCAGGTGCCACAGTTTCTCTCTATGGAACAGCAGAGTCTGACGGTGGTAAGACAAATGTTACAATTCCTGAGGGTATGTCTGTTACATTCTTCGGCTTGGCAGGTGGTGATGCGCCTACCATCAACCTTGACAAGAACTTCGATATTTCAGGTTCTCATGCTTATATCAAGTTCCAGAACGTGAAATTGGTAGAAAACGGTGCCGGTTACTTCATCAACCAGAGCAAAGCTTGTACCGTTAGTGAGTTTACCTTGGAAGATTGTGAAGTTTCAAATGCCAAAACATCTTTCTTCCGTTTACAAGGTACGGAAGCTAAGTCTATCGGTAAGTTGACTTTGAAGAACAGCATCTTCACCAACCTCTGCGCAGGTTATGGTTTCATCCATGTAGATGCAGGAAGCGGTGCAGGTCATGTAGATAATGTTGAAATTGACGGTTGTACATTCAATGGAATTTGTAAGACTGGTAAAGTGTTCATCTTCAGCAAGAAGACTAATATGCAAGACATCACCATTAAGAATAGCACATTCTATAACTGCAATGGAGGTGGTCAGTACTTCATTGACTTCAATGCTGATACATTTGGTCCAAACACATTCACTATTGAGAACTGTATCTTCGGTAAGAGCGCAGATGAGACAACCAATAAGAACATCAGAAGCAAGACTCCTGCAACAGTCGCAAACTGCTTCAGTACTAAAGACTTCTTCAAGGTGATTAAGGGAGTTAATGCTACAGAGTTCAGTTCTGACCAATTGTTTACTGACCCTACCAAGGGCGACTTCACTATCAAGGCAGGTACCTTAAAGGAAAAAGCTGGTGACCCACGCTGGTATGTAGTAGAAGATTAAATAATCATCTCTTTTATATTAAAGTGCAATGCCCACACCGGGCGTTGCACTTTTTTATTTATCTCCTTCTCCCCTACCACCCACAAAAACTTTTTTAGTTAATTTCTTGGAAGTTACGAAAGAAAAGCGTATCTTTGCAGCGTAAGTACATAAGGAAGAGTGTACTACGTTTTTAGATTGTTGGATTTATAATTTGAAGCATATGGAGACATTGGAAGAAATGCCTTTCGAGGCTCAGCATAAGATATTCAAGAGACTGGCAGAAATCGCCGACTCCAAGACTCTGACCAAAGAGGAACAGGAGAAATACGACAACAGCATGATGGTCATGTGGGACAATTATGCTGTATATAAGCATGCTATGGAGAAAGAAGCCAAAAAGGTAAGCAAAGAGATTGCTTTGAACCTATTGACGTATAATACTCCAATAGACGTCATCGCAAAATCCACAGGCTTATCTATCGAAGAAATCAAGAAATTGGAACAATAATACTATACGAATAATTAAGAGGGTGTGTCATAAGTGGGATGACATGCCCTCTTTTTTTTCGCTACTTCAGCCACTTCAGTCAGCTAATTCAGTCACTTCATTCTGCAAACTCAGCCACTTCATTCTGCAAACAAATCCGTCTCATTCTGCTTACGAATTCGAATCTTCGAACCAACGAAGTCATATCTTCAAGCCAGCGCAATCGAATCTTCAAGCCAGCGCAGTCGGATCTTTAAGCCAGCGCAGTCGAATCTACAAGCCAGCGCAGTCGGATCTACAAGCCAACTGAAGCCTCTGACTTTTTATAAATAACTGATTAGTCAATCCTCTTTATGCTATTTCTAACTTGTTTTCTTGTAGTGAAAGACTTCTGCAGAAGTTTTTTTCTCAAATCTAATGCCACTAATATCACACTTAGACTTAACCATCTGATTATAAGCGAATAACGCGTGGCAATAAGGGGTATTCTTATTGTCACCTTATTGCCACCTGTTACCACGCCCCTGGTAAGCTGCTCCGCTTGCCCTGGGGCTGCTGAAATTACGTCACGACGCAGCTTCTGATGCGTCACGACGTAGCAATCAGTGCGTCACGACGCAGCAACAGATACGTCGTGATGTAATTTCTGCTAACTCCTGCCCCATCAAGTAAGCCTCATCTGAACTTCAAAAAAGCCTCAGTAAACGTTACGTAGGGCTCACTTACCCGCCTGAATCAATACGACGAAAAGGCAATATTGTAGAAACAACACTTCCGAAAACGTTTACGTTAGATTTTTCATTTATTTTATTCAACATTTAAAAATTTTAATTACCTTTGTAGCAGAAATCTAAGATTATAACCAAAAATCGAAGATTCCTTATGATCTATTGAGAATCAAACACGACAACAACTAATCGCTAGTAAGTTCAATTAGACCAGAGAAACTTAACAAGATTAATAATAACCTACAAAACAAACATCGTTATGTATCAACAACTGAAACGTGCCAGCATGGCACTGACCTTGAGTTCGGTTTGTTTCCTCGCTTTTGCGCAGAAAACAATCCAAGGTACCGTTAAGGATGCTAATGGCGACCCAATGATTGGTGTAACCATTACTGACCAGAATGGTAAAGCAGGTGGCATCACCGACCTTGACGGTAAGTTTACCATTCAGAACGCAGACCCTAATGCGGTCTTGACTTTCAGCTACATCGGCTGCAAGCCTAAGAAAGTAAAAGTAGGAAGTCAGAAAACATGGAACATCGTACTTGAAGATGACAATGCAGCCCTTGACGAGGTCGTTGTCGTTGGTTATGGTACTATGCGTAAACGCGACGTAACTGGTTCTATCGCATCTGTCAACTCAGAAAAGATAGCCGCTCGTGGTACTACCAATCTTGCAGAGTCTTTGCAGGGTTCTGTTCCAGGTGTCAACATCACCCAGTCTGGTAGCCGCGCAGGTGCAGGCTTCAATATTCAGGTTCGCGGACAGGCTTCTATCAACAAGCAGGCACAGCCATTGTATGTTATCGATGGTGTAGTTTGCGACAACATGGACTTCCTCAATCCTGATGATATCGACCGCATCGACGTATTGAAAGATGCATCTTCTACCGCCATCTATGGTTCCCGTGCCTCTGCCGGTGTCATCATGATTACCACCAAGGGCAGCAAGGGTGCAGACAAGGCACAGAAGGCAACCATCTCTTATGACGGATATTATGGCATCAAGAAGTTGGCGCGCATGCCTGAGTTTATGGATGCCAACGAGTTCATGGATTATCGTTTTGCCAGATATACCACGCTCGATGGTAAGAGCTACGATGGCTCTAGCCGCAAGGGTGTTGATGCCGAAGGACATCCACACTACATCATCAAGAATACCGACTTGAATTCTGCCTTCCTGACCCGCAAGGGAGCAACCAGCTACAAAGACTCCAAACTTTATGACCTGATGATGGATCCAAGTTTCGACGGTTACGACTGGAAGAAGATGGTTACCCGCACAGCCGCCCAGCAAAACCACTTCATCAGTGCTGCCGGTGCTACAGAAAAGGTAAACTACCGTGTAGGTATGGGTTATCAGGGAGAAGAGAACGTATTCAAAGGCAACGACTATGAGCGTTTCAACTTCAAGGGAGCAATGGATGCCAAGCTCTCCAAGATATTCGAGGCAGGTTTCTCTACCAACATGTCAATGAGCCGCACCCAGGATGTATGTACTGATGGTACTTATTCTCCATACGTGAATGCATTCTATTTTAACCCATTCGTATCTCCAACAGATGCAGATGGCAACCTGATTCCTAACCCGGGAGCAAAGGCAGCCTTTGGTTCAGATGCACAGTTTACATCTACATATAACCCGCTCATCGATTTGAATGACGGCAACTACACCGACGAGACCAAGATGTACCGACTGATGGGTAACTTCTACCTGCGTGCCAACATCATCAAGGGATTGAAGTTTACAACCACCTTCTCTCCTAACTACTCTCACAAGCGTCAGGGAATCTTCTACGCAACAGGTCTGAACGAGGGTAACGATGTAGGTTCTACTTACTACCAGAAGAACAAGACCAACTTCGGTTCAGTAGCCAATACTACCCGTGTAGACTGGACGTGGGACAACCAGTTTGACTACAATCGCACATTTGGCGACCACACTGTTGGTGCTATGGCACTGTTCTCACTCTACAAGAGCAATACAGAATACCAGTATGAAGAAGGCAAGGGTATCGCCAGCGACCATACTACATTCCACAACCTGGGAACAGCCAGCGGCGACAAAACGCTCTCCTCTTCTTATACTGAGTCATCATTGGAGTCATTTGCTTTCCGTGCCAACTATTCCTACAAGGGTCGTTACATGGCTACAGCTACACTCCGTACCGATGGCAGTTCACGTTTCGCAGACGGCAACCGATGGGGCTGGTTCCCTTCTGTAGCTGCAGCATGGCGTATCTCTGATGAAGCTTGGATGAAGCAGTTCAACAACTGGTTAGACAATGCTAAACTCCGTCTGTCATATGGTGTTACCGGTAACAACAATGTGGGTGACTATGTAACTATCGCTTCTGCTACAGGTCCATCTTATGTAACCATTGACGGCAAAGAGGTACAGGGTTATCATCCTAACGGATTGGTAAATACAGAACTCATCTGGGAGAAGGTGAAGGAATTTGATGTAGGTCTCGACCTGAGTTTCCTGAAAAACCGCATCAATGTAACAGCCGACTTCTACAACCGTCTTTCTGATGGTCAGATTATGTCACGTTCAGTGCCTATCGAAACTGGTGAGAAGACTTCAACCTTCAATGTAGGTTCTGTCCAAAACAGAGGTATAGAACTCGGTTTGAACTTTAACATCATCAACAAGAAAGACTTCTCCTGGAGTGCGAACGTAAACTTCGCCCGCAACTGGAACAAGATTAAGGAGTTGAGTAACGGTAAGGTTGATGAGGTAGCCAACAACTGGTTTATCGGCGAGCCACTGAACGTACTCCGTGACTATACCCATACCGATGTCATCACCGACAAGGGTGTAACCATGCACACCATGAATGGTGACAAGCATTATACCCTGAAGGAATTCTACGAGAAGTATGGCACTAAGTATAAGTGGTATGAAGGTCAGGTAGCCGTAAACGACTGGAACGATGACGGTAAGATTGACGACAACGATAAGCAGATTTATGGCTGCACAGATCCTCGCTGGACAGGTAGTTTCTCTACCAATGTTTACTTCAAGGGTTTCGACTTCTCTATCATGTTCTATACCAAGAGCGGATTCTGGTCACGCAGCTACTTCCATGAGAAGTATATGAAGTATGGCGACCGTGGTAATGCCCACATGAAGTTGGATTTCTACATACCAAAGGGAGCACCAATCATCGATCATGCTACAGGTGAGATTACAACCGCTACAGAGACCCACTACGGAAAGTATCCTTATCCAAACAACAGCGATGCATCTATGGGTGGTTACTTCGGCGACAAGGGTTCAGCCAAGGGAGAAGGTTTCCAGTATCAGAAGACCTCTTTCACCAAGGTTAAGAACATTACCCTGGGTTACACATTGCCTAAGAGCGTAGTAAGCAAGGCTGGTATCAGAAATCTCCGTGTTTATGTAAACGTTCTGAACCCATTCTGCTTCACCAACTATAAGGGCTTCGACCCAGAGTGGGCATCACAGAATCTGCAGAATGGCGGTCCATCATCTGTAACCTACCAGTTTGGTGTAAATCTTAAGTTCTAATCTCATTAAATGAAGTAAACAATTATGAAAAAGATATTATATAGCGTAGCACTGGCGGCCTGCTGCATGGGAACCATGACAAGTTGCAGCGACTTCCTGGATGCTAGCAACAAGTCGAATGTAACTGATAAACAGACTTTTGCAACAAAAGAGGGATTCAACAGCCTCGTCAATGATGCCTATCAGCATCTGCAAAACGTTTATGCAGCTCCTCTGTTCACTAGCTGTTTCTCAGCAGGTACAGACATGTATGCCGATGCCCGTAACAAGATGAACGAGGCATTGAATACTTACGAGACCTTGACTCCAGAAAATACGGATATCAAGAATCTCTATACTTACCTCTATGCAGGTATCCGTGCAGCCAACTCTGTGTCATATTATGCACAGACAGCCCAAGTTGATGAAAAGACTAACGGGCAGCTTGTAGGCGAAGCCCGTGTATTGGCTGCTTACGAGTATTATCTCCTGGTAAACAACTTCGGTGGTGTGCCTATCATGAAGGACTTCCTCACCACAGCAGACACAGGATATCCGAAGTCTTCTGCTGAAGATGTATATGCCTATATCATCAGCGAACTCAAAGATGTTATCGGCAAGAATGTGCTCCAGGCTTCTACAGCTACCAAGGGTGGCGGCAGAATCAGCCAGGAAACAGCCAAGGCTATCCTTGCCAAGACCTACCTTTCTGCTGCATGGGACCTCAACAAGCAGGAATACTTCTCCAAGGCAGCAACCCTTGCCGATGAGGTGATTGCGGGCAGAAAACTGACTACCCCATTTGACAAGCTCTGGAAGGCAGACGGATCGGGCGATGACAACGAAGAGTTCCTTTGGGATGTGGAATATGATTTGGCTACAGCCAACAATACAACATCAGGTGGTACAGAATGGAGCGGCTACTACTGCAACTATCTGGGTGGAAACGAGGATCCTATCAAGGCTACTACCTCCAGCTATGTGCCAACCCTCTATGCCTTGCATTGCTTCAAGAAGGGAGACCAGCGTTACGATGCTACCTTCATGAAGGAATTGCCAGATATAAACAAGGGAAATGCTGCAAATACCGGTTACTGGACCTGGTACAAGAATGGTGAGAGCCTGGTAGGTAAGCCAGTAACGCGATACTATTCTGCATGGTATGAAACAGATGCCGACTTTGAAGCATGGAAGGCTATAGATCCTGCAAACAGAGCAAACACCTATCGCATTCCGATGGATTCACAGAGCAAGGAAGCACAGAATATGGACGGCAGAGATATGGAATATTACGATAACCAGCAACTGGTATATGGTTCCAGTCCATGCAAGAAGTTTGACGACAGCAAGACTGCTAAGACAGAGAAGAACACCTGCTATCGCGACATCCATATCATCACTTTGCCAGAGATGTATCTCGTAGCAGCTGAGGCTTATCTGAAGGCTGGTGATAATCCTAAGGCATTGGCACGACTCAATGAGGTTCACCAGCGCGCTGGTCTTTCTGCACTTACAGGAACTATCACTATCGATGACATCCTTGATGAGAATGCATGCGAGAACTTCGGTAATGAGGCACGCTGGATGGATCTTCGCAGAACACAGACCCTGGTAACACGTTGCACCAAGTATAACCATGAGATGGGAGACAAGGCTGCCCAGTATATCGGCAAGAAGCTTCTTCGCCCTATCCCACAGGCTGCTATTGATGCCAATGACCAGCTGACATTAGCCGACCAGAATCCTGGTTACTAATCAAAGTCATTATGTTGATAAGAAAACTTATCAGGACATACGTTAATCATTAGGTTTAAGACCGTATTCTAGGGAGATAATTCCTGATGGATACGGTCTTTCTTTTGGTTCTATCGGCAAGGTATACGTAATCGTTTTCGTAGTTTTTCGCCCACTATCTGCATGCGGTAAGCAAAAATATCGTAACTTTGCAGAAAATCTTATAGAATACAATAATAAAATAAATAAACCTAAGAAGAAATGAAGAAATCAATCATTAAGACAGCCGTGCTGGCTGCGCTCATGGCTCTGCCAATGTTCGCTAAAGCACAAACTTTCGCAGGTATCACAGCCGAGCAGAACGCACAGAACACTCCAGAAGGATGGACTGCCGTAGAACTGCCACAGTTGCCAACCATCACTTCGGAAAACACGTTCAACATCAAGGATTATGGTGCTTCCACTACGGCAGAAGACAACACCAAGGCTATCCAGAAAGCACTTGATGCTGTGCCTACAACAGGTGGTATGGTCGTGATTCCTGCCGGTACCTGGATGTTTGGTAGTACAGATCAGATGACAAGCAAGACCGAGGTACTCAGCATCAAGTCAAAGACTGTGCTCCACCTTTGCGCAGGAGCGACTCTGAAACTCGTTGAATATGGTAAGGCACCTAACAACAAAACGCTCTTTATCGGTTGCAAGAACCAGAACCAGAGCGACATCGTTATAGAGGGCGAAGGTGAAACTTCTATTATCGATGGTCAGGGAACCCGCTGGTGGCAGGCTCGCGACAACAAGGAGGAATTCAATCCGGGAGCGATGATCCGTTTCGAGAAAGGCAGCCGATTCCTGATTCGCAATCTCAAGGTTCAGAATACTCCGGGTGTCAACATTACCTTGAGTAACAGCAATGGAGCCAACAATGGTACTGTTCATGATGTAACCATCTATAACCCTTCTTCAGAAACCAAGACTGAACAGCCTTCTCATAACACAGACGGTATCTCTATCTGGGGGCACCACATGAACATCTATAACTGCAACATCAGTACAGGTGATGATAACGTAGTTTGCGATGACAATGCACAGTATATCCATGTTTGGAACTGCGACTTTGGTACAGGACATGGTGCTTCTATCGGTAGTTTCACCAAAAACATCAAGCATGTATGGTTCGACAACATCACCATGAATGGTACAACTGCCGGTATCCGCATGAAGACGGGTATCAACAGCAATAGTACACTGCGTGGCGGTGGCGAGGAGGACTGGAAGTTCACCAACTTCACCATGACCAAGGTTAAGAACCCATTCTCTATCGATTGCTACTACGACAAGAAGTACAACAGCGATCCTGCCGTAGACAAGGCAAATGCCAGAGCTCTTGATAGTACTACCCCTACCTACAACGGCATTCTGCTTCAGAACGTGAAGACAACAGATGTTTGCGATGGCAAAGCCATCTTCCTGATTGGCCGTCCTGAGAGCCATATCAAGAATGTAACACTCGACAACGTGCAGATTTCGGCAAAAAAGGGTATCGATATCCGCTTCGTAGATAATCTCGTGTTCAAGAACAACTCTAAGATTACATGCCAGTCCGGCAAACTCTGGATACTCCAGTACGATTCTACAGTAGACGACCAGTGTGATGCTACAGGGGCAGGTACAAATCCAAATCCCACTCCCAATCCAGGTGAGACAACAGAAGTAAGCTATATTCTGGATGCATCAACCAGCACTTCTTCAAGCACAGATCCATCTCCATGGACGTTCAATAATGGTTGCAGCATAGAGAGCAGCAAAGGTTACGCTACAGCTAAAAGTAATACCATCAAGTATAGCAAGGGCGTACAGTTTACCATCAACCTGCCTGAGAATATTACCATTACATCGGCTACATTTGCAGGATATGCAAATGAAGACAACAAGACTTGCTATCTCGGCGAACTAAACGGAACAACCTTTGCCAGCGACAAATACGTGTACCCTAGCCGTACAACCCAAACGGATACGAGCACAAAGTTTGATATTACACTTGACACTCCTGCTACTGGAGTTCTTACCTTCACACCACAAAATGCACAAGCCGCTTGGGTTATCACACTGAAAGGTGTAAAGGTAACAAGTTCAGGTATCAACAATGTTGTTTTAACCGCCAAGGTAAACAATAACAACATTTACGACCTCAGCGGTTGCATGGTAAAGCTCAATGCCAAGGCAGAAGACCTGCAAAGTCTCAAAAAAGGGATCTATATCTACAACAACAAGAAATACGTAGCTAAATAATTCATTTAAACATCGGTAACAATGAAAATAAAATATCATTCACTCCTGTGCATTCTCGCCACCATCGCATTGAGTTCTCCGCTCTCTGCGGTGAGCGTGAATGCCCAGAAAGCGGTATCCAAGACATGGAATCCGAACCTGAAGAACGGAATGTACCGCAACCCGGTTATTGACGCCGACTACTCAGACCCTGACGTATGCCGTGTGGGCAATGACTACTATATGACCTCTTCTTCCTTCCAGTGTTTTCCTGGCTTGCAGATTCTGCACAGCACCGACCTGGTAAACTGGGAGATTATCGGTGCTGCCCTACTCGATGACTATCCGGTTTTGCCTGAATACCAGGGCACCGAACTGGATTGGCGCAAGAAAGTTCAGCATGGTAACTATGTATGGGCACCATCCATCCGCTACCATGACGGATGGTTCTATATCTACTGCGGTGATCCAGACCAGGGACTCTTCATGACCAAGACACAAGATCCTCGTGGTCCTTGGGAGCCTATCACCTGGGTGATGAAGGGAAAAGGTCTTATTGACTGCTGCCCTCTTTGGGATGAAGACGGCAAGGCTTATCTTTCGCATGGATGCGCCGGTTCAAGAGCCGGTATCAAGTCTGTGCTCTTCGTTGCTCCGATGTCACCTGACGGCACCAAGGTTATCGGTCCTTCACGCATCGTATATGACGGTCATGAAGACCAACCTACCATCGAGGGTACCAAATTCTACAAGCGCAACGGCTATTATTACATCATGAGTCCTGCGGGCGGAGTGAAGTATGGCTGGCAGGTAGAACTGCGTTCCAAGAATCCATTTGGTCCTTACGAGGAATATGTAGGTATGGCACAAGGAAAGAACAAGAAGGTGAATGGTCCTCACCAGGGTGCGTGGGTAGATACCCAGAATGGTGAAGACTGGTTCCTCCACTTCCAGGATAAGCACGCTTATGGTCGTGTGGTTCATCTGCAACCAGCCAAATGGGTGAACGACTGGCTTGTCATCGGAGACGACAAGGATGGTGACGGCTGCGGAGATCCTGTTCAGCAATGGAAGAAGCCCAACCTGCCATCAAGCGGAAACTTCCAGCCTAAGGAATCGGATGATTTCAGCAGCGTAGATTTAGGTCTGCAATGGCAGTGGAACGGTCCTTACAGTCAGTACTGGTACTTCTGCGATGCCAAGAACTCCAAGCTGCGCCTCTATGGCGTGCAGCAGGCTGAAGATGTAAAGAACCTGTATGATTTGCCAAACCTCCTGCTCCAGAAACTCCCTACTGAGAACTTTACTGCTACTGCCAAGGTGAAGTTCATACCTAACCGCACCGAGGCTTACAAGGAAAATGATAAGGTATTGGGCGAAAGCGCCGGCATGATTATGCAAGGCATGGACTATGCGGCACTCAAGTTTGTTGATACCAAGGAAGAGGGTGTTGTATTGCAATATGTAACCTGCGAGAAGGCTGAGAAGGGAAAGGCAGAGAAGATGGTAAAGCAAGTGGCCATCAAGACTAGCAAGCAGCCTCAACCTTACACTGTGAAGTATGCCGTAGATGATATTCCTTCTTCCCGCATCGCTACCCAGGATGTATGGCTTCGCGTGAAGGTTCATAGCGAAGGTATCGCCAACCAGATACAGGCTATCGCTGAATGGAGTTACAGTCTGGATGGTAAGAAATTCACCAAGATAGGCAATCCCTTCACTGTGCGTGAAGGCAAGTGGATTGGTGCCAAGCTCGGTTTCTTCAACACCCGCACAGCCAAGAAGAACGATGCAGCCTTCTTCGACGTAGACTGGATTCATTTCGAAAAATAACGCTTTCCAGCTAACACGTTATTTCAGAGAATAATTTGGGAAACAAAAAAAATCCCCCTCATTGCAAATCAATGCAGCGAGGGGGATTAATCTTTATGAGTAATCTAAAAATTCTAATCTTTCTTTTCTTCTGTAGGCTCTGCCTTTGTTGCTTTCTTGGCAGGTGCCTTCTTGGCAGGTGCCTTCTTGGCTGCAGACTTAGCTGCGGCCTTCTTGGCAGGAGCCTTAGTAGCCTTTTCACCACGCAGTTTATCAGTTTCCTTCTCTATCTTTTCAATCTTAGCCTGAAGACGGACAATCTCCTTGTCCTTCATCTCAAGCTCTTCATCCTGATTCTTGATGGTAGTAAGCAGGCCCTCAAGCTGATCGTTATCAACATCAGCAGGATAGAGGTCGTTTACTCGGGTGATGAAGTCGCCAAGAATGTTCATATAGTTAGTGAAAGCATCGAAAGGACTTGAATAGATACCTCTGTCAAGACCCACATTGCTTGGCTTGGTAGTCATGAAACGGAAGTTGTTACTTGCCTGCAGGTAATCCCAGTCCTGGTTGATACGTGGATCGTTGGCGATACGTACACGGTCTGCCACACTGTAAAGCTTGTTGAAAGCCTCACGCTGCATCGGGTTACCCAACCACGAACTTACATCACGCTCCTCGTCTACCCAACTCAAGGTATCAGGCACATTCACCTCGCCTACCGACTTGATCTTCTTGCAGATTTCTGAAGGTGTTGAGAAGGTGATGCCACGGTCCTTGGCACACTGAGGCAGTGCCTTCATAAACTCGAGGATGTTGCTTGACAGAGGCTGGGCAATACCAAGAGCAGAAAGCTCCATGAAGATATTGATAACCTGCTCCTCCTCTGGGAAGGCAGCAATCTGGTTCATATAGTTGTCGGCAAAGAGTGGATAACCGTCCCAATCGCTGTTGCTGAAGCGCAGAGAGATATCATCGCTCAGGTTCACATCGCGCAAAAGGAGCTTCAACTTAGGGTTCAGGGCGCAATGGTAAACATAGTGAGGAGACTTCCAGCCGAGCACGTGCTTGGCACCCTCGGTGAGCATACCAATGAATCCCATGTTGGCAACATCGTTACCGATATCATCGCTGTAGATGAGCGAAGAGTTGCGCAATACGGTAGGCTTCTTACCAAAATATTCCTCTATCTTGGTGCACTGGCGCATCACCTCATCCTTGAAACTTGCCTCATTAACCAGAGAAGCAAGTCCGTGAGAGTAAGGCTCAGCCAGGAACTCTACACAACCCGTATTGTTGAGCTGCTGAAGCTTCTCCAGTACCTGAGGAGCATGAAGTTCCAACTGCTCCATACCCACACCCGAAAGCGAGAAAGCTACCTTGAAATACTTGCCGTTCTTTTCAATCATTTCCTGAAGGGCATTCAAGGCTGGCATATAAGAGCGCTCAGCAATCTCGTTGATGCTACGGTCGTTCTCGTAGTCATCATAGTAATAATGGTCGGTACCGATGTCGAAGAAGCGGTAGCGTTTCAGATGGGTAATCTGATGTATCTCGAAATATAAACAAATTGTTTTCATAAAAATTTGAAATTTGAACGTTTAACTTGTAAGATGAGTAAAGCCTCAAAATTATTCATTCTTCGTTCTTCACTCTTCACTTAACCTACTTCCAACCTAAGGTCTTGAGGTACAGGTCTTTGATGCGGGCTCCCACTTTCTCCCAGGTAATCTGGTCTACTTCTTTCTTGCCTTCCTCTGAGAGATAATCGAAAAGACTCTCGTTGTGACAGATGCTGTAGATGGCATCGGCAAGGGCATGGATATCCCAGTAGTCTACCTTGATACAGTTGGACAGGATTTCTCCACATCCACTCTGCTTGGAGATAATGGTTGGTGTGCCGCACTGCATAGCTTCCAAAGGTGAGATACCGAACGGCTCGCTCACAGATGGCATCACGTAGACATCACTGTCTTTCAGACATTCATAAACCTGTTTGCCGCGCATAAAGCCAGGGAAGTGGAACCGGTCGGCAATGCCTCTTTCAGCAGCGAGATAAATCATCTGATCCATCATATCGCCCGAACCTGCCATACAGAAACGCACATTGCGGGTACGGTGCAATACCATGTTGGCAGCCTCTACGAAATATTCAGGTCCCTTCTGCATGGTAAGACGTCCCAGGAAGGTTACAACCTTCTCCTTGCCCTTATGATTTGGGCGTGGAATATCCTGCCACTCCTGCTTCAATGGGTATACGGCATTGTGCATGGCGAAACACTTGCGTGGATCTTGGTGATACTGGTGAATTACTGTCTGGCGGGTCAGTTCGGATACACACATGATGCAGTCGGCATTATCCATACCGTCTTTCTCGATAGCGTAAACGGTAGGGTTCACCTTTCCACGGCTACGGTCGAAATCGGTAGCATGAACGTGGATACACAATGGCTTGCCGCTCACTCGCTTGGCATGAATACCGGCAGGGAATGTAAGCCAGTCGTGAGCATGGATAATATCAAATTCCTCAGAACGGGCTACAACTCCCGCAATGATGCTATAGTTGTTGATCTCGTCATGAAGATTAGATGGATAACCACCGGCAAAGTCCATACAGCCGAGGTCATTTACATGCATATAATTAAAATCGGCATAGATGTGGTCACGGTAACGGAAATAATCGTCCGGATTCATGATATTGCCTACGCGCTGCTGCACATAGTCGTGATTTACATCTCGCCAGGCGATAGGCACACTGTTCATTGCCACAATCTTGCAGGCACTGCGGTCCTCATCACCGAAAGGATGAGGCAGACACAATGTGATATCAACATCGCCCTGGGCATGAAGTCCCTGGGAGATACCAAAGTTGGCAGTTGCCAAACCACCAAATACGTGAGGAGGATACTCCCATCCAAACATTAAAACTTTCATATAGCAGTCCTCCTATTATTAATATTGATATTTTTCAAGTAACTCGAGCGCACGCAGAATCTCAGCCACATTCATGGCGAAAGAGATGGCACCACGACCTGCGAATGGAGGGTTTCCATCGAAGAGTTCGCTGATGGTACCGAGACAGTGGGAAGACATTTCGTCCTCATAACCTACCATCTGGCGTTCGATAAAGCTCAAACGGGTACGCTTATAGAGTTTCAGACTTGCCTCCATATAGAAACCACCAAGCCATGGCCATGCCGTACCCTGATGATAAGCATAGTCGCGCTGGGTCTGCGGACCTACATAAACAGGATTATATCCGCCGCTCTTTGGCGAAAGTGAACGCAATCCCTTAGGAGTAAGGAGTTCGCGTGTACAGATATCAAGAACCTGCTTCTTCTGGTCTTGCGACAATGGAGAATAGTCGAAAGCCACTGCAAATATCATGTTCGGGCGAACGCTCCAGTCCATCATATTTCCATCAACATAATCATAGAGATAGCCATATTCATTGAGGAAGGTATCGAGGAACGCCTGCTTGGTTTTCTCAGCCTGAGCCAGGAGTTTCTGCTGGCTGTCTTCTTCACCTACTGTTGCAGCAAGAGAAGCACAGAAACACAAAGCGTTATACCACAAAGCATTGAACTCTACGATATATCCGGTACGTGGAACCACTGGTCTGCCGTTGGCAGTAGAGTTCATCCAGGTAACAGCCTTGTCCTTACCATCGGTATAAAGCAATCCGTTCTCTTCGAGCTTCAGGTTCGGATGCTTGTTATCCTGGATAAAGGAGATGACATCCTTGATAAACTGTCCATACTTCTTGAAGCAGTCTTCCTTGCTGGTTTCCTTAGCATACTGCTGCAAAGCCCAGACAGCCCACAATGGTACGTCAGGCTGTTCAATCTCGGCAATATGCACACTGACCGGTTTACCTTCCATAAACTCGTAGTAACCTTTCATCGCAGTCTTCATCACCAGTTCGAAGTAGTCATCCTCCTCGATAGAGAGGGTGAGACCAGGAAGAGCGATAAATGTATCGCGGGCTCTACACTTAAACCAAGGGTAACCAGCCAGGATATAGCGATCATCGTTCTTTTCACGACGATGGAACTGATGTGCCGCATTGACCAGACAGTGGAAGAAATTGTCACGAGGCGAACGCTCATCCACTTCCTTGTCGAAGAGCTTCTTCAGGCTGACCGCCTTGATTTCTGATGTAGAAGCAGCAAAGACGATGGTTTCGCCTTTCTTGATATCCATTTCAAAATAGCCAGGAACATAGAGGTCTTCGTTAGAAGCATAACCTCTCTCCTGCTCCTTTGGATATTCCACGCCACGATACCAATCTGGACAGAATTTAAACTCGTTCTTCTTGGAGAACTGCATATAGAGATCAGGATAACCTGCATACATACAGGTCTTGATGCCATGATCTACCTCAGAATAATCACGAGATGCGGTAGCATTCTCATGAGTAAACTGACGGACACTGCGGAAAGCCAGAAAAGGACGGAAACGAAGGGTTGTAGCCGAATGGCCGTCTACCAGCGTATAGCGAATCAGAATGCGATTCTCATAATGCTGGAATACAACTTCCTTTTTCAGGATAACACCACCTACGCGATAAAGGGTAGTTGGCACTTTATCACAATCAAACTCACGAATGTACTTGTGGCCCATCGGACTGTAGTTGTTGCCCTGGTACTTGTGCAAGCCGAGGTTAAACTCTGCTCCATGCTGAATCACCGTAACATCCAGCGAACTCAAGAGCACATGATTCTCATCGTCCAGTTCTGGAACCGGCACGACAAGTAATCCGTGATACTTGCGGGTATTACAGTCTACAATCGTTGAGCACGAATATGCACCCGAGCGATTTGTCCTCAACAACTCCTTAGGCAACGACTCTTGAAGATTCGTCATAAGGGCCTTTTCGAATTTTAGATAACTCATAGATCTATATTAAGGTTCTATATTTTTGTTGACTAAATTAATTGCTTTCAAAGGTAACACTTTTTTGTGGTATAACAAAGTTTTTTGTATGCCATTTTTAGAAAAAATTGCCTTTTTATGTTTTAAAACATATTTTTAGGCAAAAATGCTTGATTATTTCGAGAAAAAGCATTACTTTTGCACTCAGTTTTCAGTTTAAAAGATTTGTACACATGGCAGCTAGAGGAAAATACGATAAAGAAAATATAGCAATGCTGATTGCTAAGCTATGGGGAGGCATCACTGATGACCAGTTCGATTTACTGAAAGAACATCTGGAAATCAAGAAGTATAAGAAGAACGAAATCATCTACAAGAACGAGGGTACTCCTGAATATGCACTATGTCTCATAGCGGGAAAAGTGAAGATATACAAAGAAGGTATCGGTGGCAAGAGCCAGATTATCCGTGTTATCAAACCGATTGAATTTTTTGGTTTCAGAGCCTATTTTGCAGATGAGATATACAAGACGGCAGCCATGTCGCTGGAAAACTGCATCGTTGCCCAGTTCCCGCTGGCAGTTCTCATGAAACTGATCTCCAAGAGTTTCAACATCGGCTTCTTCTTTATCAAATATCTCAGTGTGGAAATAGGTAAATCGGACGACCGTACCGTGAACCTCACCCAGAAACATATCCGTGCCCGACTTGCAGAGGGACTGATATTTCTGAAAGACTCTTATGGGGTAGAAAAAGACGGAAAAACTCTTGACATCCGATTGAGTCGTGAAGATCTGGCAAATCTCTGTAATATGACAACGAGCAATGCCATCCGTACGCTCTCAGCCTTTACGGCAGAAGAACTCATCAATACAGAAGGAAGGAAAATCAAAATCTTACAGGAAGAAGAAATCATAAAAATAGCAGAACTCGGATAAAGTTCTGCTATTTTTTATTTATATGTTTTACATTATACGTTTTTCTTGATACATTTCACTTATTACGGACATACTGGTTATACGGGTATCAGGAAGTTGATAACCTCCTGAATTACAGTAATCTGGAATGGGCCTACCGGTGTATTCATCAATCTGCCATCAATACCTATCAGGGCATGCTGGGCATCGAGCACCTCTACCTCTCGGGTACGGTAAGGATGCACACTCTTATGGTTGAGGAACTTACCTTTCACAAAAAGATAGATTCCCTCGAAGAGCTGGGTTGTCTTAGGATGAGATACCACCGACACATCGAGCAGTCCGTTATATGGCACAGCATTCGGAGTCTGTCCATATCCTGTTCCATTGCCTATACACATCGTCATCACTCTACGCTTGATAACATCCGAATTGATTTTCACATGCATCTTATAGTCCAGACGCTGGAATATCATCAGGATGAAGGAACAGAGAAACGACAGGGTACGTGAACCGAAGATATGATGGGTTTTTCGTCTCAGGTTCATGATGGCGGCGATGAGTCCGATATTGATACAGTTGAGGAAATAGCGACGGCATTTCTCCCCCTTCTTGTTCACATAGCGGATACAACCGAGGTCAATCTTTCTGATACGACGTTTTTTCAGCGACGCAACCGTCTTCTCGATATCGCTGTCGCTGAATCCCCAGAAGTGGGCAAAGTCGTTCATCAGTCCGTTAGGAATAACACCAAGTGCCACCTCTTCTCTTTCTTTCGGATCTATCTGCATCAGACAGTTTACGGCATCATTGAGCGCAGAATCTCCACCAACGATGACAATGGTCTTATAACCATTGTTGATAAACATTCTGATGAGCCGTTCTACGCTCTTCTGATTCTCGCTCTGCACAAAGTCGTAATCCACGCCTTGCTGCTTGAGCACCTTCTCTATTTTTTCCCAGCGCTTGTTACTTCGCCAGCCTCCTCTAGGGCAATAAAGCAGCCCCCATTTATTCTCGTTTACCATTGTCTCTTCTTTGTAATTTGAAAGTTGTATAAAATATCACTTCCGCCCAGCCACCGTTGCATCCGATTCCATCGGATGCCAGCACCCTAGCCAGATTCCAGGCAGCAGCCTAGCTTCTCATCAGTTCCAAAACCGTCTCCACCTTTTTCTCCATTGGCTGCAATGCATCTACCCAATGGATAGTAAAGCCTCTGCGCTCCATACCTCTGAACCACGTCATCTGCCTTTTGGCAAACTGATGGATTGCTATTTCCAGACCGCGATACATCTCATCGTATGAAGTCTTACCGATCACATATTCTGTAATAAACTTATATTCCAAACCATAATAGATGAGATTTTCGGCAGGAATACCACGATCTAGCAGTCCCTTGATTTCATCTACCATTCCCTCATCCAATCGCTGTTTCAGTCTCCGTGAAATTTTCTCCCTTCTTGCGTCCCGGTCTATGCTGACACCGATAATCAGCGAATCAACCGCAGGGAGTTCACGTTCGGGCATCGGATGCTCCAGATTATAGCTTTCAATCTCTATCGCCCGGATAGCTCGCTGTGCTGTATCCACGTCTGTGCGATTGTGCATATTAGAACCCGTTTTCGCCTTCAGCTCTTTCAGTATCAGCGTAAGTTCCTCTAAACTCTTATGAGCCAATGATTCACGGAGTTCCGGGTTCTGCGGAACAGGTGAAAGATGATAACCTTTCAGCACCGACTCAATATAGAGTCCTGTACCTCCACATAATATCGGAAATGCCCCTCTCTTCTGAATATCCTGATAGGCATCATAAAAATCCTGCTGATATTCAAAGAGATTATATTTCGTACCAGGCTCACAGATATCAATGAGGTGATAAGGTATCTGCTTGCCATGGATGGTATAGTCAGCCAGATCCTTACCCGTACCTATATCCATGCCGCGATATACCTGCCGGCTGTCAGCACTTATGATTTCAGCGCCCTTGGCAGGGGTACCCGACAAATGGGCACCCAGGCTATTGATCCTGGCTGCAAGAGCGGCAGCAAGACTCGTCTTACCACTCGCCGTAGGTCCCAATATGGTTATCATCGAATATTTCATGCCGCAAAGTTAAATGAAATTATTGAGAAAACAAAATAAAATGAAAAGAAATTCTCACTTATAAAAACAAAAAGCCGTCCAGCATTGAAAAAATGCTGGACGGCCATATACTTAATCGTTAAGAGGCAACGAATTAACCGTTGTGCTTCTTCATGATCTTAATCAACTCAACAACCTTGTGTGAGTAACCAATCTCGTTGTCATACCAAGAAACAACCTTAACGAAGTTGTCTGTCAAATAAACACCTGCGTTAGCGTCGAAGATAGATGTCAAAGCGCAACCCAAGAAGTCAGAAGAAACAACAGCATCCTCTGTGTAACCGAGTACACCCTTCAACTCACCCTCAGAAGCAGCCTTCATAGCAGCGCAGATAGCCTCCTTAGAAGCAGCCTTCTTCAAGTTAACTGTCAAGTCAACAACAGATACGTCCAAAGTAGGAACACGCATAGAGATACCTGTCAACTTACCGTTCAACTCAGGGATAACCTTACCTACAGCCTTAGCAGCACCTGTAGAAGAAGGGATGATGTTGCCAGCAGCTGCACGGCCACCACGCCAGTCCTTCATAGATGGACCATCAACAGTCTTCTGTGTAGCAGTTGTAGAGTGAACAGTTGTCATCAAACCTGTCTCGATACCGAAGTTATCGTTCAATACCTTAGCGATAGGAGCCAAGCAGTTTGTTGTACAAGAAGCGTTAGAAACGATCTTCTGACCATTGTACTTGTCAGTGTTAACACCGCAAACGAACATATCAGCCTGGTTACCGTTAGCGTCAGCCTTAGAAGGAGCAGAAAGTACTACGTACTTAGCACCAGCCTTCAAGTGCTTCTCAGCCTTGTCATAAGCGAGGAAGAGACCTGTAGACTCAACTACGTACTCAGCACCAACCTCATCCCACTTCAAGTTCTCTGGATCACGCTCAGCAGTAACACGGATGTGGTTACCGTTAACGATCAACTCGTTCTTCTCAACGTCAGCCTCGATAGTACCGTCGAACTGACCGTGCATTGTATCATACTTCAACATGTAAGCCATGTAATCTACTGGGCACAAGTCATTGATAGCTACTACCTGTACTTCCTTTGCGTTCTCAGCCTCAACTGTAGAACGGAATACGAAACGACCGATACGGCCAAATCCGTTAATACCAATCTTAATCATTGTTCTTAATATTTAAATTAAAAGTTTAATAAAAATTACTTTTTTAACTGCTTTCGAGCGTTCATCCGATGCTGAAACATTCAAAATTTTACGCCTTAGAGCATTTTTTCTTCTTTTCGAGCGCAAAGTTACTAATTTTTTTCTAACTTTGCAACCAGAATTAGTATTAAATAAGTTAAAAAAGAATATTAGAGTTTTAATATTGGCATTATTTTCACTCATTACATGCCATACTGACAACTCCATATTGCAAAAAGCAAAGAAAAAAACTCTGCATTCTACACCTTATTATATATATAAGAAAAGAGAAAAAGAAGAACTATCAAACTATAGTTATAATTAAAAAGATAAAAGTATGAGTAAATTTTTGAATGAATTCAAGGAATTCGCCATGCGTGGCAATGTGCTCGACATGGCTGTCGGTGTCATCATCGGTGGTGCCTTTGGCAAAATCGTAAGCTCTGTTGTTGATGACGTCATCATGCCTCCTATAGGATGGCTGATTGGCGGCGTGAATTTCGCCGACCTCAAATTCACCCTACCTACCGTCAATGTAGCGGGTGAGGAACTGAAGGCGGCTACCATCAACTACGGTAACTTCCTCCAGACCTGTTTCGACTTCCTCATCGTTGCCTTCTGTATCTTCATGCTCATCAAGGTGGTGAACAAGATTTCCAAGAAGAAGGAAGAGGAAAAACCGGCAGAAGCTCCTAAGGCTCCGGAGCCAAGCAATGAAGAAAAACTTCTCATGGAAATACGTGATCTCCTGAAGAACCAGAAATAAGAATAAAAAAAGTCGCCCTCTTTGAAGGCGACTTTTTATTCTGTTTATTCCCACTCAATTGTCGAAGGTGGTTTTGAAGAGATGTCATAACATACACGGTTTACACCCTTCACCTTATTAATAATCTCATTACTTACCTTAGCCATGAAATCATAAGGAAGATGTGCCCAGTCAGCAGTCATCGCATCAGTACTGGTTACAGCACGCAAGGCAACCGGGTGCTCGTATGTACGCTCATCCCCCATCACACCTACTGAACGGACAGTAGAAAGCAATACGGTACCAGCCTGCCAGATCTGATCGTAGAGAGAAACCTCGATCTCGCCATTCTGCATGTCAGCAGGAACACCGGCAGCCAGGACGCGACGAGCTTCCTCACCACTCAACTTCACTTTATACTCACGCAAGCCACGGATATAGATATCGTCAGCATCCTGAAGGATACGTACCTTCTCAGGAGTGATATCGCCCAAGATACGGACAGCCAAACCAGGACCTGGGAATGGGTGACGAGTAATCAGGTGCTCTGGCATACCCATAGAGCGACCTACACGGCGAACCTCATCCTTGAACAGCCACTTCAAAGGCTCACACAACTGAAGGTTCATCTCCTTAGGAAGACCACCTACGTTGTGATGACTCTTGATCACCTTACCGGTGATATTCAAGCTCTCGATACGGTCAGGATAGATGGTACCCTGAGCCAACCACTTGGCACCAGTCTGCTTTTTAGCCTCAGCATTGAAAACCTCCACGAAGTCGCGGCCGATAATCTTACGTTTCTCCTCAGGGTCAGTAACACCAGCCAGGTCAGCAAAGAACTTCTCTGATGCATCCACGCCGATTACATTCAAGCCCAAACACTTGTAGTCTTCCATCACGTCACGGAACTCATTCTTGCGCAACATACCATGATCTACGAAGATACAGGTAAGGTTCTTACCGATAGCCTTGTTCAGGAGAACGGCAGCCACACTGGAGTCAACACCGCCAGAAAGACCGAGGATAACCTTATCGTCGCCCAACTGTTCCTTCAACTCAGCAACTGTTGTCTCAACAAAAGAGTCAGCACTCCAGTCCTGCTTACTTCCGCAGATATCAACCACGAAGTTCTTCAAGAGCTGTGTACCCTGCAAAGAGTGGAACACTTCTGGGTGGAACTGTACTGCCCATACAGGCTGTTTGGTTGAAGCATATGCAGCATACTTCACATTAGCAGTAGAAGCGATGCACTTGTAATCATCAGGGATAGCAGTGATGGTATCACCATGGCTCATCCAAACCTGAGAGTTCTCGATGAATCCCTTGAACAAAGGATTCTCCTTATCGAAATGCTCCAAATTGGCACGACCATACTCACGGCTGTCAGCAGCCTCCACCTTACCGCCCTGGGCGTAAGAGAGGAACTGAGCACCGTAGCAGATGCCGAGTACAGGAATGCGACCGATAAACTGGCTCAGATCTACCTTGAAAGCTTCCGGATCATGAACGGAATAAGGGCTACCGCTCAAGATGACACCAATGACTGATGGGTCATCCTTTGGAAACTTGTTGTAAGGCATGATCTCGCAGAAGGTATCGAGTTCACGGACACGACGGCCGATGAGCTGTGTGGTCTGTGAACCGAAATCCAAAATAATAATCTTCTGTTGCATAATATCTAATTTTAATTTACAGTTTACAATTTATAGTTTATAGTAATCTTGCTATACGGCATAACCGCTATTAACTATAAACTACTAACTAACGATTTAAGAAATGCTTCCGCCTCTTTCAGCGTCTCCTGCTTTCCCACATCCATCAGCTTGAGGTCGTTCTTTACATATCCCTCTATGCGCACCTTGTCGCAATGCTTCAGATAGAAGTCCATGATAGGGAACTTGTCCGGTTCCTCCTCCATCAATGGAAAGAGCGATGGAGCAACCATGTGGATGCCCGAGAAAGCATACATCTTATAATCTTTGGGATTGAGATCAGGATAAGGACTCTTCACCTCGCCCGTTTCTATATTCGTCCATCCTACCAGTCGCATACTGTCATCAAAGAGCAGATAGCGCTTGGTCTTGCGTTCGCTCACCATCAGGCGGGCAGCAATCATATCCCTGCTCTCCATCTGGTAGAATTTCTTCAGATCTACATTACTCAGAATATCCACGTTGTGGATAAGAATAGGCTCTGACTGGTTGAAGAGCGGCCATGCCTTCCGGATACCTCCACCCGTTTCGAGCAGCTTTTCACTCTCATCACTGATACGGATGTCCATACCGAAGTTGTCATGTGCTCTGAGATAATCGATAATTTGTTGGGAGAAATGATGCACGTTCACTACAATGCGAGTGAAACCGGCATCCTTCAACTGAAAGATGACACGTTTGAGCAAAGGTTCTCCCCCGACACTTACCAGCGCCTTCGGAATGCGGTCGGTAAGTGGCTTAAGGCGAGTGCCCAAACCTGCTGCGAATATCATTGCTTGCATCATTGCTAATTAGCTATTTTTAAATGTGCGTGCAAATTTACTAACTTTTTGCGAGATAGCCAAATTTGCACGCTATTTTTCTATTGTTTTGCCGGCAAAACCTGTTCAATATGCTGTTCACGATGACAAATCTGCACTTCTACACCAAACTTCCGGTGAATATGTTCGGCAAGATGCTGCGCAGAATATACACTGCGATGCTGACCGCCTGTACATCCGAAACAGAACATCAGAGAGGTGAAACCACGCTGCATGTAGCGGGTTACATGATGGTCGGCAAGTGCATAGACATGATCCAGGAACTTCAATATCTCACCATCATCCTCCAGGAATCGGATAACAGGCTCATCCAGACCCGTCAACTTCTTATAAGGCTCGTATCTGCCAGGGTTATGGGTACTTCTGCAGTCGAAGACATAACCTCCACCATTGCCCGACGGATCCTCTGGAATGCCCTTACGGAAAGAAAAACTATACACTCTTACCACCAGCGGTCCCTTACCATCATATTTAGAATAGGTGGCAGGTCCGTCCTGCGGATGCGCACGATAGATATTGTTGTCGGTAGTCTTATAGCCGTCTGCACGACTCAGCGCCACACTCTCTATCACCTTGAACTGTGGCAATTCGGTCAGTCTTCTCAACATATCCATCATATAAGGATAAGGGAATACCTTGTCACCCATCTTCAGAAGATCTCGCAGATTCTGGATAGCTGGCGGAATACTGTCGATGAAATGCTTCTTGCGTTCGAAATAGCCGCGGAATCCGTAGGCGCCCAAAACCTGTAAGGTACGGAAGAGCACAAAAAGACTCAACCGGTTTACAAAATGGCGCACCGATGGAACCTCGGTATAATGCTTCAATGACTGGTAGTATTCCCAAACCAGTTCTCTGCGCAGTTTGAACGGATACTTAGCAGATGCCTGCCAGAGGAATGAGGCGAGGTCATAATAGAACGGTCCTTTTCTACCACCCTGAAAATCAATAAAGTATGGATTTCCCTTATCATCCAGCATGATGTTGCGCGCCTGAAAATCGCGATAAAGGAAACAATCCATCGGTTCTGATGTCAGATCCTTGGCAAAAAGCCGGAAGTTGGCTTCGAGCTTCAGTTCGTGAAAATCCAAATCGGTAGGCTTCAGGAAACAATACTTGAAGTAGTTGAGGTCGAAGAGTACACTGTCTACATCGAATTCTGGCTGCGGATAGCAGTTCTGCCAATCCAATCCTCTAGCACCGCGAATCTGGATATTCGGAAGTTCACGAATGGTTTTCTTAAGGAGTTCCTTCTCTTTCTGATTGTAACGTCCGCCCGCATCTCGTCCGCCCTTGATGGCATCGAAAAGCGAAGTACCGCCAAGGTCTGTCTGAAGATAGCAGAGTTCATCATCGCTCACCGCCAGAATCTGGGGAACAGGCAACTGTCTAAGCTGGAAATGCTGAGCCAGATATACAAAGGCATGATCCTCATCACGACTGGTTCCTATCACACCAATTACCGTATCACCATCATGCCCAATGATACGGAAATACTGCCGGTTACTCCCCTGCCCTGCCAATTTTATGACATCAGCCGGTTCTTCACCCGCCCATTTTTTATATAGATCAATCAGCTTTTCCATCATTATTCAGTTTACGTCGTTTCCGATCATCATCAATCTTCTGTGCGAAGTTATCTCCGATAAAGAGAAGCAATAAGATACCCAGCGTAGTAAGGAACGAGTTTGTAGTAGTCATTCCCAACTCTGCCTTTGTAATATAAATGAGTCCTCCGATAACAATCAGAAAGACCACTGCTTTTTTCCAATCAATATTGTTCATGCTATGAATTTTCTATTATGCTGCAAAATTACACAATTAAATTGAGAAAACAAAATAAAAACAAAAAAAAATCGGATGTCTCACGACAACCGATTTCCAAAAACAAACTACTTAAAAACTAATCTACTAAAACAAATCAAAAAAATATCTTTGCCATCCCTTGGGATGATACTTTCTTTTATTTACGATGCAAAGTTACAAAAAAAGATTATTCGAACCAAATAATTTTGCTATTTTTTGCATCTTTATGACTAAAAAAACAAAAAAATAGGGATAATTCGCTGAGAATCACCCCTATTTGATATTTTCGCTTTGCAAACTCGCAGTCTTACGATGTGCTTTGTTTGCTCAAATTATTCATCTAATTACATCATGCCACCCATACCAGGTGCTGCAGCTGGTGCAACTGGTGCAGGCTCTGGTTTGTCAACCAACACACACTCTGTTGTCAGGAACAAGCCTGCGATAGAAGCAGCATTCTCCAAAGCTACACGCTCTACCTTGGCAGGATCTACGATACCAGCCTGACGCATATCTTCGTAAACGTCCTTGCGGGCATTGTAACCGAAGTCACCCTCGCCCTCGCGTACCTTATTTACTACTACAGAACCCTCGCCACCGGCATTGGCAACAATCTGACGGAGAGGCTCCTCAATAGCACGCTCTACGATACGGATACCGGTTGTCTCGTCAGCGTTATCACCCTTCATATCCTTCAATGCCTCGAGAGCACGGATATAAGTAGTACCACCACCAGCAACGATACCTTCCTCGATAGCGGCACGGGTAGCGCAGAGTGCATCGTCAACACGATCCTTCTTCTCCTTCATCTCAACCTCAGAGTTGGCACCTACATAGAGGACAGCTACACCACCGGCGAGCTTAGCCAGACGCTCCTGAAGTTTCTCCTTATCATATGAAGACTTGGTATTCTCAATTTCGTTCTTGATCTGAGCTACGCGATCCTGGATATTAGCCTTCTCGCCATGACCATTAACGATAGTTGTATTGTCCTTGTTGACGGTAACCTTGTCTGCTGAACCCAGCATATCCAAAGTTGCCTGCTCCAACTTCAAGCCCTTCTCCTCAGAGATAACAACACCGCCTGTCAATACTGCGATATCCTCCAACATGGCCTTGCGACGGTCGCCGAAGCCAGGAGCCTTCACAGCACAAATCTTCAAACCGCCACGCAAACGGTTAACTACCAATGTAGTCAAAGCCTCAGAATCAACATCCTCAGCGATAACCAACAAAGGACGACCACTCTCAGCAGCAGGCTGGAGAATTGGCAAGAACTCCTTCAAGTTAGAAATCTTCTTATCATAAAGAAGGATGTATGGGTTATCCATTACACACTCCATCTTGTCTGCATCAGTCATGAAGTAACCGCTCAAATAACCACGGTCAAACTGCATACCCTCAACAACACCAATGTTGGTATCACGGCTCTTGCTCTCCTCGATAGTGATGACACCATCCTTAGAAACCTTGCGCATTGCGTCAGCCAAGAGCTTACCAATCTCAGCATCATTGTTGGCAGAAACAGTAGCCACCTGCTCAATCTTATCATAGTTGTCGTCTACCTGTTCAGCATGTTCCTTGATGAAGGCAACAACAGCAGCTACAGCCTTGTCGATACCACGCTTCAAGTCCATTGGGTTTGCACCTGCAGTAACGTTCTTCAAGCCCTCTGTTACGATAGCCTGAGTCAGGATAGTAGCAGTTGTTGTACCATCACCGGCATCATCACCAGTCTTGCTGGCAACGCTCTTAACAAGCTGAGCACCAGTATTTTCGAATTTATTTTCCAACTCTACTTCCTTAGCTACGGTAACACCATCTTTAGTAATCTGAGGAGCACCAAACTTCTTTTCGATTACCACGTTGCGGCCCTTAGGACCGAGAGTTACCTTTACTGCATTTGCCAACTGATCAACACCCTTCTTCAAGAGGTCGCGGGCATCCATATTATATTTAATATCTTTAGCCATTTTCTTTTATCTTTTTAATGTTGAATGTTAAATGTTGAATGTTGAGTTAAAACAAAGCAATTGAATCCTTCACTCTTCGTTCTTCACTCTTCACTTATTCTTACTCTTCTACTACAGCGAGTACATCGCTCTGACGCATCATGATATATTTAGTACCATCGAATTCGAGTTCTGTGCCAGCGTACTTACCATAGAGTACGGTATCACCTTCTTTGAGAATCATCTCTTCGTCTTTCGTACCCTTACCTGTAGCAACGACCTTTCCACGCTGTGGTTTCTCTTTTGCTGTATCAGGGATAATAATTCCACCTACTTTTTCTTCAGCTGGTGCAGGAAGTACCAGCACTCTGTCTGCTAATGGTTTAATGTTCATGATTCTATAATATTTTAATTGTTATACATTTATTTTGTCGACAGGTATTGCTACCCGTCACCCCGCCAGTATACGAAAAACGTGCCAAAGCATCCATACTGACACTTTGACACGTTTAAATACTGACATTATATCACAAAAACTTGTGTTTTATTTCATTTTCCATTGATAATCGAATCTTTCAATATCCTCCTCAACCAGTGGATTACCATTCTGAACTTCGATGAAAGTCAGCTGTGTAATCGCCTTGATGGCATGATAATGCTCCAGAGGAATCACCACGGTATCACCAGCCTTCACATGTTTCTCCTCACCATCAAGTACAAAGATGCCCTCACCTTCTACGAATGTCCACACCTCTGAACGATGGTGATGAAGCTGATAACTGATATTCTTACCTGGCTTCAAGGTAATACTCTTGGTGAGCGAATGATTGCCGTCAGCATACTCAGAATCGTCAATCACCCGATAAGTACCCCACCTTCTTTCCTCATACATCGGACGCGGAGTAAGATGTTCTACCGCCTTCTTGATGTCCTCGGAATATTTCTTTGCACAGACGAAGATGCCATCAGGACTCGCTGCAACTACAGCATCCTTCAAGCCATCCACATACAGAGGCAACTGGAGTTCGTTGATGACATGCGTATTCTCGCAATGACTTCCCATCACCGCATTACCGATGCTGGCATGGTGCAGCTCATCAGTGAGTGTATTCCAGGTGCCCAGGTCCTTCCATTCACCATTAAACGGTACTACCGCTACCGATTCAGCCTTCTCCGCCACCTCGTAGTCGAAAGAGATTTTTGGAAATTCGCTATATCTTGCACGAGTATCTTCAAAGTTCTCACTCTGCATATACTTACGTACAATCTGCATCATATAGCCCAAACGGAAAGCGAAGACACCACCATTCCAGTAAGCACCCTCCTCCAGGAGTTTCTCTGCTGTAGGCACATCCGGTTTCTCGGTAAATCTCTTCACTATCTGATACTTCTCTCCTTCAGCAAAAGGAACCACATAACCATATTTTGCACTTGGATAAGTAGGTTTGATACCCATCAGCACGAGGTCGGCGACGCTTTTCTCCACACACTCCACCATACGGGCTATGGTATGGAAATATTCCAACTCAGTATAAGGATCACAAGGCATAATAACCACAACCTCATCATCCTCACATTTCTTCTTCAGTTTCAGATAACTTGCAGCTAAAGCGATAGCAGGGAAAGTATCACGCCTCTCCGGTTCGGTAACCACAGAAACCCGCTCTCCCAGCTGGTTCTGGATGATATCCAGCTGACTGGCGTTTGTAGCAAGCGTAATATCGTTGGTCAGATTTGCTTCCTGAGCCTGACGTACCACGCGCTGAACCATACTTTCCATCTCCCCATTCTCCTTTTCGAGCAATGGCAAGAACTGTTTGCTTCTAGCATTATTGCTAAGTGGCCAGAGCCTTTTACCCGAACCACCCGATAATAAAATTAATTGCATATTATTACTATCTAAATCGTTTATTGTTCATACTTAAGATTTCACAAATTAACAGTGAGAGACTGCATCACATCAGGAGTTTACTCCCAGTACCAACAGGTCTCAAAGAAGAATCATCCGTGATAATCCGGCTGCAAAAGTACGTTTTTCTTTTGAGACCACCAAGCAATTTCTAAAAAAACTACCTATTTATATAAAAATACCTAGATATGCGCAAGAAAGTAAAAAGGAAGAAAAAACATCATTTAAACAGATTAAAAACAAGAAAAGCTGGTTCAAGTTGGTTCAAGTTGGTCTATTTCGATATTTTTTTGCTAATTTATTTCCGATTTTCAACTATTATTATTATCTTTGCGACCAAATATCATTTAAGCATACCTCAAATAACTTAAAAAGATATATTAATAACTAGGAGTATAAAAAACATAAGCAAATGACGAACAAGCATTATAAAGGAAATGAAATGATAAGGAGACTGGTGATAGGTGCCGATTTCGTTATTCTCAACATCGTACTGTTGTTCTATACCCAATATGGTCAAGAACTCATACCTGCGTATTTCGACAAAGCAACAAAGATTACCTTTTTTGTTGCCAATGCTGCCTTGTTCCTAGGCGAATACTTCTATTCCACCATCATTCATGTCAGAAAGATCGGGTTCCTGCAGGTTACAAAGCGTACTTTATATCTGGCTGCAGCAACAACATTCTGTTTCTTTACCTTCTCAAGACTACTCGGTCACGGGGGAAAGATGTTCTCCTTCAGCATTATCTTCGGCATAACATTCTATCTGTCTCTCATCATAAGCCGACTCTGCGAGCTCAAATTACTAAAGTATTTCCGCTCTAAGGGCCGCAACTCACGCACCGTCGTCTTTGTAGGTAACGATCCTGCCGTGAGCGAGATGTACAAGACGATGACAGAAGATCCCTCGGCAGGTTATATAGTAAAAGGATATTATGCAGATGAAGACATCACTGATAATCCGGAAGGGTTGAAAAGAATAGGAAACATGAAACAGCTCAAAGAGATTATCTCTTCTACCATGAATGATACCATCAATGGTGAACCTTCCAGTATTGACGAGGTTTTCTGCTGCCTGTCGCATAAAGATCCTGAAATCATCAATATCATGCACTTCTGTGATAAGAATGTGATACACTTCTACTACCTGCCACGTGTGTTTGGTGAGTACAAATTGCATCTTGATGCCCAGAATTTTATGGGAAGGACGGTATATTCAAACCGCATAGAACCCCTAACAAGCATGTCAAACCGCATTATCAAGCGTAGCTTTGACATCGTGGTGAGCGGGCTTGCATGTTTGTGCGTTCTACCATTCATTCCATTCATAGCTCTCATCATCAAGATTCAGAGTCCTGGTCCAATTTTCTTCAAACAGGCAAGAACGGGTCTGAATGGTGATACCTTCTACTGTCTTAAATTCCGTTCCATGCATGTGAACAAGGATGCAGACAAGGCACAGGCGACAAAGAACGACCCACGTAAATTTGCTTTCGGCAACTTTATGAGAAAGACGAACATAGATGAGTTTCCTCAATTCTTCAATGTTCTTAAGGGAGACATGAGTATTGTGGGTCCGCGCCCTCACATGCTGCATCATACAGAGGTGTATGGAAGCCTGATAGATAAGTATATGGTTCGCCACTTCTCCAAGCCAGGTATCACAGGTTGGGCTCAGGTTACCGGGTTCCGTGGTGAGACCAAGGAGCTCTGGCAGATGGAGGAACGTATCCGCCGTGATATCTGGTATATAGAGAACTGGTCGTTCTGGCTTGATATCAAGATTATCTTCATGACAGCCAAGAGCATTATCTGCCCTGACAAGAATGCTTATTAGGAGTCTATAAAAAGAAAAAGAGGATGTGCCATAAGTTTGGAAAATAGTTGGCGCACAACAGTTGGTCACCGCATGCACATCAGCTGTTGTGCAAGCGCATATCAGCTGTTATGCAAGCGCACAACAGCTGTTGTGCGACCGGAGATACTAACTGTCTCAACAACATATTCTATCTCTCCCAACAACATATACTAGATATACTAGCTCTTTCAACAACATATACTAGCTCTTCCAACAACATATCCTAGCTTTTCCAACAACATAACCTAGCTCTTCCAACAACATAACCTAGCTCTTCCAGCAACAAGAAGAGGGTGTATCATTAACTTATAACACACCCTCTTTTTAGGTATTCTCTTTACTTATTACTTAGATTACTTAGACGGAAGCCTGTTGAGCCAACAGGTAAGGTCATTCAACATTTGGTCGTGATACGGGAAGCCATGAGCGGCATCGCGGAACCCCCATCCATGTCCGGCAGTCGGATAGATGTGCATGGTACACTCGTTGCCCGCCTTGCTCATGGCAGAATAATAGGCTACGCCATTGGTTACAGGAGGAACAACCTTATCATCAACCTCAAATCCGCAACCTATAGGGTTTAGTGGGATTTTGCTTGCAAAGCGACAA
>ERZ840057.447-NODE-447-length-43793-cov-19.748457_pt1 | contig 43793 bp, 35 predicted proteins | sample MGYA00519907_ERZ840057 | MGnify/ENA primary metagenome ERZ840057 (study PRJEB31850, sample SAMEA3708862) | human gut metagenome | biome: human gut; feature: human-associated habitat; material: faeces | place: China | collected 2014 ...
TACTAAATATCTTGACATTGCTATATTGTAATTTTCTAGTAAGAATATTTTTCCTTTAAATTGTGGCATCATTGATATTTCATGTATTCTTTTTATTAAGTCCTGTCCTTCTTTATCTGCTGGATGTGCTTTTCCTGCAAATATTAATTGAACTGGCCTTTCTGCATTATTTAAAATTTGTGTTATTCTTTCTAAGTCTCTAAATATTAATGTTGCCCTTTTGTATGTTGCAAATCTTCTTGCAAAACCTATTGTTAATGCATTTGGATTTAATTTTGATGTTATATCATTTATTTCTTCATAGCTATATCCTGATCTTCTTAATCTATTTGTTGTGCTTTCTTTTACTATTTCTAATAATTTTTGTTTTCTTTTTTGATGAATTTCCCATAATTCTTTGTTTGGTATATTATTTATATTTTCCCATACTTCATCTTTATAAATATTATCTTGCCAATATGGTATTAAGTATTTATTATATAATTCTTTTAATGATGGAGCAAGCCATGAACATGTATGTATACCATTTGTTACATATGTTATTGGTGATTCATTTGCTGCTATTTCAGGCCATACATCTCCAAATAATTCTCTTGAAACTGCACCATGCAATTTACTTACACCATTTTTCTTTCCTGCAACTTTTAATGCTAATATTCCCATGTTAAATCCTGGTTCTAGATCTGTACATGGTTTCATTCCTAATTTTAAGAATTCTTCTCTATCCAATCCTAATCTAGGCCAAAATTCTTTGAAATATTTTTCTACCAATGCTATTGGGAATATATCATTTCCTGCTGGTACTGGTGTATGTGTTGTAAATACAGTTTTAGAACTTGCTATATCTTTTGCTACTTCAAATGATACTTTCTTTTCTTTTATAATATTTTTTATTAATTCTAATATTAAAAATGCTGAATGTCCTTCATTCATATGGTATACAGTTGGATTTAATCCTAATGCTCTTGTTAATAAGTTTGTTCCTCCCATTCCAAGAACAATTTCTTGTTTTATTCTCATTTCTTGGTCTCCACCATATAATTTTAAAGTAACTTCTCTATCTTCTGGTTTGTTCTCATCTATATCTGAATCTAATAAATATAATTTAATTCTTCCAACATTTATTTGCCATACTTTTAAATATATTTTTCTTTTTTCAAATTTTACATATATTTTTAGTTCATCACCGTTTTCATCTTTTACTGGATTTATTGGTAAATTACTTAAATCTATATTATTGTATTCTGTTTCTTGGTCTCCATATCCATTTATTTTTTGATGAAAATATCCATTTTTATATAATAATCCTACAGCTACTAATGGAATTCCTAAATCACTTGCTGATTTTAAGTGATCTCCTGATAATATTCCAAGTCCTCCAGAGTATATTGGGATTGTTTGATCTAATCCATATTCTGCTGAAAAATAAGCTATTAAGTCTTTTTTATTTTCTGGATATTTATTTGAAAACCATGTATTTTTACTTGTTACATAATCGTCAAATTCTTTTGCAAGTCTATCATATTCTTTTAAAAATTCTTGATTTGTTGCTACTGCCTCTAATCTATCTTGTGATACTTGTTTTAAGAATTTTACTGGATTTTTTTCGCATGTTTCCCATAAATCTCTATCTATCATTTTAAATAGCCTTAAAAATTCTGTGTTCCATGACCACCATAAATTATTTGCTATTTCTGATAGTTTTCCTATTCTTTTTGGTAATTGTGGATTTACCGTTATTTTGTTAAATATGTACATTTTTATTTCCTCCTTGGTATTTTTATAAACAATTTTATTTTTTGTTTTATCTTCTTCTGCTATCTTCCATCTGAGTTTCTTTCCTGATATCTTCTTTCTTCAATTTTTGCCGAATATTCTTGTGCTTCACTATATTTTTTATAACCTGCTTTTTGGTTTAATGTCTTTTTAAATTCTCTTACCCTACCTCTTTCTGAACCTTCTAAAAGATGAACATTATTTAAGCTTGTTTTTTCTCTTTCATACGCTTGCTGTGGAGTTATCAATTTATCCGTTGTTTCTTTTTTTCTTTTTGATTGCCTTTTTTTCTCCTGCTGCCCTTTTTTCTTCTTTTCAAATTTTTCATCTTTTGATAGTTCTTCTTTGTAATATGTATTAAAAGAATTTATATATTCTATTCTTTTTATTCTATTTATTCTTTTTTCAGCATCCATTGAACTTGTCTCCTTTTTACTGTTTTTCCTTCTTGCTATTTTTTCTTTTATATTATAATAATAATTTTAAAAAAGTACAAGTCTTTTTTTATAAAACTTGTACTTTTTTATATTTGATTATATAATCATTAGAATACTACCCACAACATTTCATTCATAATTTTACTCTTATTATAATATTAGATTGAAAAGCCAGGCGTAACCCCAATACTAATATTAGCATTATTAATGTTGCAATATCCATCCTTGTCAACTATACAGAAACCTTTATCATGGTTACCATAAGGTGATCTAAGCCACCAATAATATGAACCACTATCATTATTTTTCTTTGTTATACTTGTAGAAGTATTGTATGGTGTACTTCCTAATGTTGATTTAAAATATTTATATTGATTTCCTTCAGACATTTCCGCATATCCTCTTGTATTTCCACCATTATATCCATTATCCCATATTTCACCACATGATAATAACCATAGTTTATCTGAACATATTAATTTCGTTACAGTATTATTAGTTATTATATATTCTTTATTTACTGCTTTTATATAATCTTTAATACTTAATGAATCATACACCGTTTCATTTAATGCTGTTCTTAGTGGCATTGCTGCCCATCCATTTGTATTATCATCAATAGTATTCATCTGTTGAGAATATTGCATTGCAAAATCCAAATACTCAAAGCTTATACCCGCTGTTCCTGTTGCAGTTGCACTTCCATACGCATTAATATCTGTTAACAAATCATGATTAAATCCCAATATTCTTACTGTTTTTCCATCTACTGTTGCTATATCACCCACACCTAAACTCTTTACTGTTCCATTTAATGTTACGTTTACCTCTGCCGTATTGCTTGAAATATCTACATTGTCCGATATTTTTTGAGCTATAGCTGAAAGTTCAATCCATGAATACGATATAACACCTGATATATGTGATTCAGCACCTTGTTCTACATCAATTATTTTTTCTGGTATTTTCACATTTCCTGATATATATTTATTTAATTCATCCTCATATTCATTCAATATTTTTGCTTGGTTTTCTTCAGCATTTTGCATTTTTTCTTTAGCCTCATTTGCTTTTTGAAATAATCCTGTTTGTGTTAGTGCTTGTATTGATATTGTTGCCAAAATAAGCAATATAATTATTGTAATCACTAGTGCTACTAGTGTTATACCTCTTTCTTTATTTTGTTCTTTCATAAAAAATTATCTCCTTTGTATTTTATTGTTTTTTCTTATTATTTGTATTTTTTTCTTTTTAATACACTATTTTTATCCTCTTTTGTGCAATAACCATTTTAATTTCATAGCATATAAATTCTTAATATGTGTATTTTATAAAATTATATTCATTATTTGTGAATTTGTCAATACAAATAACTTGTTTTATGAAAAAATAAAATAACATATAAGTTAATATAAAAAAACATTTAATTTATATACACTTTTGCGTCCCACACAAAAATTATTTTTAACCTATACGTTGTTATATATAATACTTTAGAGGTGATAAAATGGAACTTTATAAAAAAATAAGAAACATCAGAGAACAACAAGAAATAAAGCAAAAAGATATGGCAAAATATTTACATATGCAACCAAATACATATAACGCTTATGAAAATGGAAAAAGAGCAATAACTGCGGATATTTTAAAAAATATCTGTTTAATTTTAAAAGTAAGTGCAGATGATCTACTTGAAATAAATATAAAAGAACCTTATAACGCCTTAAATGACGAAAACACATTAATATTACAAAAAATAAAAAAAGGATTACTAAACATTCAAAAGCATGAAAAAAATGCATAATAAAAGGCCAGAATTTTCTGACCTTTTAATGTTATAAACTACCTAAAACTATTTGTTTTCAACTGAACGATTTGCTATTTCTATAGCTTTAGTAACTATATTACCACAATCTCTAGAAGAAACTCCGGCCCAGCTTCCACCGTCTTGTTTTACTTGTTCATAAACACCTAATTCTTTGGCAATTTCTTCTCTTAAATTTTCAGATATTAGTTTACTATTTCTAGACATAACATCCTCCTTACTGATAAAACTAAATTAAGTTTTATCAATATTATTATTTGCAAAATTAGAAAAAATATTTTAGTAAAATTTTGATTTTTTTAAATCTTTTAGTAGTAAATTTAATTATCTCATGATATACTATAATAGATTACTTAAAGGAGATTTATATGGAAATTAAAGAAGAAAACAACACAACTAAAAATATTGAACTAAAACAAGAAAATAATGTAGAAAAAATTAATGATAATAAAAACATTGTAAATGAAGAATTAAAAAACAACAACATTGAAAAAACAAATACTGACATACAAGAATTAAATACAGATAAAATAGAAACAAATAAAAATCAAGAAAATTCAAGAACTTTTAAACCTCTTGACGAACAACAATATAAAAGCAAAACTAAATCAGATGTATTAACTATTTTTGCAATTCTTTGTTTTATTTTTGTATTATTATCACTTATAATATTTGGTACATTTTCATTTATAAATTTGACAAGTACAAAAATAGCAAAAGGTGTATATATAAAAGGAATCGACGTTTCTGGTTTAACAAAAGAGGATGCAACTAAAAAAATTTCAAGCTATGTTAGTTCATCTATACCAGAAGAAATAAAATTAAAACACAATGATTTTGAAACATCACTTTCAACATCACAATTATCAATATATTTCAATACCGAAGAGGCTGTTAATATGGCATATAATATTGGAAAAAATGGAAATATATTTCAAAAAAATACTGAAATTTTAAATACACTTTTTTCTAAAGTTAATATAGACCCTGGTTTTTCTATTGATGAAGAACAACTAAAAAAAGATTTGCAAGATATATCATCAAAACTTCCTGATAAAGTAATAGAAAGTAGTTGTTATATTGATGATAATCGCCTTATTATAACTAAAGGTCAGGCAGGTAAGTCTATAAAGGTTGAAGATTCTGCTAACTACATAACTAAAGAAATAAACAATCTTAATGTGCAGAACAATCCTTTAGAACTAATTACTGAAGATGCTTATCCAAATCAAATAGATTTAGATGCTGTATATAATGAAGTACATAAGGATCCTGTAAATGCTTATTATTCACAAAATCCATATGTTGTTCATCCAAGTGAAAATGGAATGGATTTTGCTATTTCTTTAAATGATGCCAAAAATTTGTTGCAAGAGGAAAAAGATGAATATGTAATTCCTTTAAAAGTATTATACCCAAGTGTTACAACAAATATGATTGGTACTGAAGCTTTTCCGGATTTATTATCTGAATTTTCAACAAAATATGCAGCTAGTAATAAAAACCGTACTACAAATTTAATTTTAGCTTCTAAAAAAATTAATGGTACTGTTTTGATGCCTGGCGAGACTTTCTCTTATAATAAAGTTGTTGGTGAAAGAACAATTGCGGCAGGTTATAAAGAGGCTCCAATTTATGTTTCTGGTAGAGTTGAAGATGGTCTTGGCGGTGGTATTTGCCAAATAACTACTACTTTATATAATGCTGTATTATATGCAAATTTAGATATTGTTGAAAGAAGTAACCATCAATTTGTTCCTTCTTATGCAGGTCCAAGTAGAGATGCTACTGTTGTATATGGTGCTATTGATTTTAAGTTTAAAAATAATAGAGATTATCCAATAAAAATTACTTGTTCTGTTTCAGGTGGTATTGCTAATTTTAAAATTTGGGGTTTAAAATCTGATAATGATTATGAAGTTCAAATTACTTCTAGAACTACTGGTAAGACATCTACTGCTATTTATTCTGAAGCATATAAAATTTTGAAAAAAAATGGTACTGTTGTTAGTACTACTTTACTTTCAAAAGATACTTATAAAAGACATTAAAAGTTTGGATTAAGGGGGTTCACCACTCTTAATCCAAACTTTTTTACATAGTTAAAGTTCCATTTGGGGTATTTGTGATAATTAAAATATCTTCCTCTCTTCCATTTTCAGCATTAATATAAACTAAAAATTCTCTATCTTCAACTTTTCCTTTAAATTCATAACACAAAATTTCAGTTTGAAATTCTGTAGGAATAATAGCCAATCCTTCTGACATTATATCCAAATTTTTATTTAATGTTTTTTTCGCTTGTTCTTTACTAATTTTAACTTTTGAAGTATCTCTTTGAGTATGATTGTTTAAATATCCTGTTGCTTCTATTCCTAGCACTTCACCATTATCTAAAGCCACTTTTACTTTAATTAAGTCTGAATATACAACAACGTCATTTTGGACATATGCATAATTTATAGTCACAATTCCATCTCGTTTTAAATAATAAGTTTCTTTCATGTCTTTGATTCCATGGTTATTTAAAAATTCTTTTCCTTTTGCATTTGCTTCATCTTGTGAAATTATTTCAGCATTTACACTTCTGTTTGAATTCATATAAACTATATGTCCGCCTTTTTTAGAAATTGAAATACTTATACTGTCTTCTGAATTTGTTTTTACTGAAAAATTATATTCTGGAATTGTTGCATTTTCTGAATATCCCAGATTTTCAATATCTTTAACATTATCTTTTCCTATAAAATCTATTGCTTTTTGTCTTGCTGCCTCTTCATCAATATCATCACCTGTTAAGCCTTTTTTTTCACCATTTGCAACATGTTCAGAAAAAGCGCCATCATATATTAAACCTGAATATTGGTGGAAATTTTCTTCTAAATTACTAAATCCATCCATTGAACTTGTGCTTACTTGTTGGGCAAATGCTGTATTTCCTTTATTTGAAATTTCTCCCCATTTTATTCTTCCTGAGTTTATATCTTCTGATAATTGGTTTAAAGTATTTTCTAGCTCTACACTATAAGTATGCAAATCTTTTAGATTTTTTAAATCTTCGTCGGTTAGACTTTCATTATAAATATTTTTTCTTGATAGTGAATAACTGTAATCACTAACTTGGTTTAAAAATTTTTCTGTGTTTTCTAATTCCTGACTTTCGATTGGTAATTGTGATAGATATGCTTGCGCTAAATTTGCTTCTCTCCATACATTTGTTAGTGTTTCTGCTCCATGTTCAGGAGTACTTGAAATTAATGATTTTGCTAGATATGTTTCTACATTTTGAACATAGTCAACTACTTCATAAAATGCCCTGTTATACGTGTTTTGTGATGCAGTTTTTGCTTCGTTTTTGTCTTTTATAATTACAGAAATTAAACTTGCTATAACTGCTATAACTACTACAATTGCAATTATAATAAGGGCTCTATTTCTTTGCATTTTTTTGTTTTCTACTTTTATCATAAAATCATCCTTCCTCGCCTAATAAAAGTTTAAATATTTATTAAAATTATAAATTTCTTAACTATTTTTAGGTCCTATATTATTTACAAAATCTATGTTTTCCAATAGTTTTAATTAATGGTCTTGACCATATCCATTTATTTGTTGCAGTAGCTGGATTAAAATAATATACACATCCACCTGTCGGATCCCATCCATTCATTGCATCTTGTGCTGCTTTATATACTGTTGATTCTTCACTTATAGATGCATTTATTTGCCCATCCGATACAGCAGTAAATGCTCCTGGTTGGTAGATAACTCCTGATATACTATTTGGAAATCTTGAGTCTTTAACTCTATTTAAAATAACTGCTCCTACTGCAACTTGTCCTTCATATGGCTCGCCTCTTGCTTCACCATTTATTGCTCTTGCCATTAACTGAATGTCTGATGTGCTTGTTGTTTTTGCAAGTGAAACATTATTTGTACTTTCTTTATCCACAATAAATATACAAATTGTGGATAATGCTATTAAAATTGTTGCTAAAACTATTTTTAAAAATTTTTTCACATTATCACCCTTTACTTTAATTTTCTTTTTTATTTTTTACATTTTTTTTAATATTATACAAATTTTTGTTGATATTAAAACTATACTTATGCTAAAATTAATATATTAAAATATAAGGAGCATACTATGAAAAAAATATTAATTTTTTATGCATCATATGGTGGTGGACATCTAAATGCCGCAAAATCAATAAAAGAATGCATTGACAATAATTATTCAAACTGTGAAACAGAATTAATTGATTGTATGAAATATGTAAATAAACCAATAGAAATAGTTACAACTGCCGCATATAGAGAAATGGCAAAAAAAATGCCTTGGGCATGGGGTAAGATTTACTCTGATTCACAAAAAGGACCATTAGCGCATATATCTTCAAAATCAAATCAAATTTTAGCAATAAAACTTTTAAAACTTTTAAAAGAAAAACAACCAGACCTAATAATTTCAACACATCCTTTTGGAAGTCAAATGTGTGCTTATCTTAAAAGAAAAGGAAAAATATCTGCAAAAATTGCTACAATAATGACAGATTTTTCTCCTCATGACCAATGGCTAGTAGAAAATGAACATACCGATTATTTTTTTGTTGCACATGATAAAATGAAAGATTATTTGATTTCAAAAAATATTCCTTCAAATAAAATATTTGCAACTGGAATACCTATTTCTGCTAGATTTTTAAATACATATAATAGAAAAGAGATTTTAAATGAATTCTATTTAAAAGAAAATATTAAAAATATTTTATTTTTTGGTGGAGGCGAATTCGGTCTTGGAAAAGCTAGAACCGTAGAAATTTTTAAAAATCTAGTTAAACGTTTTGATAATATTCAAGTTATTGCAATTGCTGGAAAAAATGAAAAAATGAAATCTGAATTTGAAAAAATTGTAGAAGAAAATAATAAACAAGAATGTGTAAAAGTTTTGGCTTTTACAAATAAAGTACCAGAATTAATGTCAATTTCTGATTTAGTCATTTCTAAACCTGGTGGTTTAACAACTTCTGAAAGCTTAGCATCAAACTTGCCTATGATAATTATTAATCCTATTCCTGGTCAAGAAGAAGAAAATGCTGAATTTTTGGAGAGTAAAGGTACTGGAATTTGGCTTAGAAAAGATGATTCTTCTTTTGAAGTTTTAAAAAGTGTTATTGACAGTCCTACTAAATTAGATGAAATGAAAAAAAATACAGAAATTTTGGCAAAGAAACATTCTACCGAAGATATTTGCAAAATATTACTTTCCTTCTAAAGACTTTTTAGCTGCAATAATAGCAAGATTGTCTGCAAAAGCAGTAAAAAAAGCTGCTAATACTGCAAGTTCATCTGCATCTATATCTTCTCCTATGGCAATTGCAAGTGAGCTTGCTAATCCTATTAAATTACAACTGGAAAAATCAGAAAAACACATACAATACACCTCAATGTATAATATGTGTTTTTATTTATTATGTGATAATAAAGTGTCCAAAAGGAACCGTCCCTATTGGACACTAAATTTCTCTTCTTCCTTCTAGGGCTTTTGTTAATGTAATTTCGTCAGTATACTCTAAGTCTCCACCAACAGGAATTCCGTGTGCTATTCTAGTTACTTTTATTCCTAGAGGTTTTATTAGTTTTGATAAATACATAGCTGTTGCTTCACCTTCAACTCTTGGATTTGTTGCAAGTATGACTTCTTTAACTTGTCCATCCATAAGTCTTGAAAGTAATTCTTTTATTTTTATATCATCTGGTCCAATTCCGTTCATTGGTGAAATAGAACCATGTAACACATGATATACTCCTTTAAATTCATGTGTTTTTTCCATAGCTACAATATCTCTTACATCTTCTACCACACATATTGAAGATTGGTCTCTCTTAGGACTTGAACATATTGGGCATGGATCTGTGTCTGATATATTAAAGCATTTACTACAATATTTTAAATTATGTTTTGCATCTTTTATTGATTTTATAAATTCATTTGTTTCTTCTTCTGAACAGTTTAATATATAAAATGCAAGTCTTGCTGCTGTTTTATGTCCAATGCTTGGTAATTTTTCAAAACTTTCTATTAATTTTTCTATTGATGGTGAATATAATGACATCCTTTTTTCTCCTTTATAAAATAAATATGGACATGATTTAGAAATTTACATAATTTTCATGTCCAAATCATATATTATCTTGCTAGAATATTACATTAATCCTGGAATATTGAATTTTCCAAATTCTTGACTTTGAGCACTATCTACTTTTCTTAATGCTTCATTTACACATGTTAAAATTAAGTCTTCTAACATTTCTACATCTTCTGGATCAACTACTTCTGGTTTTATTTTTATTTCTTTTAATACTTTTTCTCCTGTTACTTTTACGCTTATAGCTCCTCCACCTGCTGTACTATCAAATTCTTTACTTGATAACTCCTCTTGTGATTTTTGCATTTCTTCTTGCATTTTTTTGGCTTGTTTCATTATATTATTCATGTTCATTCCGCCAAATCCTCCCATTCCTCCTGGGAATCCTCCTCTTTTTGCCATTTTAAAATCCTCCTTTTTTATTTATTATCACTTTTTTAATTAAATGCTGAATATATAATATTTAGCATTATTATTTATAAATTTAAAATTGAAAATCTACATAATATTAAATGGTATATCAGCATCTTTTGCTAATTTTTGAATATCATCTTCTGGATTATGCACAACTTGTTGATTTTGTGCATCTGATACATATCTAATTTGCATATCTTTACCACATGCCATTGAAACCAAACTAGAAAGTTCTTTAATATTCTCTTGTTTATCCAACACGGCCTTTCCAAATGCAGTCATACCTTTTTGGAATTTAATTTCAACAGTTGTATCACTTACTTGCTCAGCTCTTGTGTTCATCAAATTAGTATACAATACAATTTTACCATTTTGTTTTAAATCATTAACGATTTTAGGCCAACTTTTACTTAAATCATTTGAATATTTCTTTGTATTTACAGGTTGTTTTGCCATAAAAGATGTTCCTGTAGAATTTGTATTTTGCTCTACTCCATTTATTGAAGCTGTATTAATATTTTGAGTAACTTGCATTCTAGGGCTACTATTTACTGTATTTGAAGCATATTCTGAATTTGAATTATAATTATTACTATTACTTGCAACTTGCAATTTTCCAGATTTTAAATAATTTTCTATTTTTTCAAGTCTTTCTTCTACATTTCCACCTGTTCCAACTTCTTTGCTACATAATTTTATAATTCCTGCTTGGAACATTATTGTTTTTTGTGTTGACCATTTCATATCATTTTCTAGATTTGATAGTTCATAAATTAAATCTACCAATTTTTCTTTTGTAACTTTATCTGATAAAGTTTTAATGTTTGATATTTCTTCTTCACTATATAAATCAGCTTTTCCAGAAGATTTATATATTAAAACATCTTTTACATATTTAATAATTTCCCATAAGAAATTATTTAGGTCTTTCCCTTGATTTAATATTTCATCCATACTAGCAAGTGCTTTATCTATATCATATTCAACTATTGCATCAACTATACTATGTACAAATGTTATTTTAGGAATTCCTACTAAATCTTTTATTTTGTCTTCATCAATTTTATTTTCTCCATCTTGCACACATCTTTCTAGAATTGACAAAGCATCTCTCATTGCACCTTCTGCTAATACTGCAATGATTTTTAAAGCTCCTTCTGTAACTTCTATGTTACTTTCTTTGCAAACAATTTCTAGTCTTTTTATAATGTCTTCATTTGAGATTCTTTTAAAGTCAAATCTTTGACATCTTGAAAGTATTGTTGCTGGTAATTTTTGAGGTTCTGTTGTTGCTAAAATGAATTTAACATGCTCAGGTGGTTCTTCTAGTGTTTTTAGTAATGCATTAAATGCACCTGGTGAAAGCATATGAACCTCATCTATTATATATACTCTATATTTTGCTTTTGTAGGTAAAAAATTGACCTCTTCTCGAATACTTCTAATATCTTCAACACTATTATTTGAAGCAGCATCCATTTCAACAATATCTGTAAGTGAACCATTTAAAGCTCCCTTACAAATTTCACACTCATTACATGGCTCACCATCTTTTGGATTTAAACAATTTATTGCTCTTGCCAAAATTTTTGCAGATGATGTTTTTCCAGTACCACGTCCACCATTAAATAAATACGCATGCCCCACTCTATCTGCTATAATTTGATTTCTTAATGTTCTTGTGATGTGTTCTTGCCCAACAAGTTCTGAAAATGTAATAGGTCTAAATTTTCTATAAAGAGCTGTGTACCCCATATTATCACATCCTTTATAATATATAGAACAAATTTGAAAAAATTTAATCCCTCTATAGAGAACACTCCACATAAAGATTTGCTACTTATTGCTGCTTCCTTCCGGACCTGACAAGATTCATAGGTCTCTATTGGATTGCTCTCTATACAGAGATTAAATTTTCTACCTTTTGTATTATATACTGATATAAAAAAATTATCAAGTACTTTTAAGTAAAAATGTTTATAATATTACATTCTCTTAAATACCAAATTTTTAAAATCAGTATTTTCTTGACTTTGAATGCCGTCATCAACAACATTTCCAACTGGTAATTCTAAGCTCATATTAGCCTTATAACTTTTATTAGAATCTAAATTAATACTAATATCAAATGAAACTTTAAACTTTAAATCATCATTACTTATTGATAATTTTTTTAATAATTCATTATGATTTATTTGTTCATCCTCATTTGATGTATAATTTCCTAGTTCACTAATAGCATATCTAAACACTACTAATCCACCTTGGTTAGAAACTTTCATTAGTTTCATATTTGACTCTATATCTCCTTCGTAGATTATACTTTGTGTTTCATTTTCAGTACTATTTCTAAAAATAACATTTTCTGCATCAGCATCAGGTTTTAATAGTTTTATTTGACCTACTTTTGGATATTGAGTAATATTGAAATTTTCAAGTTTTATATCTGCAATTGTTTCTGTGTATTTGTAGTCTTCATTTTTCTTTATGTACAAATATATATCATTATTTTGATTAACTTTTAAATTCCACTTTTCTTCTGAACCTTCAACATCAGTTCCATCTACACTACTTATTATAGATACTTTTGATATTGTAAATGGTGGTGTTCCTTCTCCTTCTACATTGTATCTTAATGAAATTACTCCTGCTACAAATATTATTGCTACTATTATTACTAATACCATACACATATGAAATTGTTTTGTGTTTGTTATTTGCTTTATTTTTTCTTTCAACATTTTCCTCCATTGTAAATTTTAATGGTGTGCCCAGAGGGACTCGAACCCCCATCTGTCGCTTAGGAGGCGACTACTCTATCCTGCTGAGCTATGAGCACATGCTTTACATTCCTTATTTTAACACATTTATTTCCTTTTTGTAAAGTATTATTAATTGTTATTATATTTTATAGAATAATATCTGTTATACCTTAGTATTATAGTTTTCATATTTTTCTCGGTTTTCCTACATACGTTAACAAATTCTAATGGAAATGATTTAACAAACCCTGGTTGCAGGATCCTTTAAATCATTTCCTTAAGAATTTGTATAACTATTTCGGTCACATTCAAAAATATATTCAAACTATAATACTAAGGTATAACAAATTTAATCAGCCACAAAATAAGAAACTAGAGAAAATCTCTAATTTCTTATTTTAAACATATATAATAACCTTTTATTTTACTACAAATTTTTTAATAAGAACTATTCCTACACCCAACATAGAAATTGTTACAATTCCTATCATTATAGGTGTCACATAATTTCTATTTTCACCAGTACTTGGTACAATAGTAACAACTTCTGCATTTGCTACGTTAAAGTGATTTTGACCATTATCCCATCTCATCTTAACTGGTGTACCTGTACTAAATCCGTTTGTCTTTTTTACCTCTGTTATTTCTGATTGGTTATTAAATTCATTGTCATCTGTACTTGTAAGTAATTTAGATGTATTCAATTTTACTTCACTGGATTCCTTTGGAGCTAATGCTTTATTTAGACTCTTTGTTACATATTGTTTTATTCCTTTGATATATGTTGAATCATTGTTTTTAGATACATTATATGTTTTCTCATAATCTTTTTCAGCATCTGCCCAATCGCCTTTTTCATCTAGCACTGCTAATCTTCCATCAACATAGTCCAAAAGTTGAGTTACTGATGTTCTTACTACACTTGAACCATTTCCTCTATCACCATAGTAATAATAGTCTTGTGATGTATAATCCATTTCACCTACATTTTTAACTTTTATTGTGTATTCTGTTTCTATTGTTGCACCTTCTATTAATTCATTATCCATTTCTGTTTTTAATAATCCTCTTGGTGAAGTATTATCTACTGATTTTGGTGTATTTTCAAATATAGTATATGGATATGTTCCTGTTATTTTTCCATTTTCGTCAATTTTTGCATCAACTAATATTTGTCCATTTGCTAATTTTATTTTATATCCTGATACTTGTTTTAATAATTCTAATTGTTGTCTTGCTCTTTCTACTATACCAAAATCAACATTTTGTATAACAAATTCTACTCTGTCGCTGTCATCTCCATTTGTTACTGTTGTTTCATATTCTACACTAAATGCTATCGTTGGTGTTGTTGAGTCCATTTTAGTTGTTTTAATAGTTTTTCCTTGTGAATTATATCCATCTTCATATGCATCTATTATTTCTTGTTCTAGAGTATTTTTTGTAATACTTTCCATTTCACTGTCTATTTTTCTTCTTGTGTCTGAGTTATCTAATGCATCTGTTAATCGTACATCTCTACTTGTTGTATCATCTTCATACTCTGAGCCTCTATACCAATATGGATCTGATTTTGTTTTTTGATATCTTGTGCTATTTTTATTTGTTCCATCTGTATATATTGTTCCTTTATAGTATTGTACTTTGTATTCTTTGTTTCCCCAAGTATATGTTATTTGATAATATCCAGCTACGTAATTATTAATTGTAAATTCTCCTTTGTCATTTGTTTTTACTGTGTATACTAGTCCATTTTGAATTTTCTTTCCTTGGCTGTCTACTTCAGTCATTGTTACATCTACATTTGCTAATCGTTTATCTTTACTATTTTCAGTATATTTTCCATCACCAAGTCTTTCATTTCCAGTGTCAAGATCTTTTTGATTATTTGTACCATCAACAAATGTAATTCCTTTTACAGTTCTTTCATTTTTGAATTCTAATTGTAATGATCTTGCTGAATCTGTATCATCTTCATATGTACCAAAGTCTTCAACTCTTGCATTTCCTGGGACAGAATCGATGTCATATACTGCTAATGGATTTCCAGTGTCATCATCATATGTTGTATATGAGTTAATTTCTACCATATTATGTTTTGTTTCACCATTATTCATTATTGTTCTTACAGCTTCTTTATCCATCTTGAATTGAATATATAGATATTGTTCTTCTCCTGCATCTATAGTTCTTGCGCTTGTATCTATTATATACTTTTTATAACCATTTATATTTGCATTTGTATCTTCTGAAACGGCTACATTATCAGATATAAAGTCCTCATCATTTATAGAATATCCCGCTGCTTGAATGTTATAGTTACTATCACAATAATCAATTATGTTGTTTATTCTTCCTAAATATGTTCCTTCATTTTTTAATGCAATTTTGTATGTTACATATACACTTATTTCTTTACTTTTATCTAAATTATTTACATAATCATAATCTGCTTTGTATATTGCTCTCGAGTAAGATCCTCTATTGTTTTGGAATTTTACACCAACATTCCATGCTGATTCTTCGTCTGTGTAGTCTCCCCATCCTTGATATCTTACACTTGCATATCTATATACATGTTGGAATCCATTTACTCCTACTCTTACATTATATAGGTCTTGCGCTAGTGCATAATCAGTTTGTTCTTTTTTGAATAATCCTAAATTTACATATCTTATTTCTTTTGCTGTTGGTACAAAATTACTATATAAATCATATCCTGTCTCATCTGTTGATGCAGTTACCTCACATCCTGTGTGTCCAATTATATTTGATTGATATTGATTTGTTTGATTGTAATTTAATTGAACACCATTTACATTTAATGATTGACTTCCATTTCCATTTACACTTGAGAATTTTCTATCTAGTTCTTGTCTAGATGTTGTATCTGATGCTTTTGAGCCTTCATTACTATTTATTTCTGGATTTACAGATTGATAATCTATACCGCAATATTCAAATTCTATATGATAATTTCCACTTTGTATTTGATCTAGACTAACATTATAAAATCTGTATTCTCCACCTTCTATTTCATCATAAATTCCATATTCATTTGTGTATGTTGATTGTATTGTATTTCCATATCTGTCTTTTAATTTTACTAAAACCCAGTTGCAACCTTCTTCTCCATTAAATTCTGAGTCTGTCATTGAAAGTTTTCCATTTTCTTTATCTAACCATACATATCCTGAAACCATTACTCTATATTGGTGGTTTTTAGCTGTAACCGTTGTTCCTCCATCTCTTGGTATTGACCATGAAGAACCTATATTTTCAGTGTAACCATAGTATCCTTCTTCTCCTTCTGTAACTTCTGGTACTTCTGTTTCTGTTGCTGTTACAGTATTTCCAATAAATTGTGCATATACTGTATGATTGTTGCCTCTTGAGCCATCATTCCATGCATCTGTTTTTATATTTAGTGTTCCCTCTCCACTAGCTATACCATCGTCATCTGTGTAAAATGTACTTGCTGAATATCCCCATTCTCTACTACTATTTAAGTATACCGTGTGATCTACCCAATGATAATAATTTATTGTGTACCAATAATCATATTGCCAATCTGAAACCCAATATGATCCACTTGAATAATGACTATTTCCTTTTGAATCTGTCCAAGAACTATACCAATACTCTCTATGTCCATGGTCTACCCAATGATATACATCTGTGCTATCATACCAATCATATGATTTTATTGTAGTTGAAAATTGAAATCCTATTCCTTTTAGAGGTGTTCCATCTCTATCGTCTACTTTTTGTATTTTTGCTCCGACTTCTGGTGGTGGTGGCGGTTCTTTCATATATATTGTTATTGTTTTTGAATTTGGCTTTGTATCGCTCCATTCGCTACTTCCTGTCCAAACTCTTTCTAGTGGTTGTGCATTTGATGGATTACTACATCCAACTACTTTACCTGAATGTGTTTTATGTGTTCCACCACTTGTTTTATAACAAATCCAGCTTTCTACAACTTTCCAATTTGCTTTGTATTCAGTAACAGCATTATTTTTTATTTTTATTTTCATATTTGCTGGTTCTGATTTTTGAGAAACTTTTACATAAAATTCTTTATTAAATGAAAATTCTTTTGTATTACCTTTTTTATCGCAAATTTCCCACTTGCTACTACCTATCTTATTTCCATTTGTATTATATAAATTTATAGATTCTATACTATCTTCTGTAATCTTTTTATCATTTGTTCTTTCTACTTTATATGGTCCATAAATATTATATGTGCTGTCAAGTTTTTCTCCAGTTGATTTATTTTTAGTTGCCTTATATTTATTTGCTGTTGATTTATTGGTTTTTACATCAAATTTTGTAACAGACACTGATTTCTGTTTATACCAGTGGTCTCCTGATCCACACATAGATTTACTTCCATTTGTACAATGCAATCTTCCACTGTTGATTACTGTTGATTGAGGTGTGTCATGTGTATAAAAATGTGAAGAACTTGAATTGATATTGTATGTTGTTGATGTAGTATATTTATCTTTTAATTCTTGTTTTTTCTCAGCTGTTGTTTTGGCTTGAGTATATGTTGTCATAGCTGTTAATGTAGATGTTGTAATCAATAATAGAAAACTCATTTTTGTAAATTTTCTAAATTTTTTATTTTTCTTTGATAATATCATAAACAATACTACCAATATTACTGCTAATATTACACCTATGCTTGCACCTATTATTGCACCTGTTTTTACAGATACAATTACTGTTGCCTCAGAATAATCATCTTCATTTTTATCTTTATTTCCTTCAACTGAATCTATATCTTTTATATTGCTATCATTTTTTGTTAAAGTTATTTCTGCTCCATTTACAAATTTTCCTACATCTGTTGCTACTGCTGTAATTTCTATTTCTTTACTCATTCCCGGTTTTAATAGTAGTCCTGCTAAACCATGAATTTTTATACTGCCATCATTTTGCATTTCCCAATTTCCGTCTACACTATTAAATTCTAAGCCTTGTGGCAAATAATCTGTAATCTCACTTATATATGCTGATTTTTCGCCTTCATTTGTTACAACAAGTTTATATGTTATTGTAATTGTTGTATTTGATATTTGTTTAGCAGCCACTTCAACTTTTGCTAGTTTTTGATTTTGATAATCATAGTCTTTGCTTCCTTTTGAATTTGTTACTGTTATCTTACTTATATATTTGTCTAATTTTAAATCTAATATTTCTCCTTTTACAAGTCCTGCATCAATATTTTGTATATTTTTTGATTCTACTGTAATTACATCTGTAACTCCTGCTGTTTCTTCTTTTCCGTCTATGCTAATTTCTTTACTTATTGCATCAGAATTTACATCCTCTGATACTCCGCTTTTTTGGTAATCTGTTAGTTCATATGTTTTACTATCATATTCAAATATTACCAAATATTTTCCATTAGCAAGATTTGAAAATTTATATTTTCCTTCTTTATCTGTTTTTATTATATATTTTTGACCATTTGAAGATGTTACTATTGCATTTGTAGCTGTATCAAATAGTTTTACTGTTATTCCTGATATTTTTTCTTCTTTTTCACCTTTTTGTCCATCTTTATTTGCATCTAACCAAACTTGTCCACTTATTTCATATGTACTATTGTTTTGGTTATTGTTTCCACTGTTGTTGTCATTGTTATTTCCATTATTATCATCTTTTTTATCCCCATTGTTATTATTATTGTTGTTATCATCTTTTCCGTCATCTGAAGGATTATCTCCTTTATTATCATCGGAAGTTCCTGCTTTTATTGTGAATTTTACAGTATTTGAAATTATTGTATCTGACTCTCCTGTTGTTACAGATACGCTATTTGAAACTTCTTTGTTTTCTGAAACTAAATCCACTGTTGCCTTTATTTTTATATTAACTTCTGCCCCATTTGGTATTGTTATATATAATTTGACATCAGGATTTGTTCCTTCTTCTCCATCTTCTATTATTTTAGAACTTATATCTTCTGTTTCTTTTGACCATTCATAAGTTTGTTTTTCTTCATTATATGTCCAATTTTCATATTCTACTTCTTCTGGTAATAATCCCTCTGGTAAATAATCTAAAACATTTATACTTAAATCTTTAAATTTTGAACTGTTTCCGTTAACTTTTATGTTTACATTATATTCTATGTCATCTTCATATTTTACTTCTTTTCCTTCACTTTCTGATGACATTGTAACTACAACTTCTCTTGTTTGCATAATTTGATAATTCAAGTTTGTATTATAGTTTTCTATTCCTTGTCCACTTATTTCTCCTGCAACTTCTAATTCATATTGATATACATTTTTGTCTAAATTTTTTGGTTGCATATAGATTCTTAGTATTACTTCTTCTCCAACTGGTAATTCTGCAATTTGTGCTTTATAATATCCATTTTCTGTTGGTTCTTCCTTTAATGTAATATCTGGAGTTAATGGACCAGTTTCATACACTTCCATCCATTTTGGAATATTTACAGAAACATCTACATTTTTTAAAGCTTCTTGTGTATTATTTGTAATTAATAAATGATATTCCCATTTATTATCTTCGTTTTCAAAACCTCCCATTGTAGAAACCATTCTTGCATAAATGTTTGATTTTTTTGCAATATTGCTTAATTTTACTTCTCCACTTAGTTTATTGTTAACATATAATGTTGTATCTGATGAAATATTTGCTTCTGAACTATTTTCTGCTAATTGATTTACTTCTACTTCATATATTCTTTCTGCTGTTGTTCCCGCTTCTATACTTTCTATAGCTATTTCTTTTTGTTTAACACTTGAATCTCCAACATATTTATACATTTTCTCCATGTCTTCAATGTCATCTTCACCTTTAGAAACTGTTACATATGTTGTACCTTCTGGTATTTTGCCTACAATTTTTAGGTCTTTTAATTCTTTTCCTGTATTGTTTTGCACTTTTACTTTATAAGTAATTATTTGTTTTTCATATACAACATCATTATCTTTTAATACTTTATTACCTACTTGGGCATCAACTGAAAAATTAAGTCCTTGTATTTGTTGTGTTGTATTATTTACAGAATTTTCTTCTTGTGTTTGAGTCTCTTCTGTATTTTGCTCATTCGTTTGTATTTGGTATCTTGCTGTACTTAATCTCGTATCTTGTTTTTCATCTAGTTCTTTTATGTTTACTTTTTTATTTTCTGCACCATCTACTACATAATCAATTAATTTTCCATTTTCATTTGAATATGTAACTTCTATGTTTGAATCATTTGCTGTTAAATCACTCTTTAATGTTATTTTTGCTGGTATAACAACATATGTACCTTCATATATTGAATCTGCATAATAATTATTTTGTGTTCCACTTAAAGTTACTCTTATAACTTTATTTGTACCATTGTCTACTACTTCTGTATTTTGTATAAAATTACTGTCATTATTTAATAATGATGTATTTCCTAAAATAACTTTATCTACATCTTCTGGTAATTTCATTTCTATTACTGGATTTTTAAATAGATTGTATTTTACATCATTTGAAATTAATTTTAATGTAAAATTAACATCATTTACTGTATTGTTTGTCCAGTTTTGTTTATCTACTGATAAATCTACTCTTGTTTGTGAGTCATTTATTTTAGTTACATAATTATTTGAGAAATTATAGATTTCTTTTTCTTCTATATTATCTGTTGTATTATTGTCTTCTTCTTCTGTTTTTTGGATGTCATTTATTGCTTTTACATTTGTATATGTTTTTATTGTGTTATCATCTAAATTTAAATATGTTTCTTTTATTTCTTTTGTATTTTCTATTTTCAAAGTTCCAATTTTTATAGGTTTAGATGTTTTTACTTTTAAAGAATTTTCTTCATTTTCAAAGTTTGCTTCTATTGTTCCATCTTCATTTGCCTGTGTATCTTTATTTACTTCTAGTAATACATCATCATTAGCATTTAGAATTTGTAATTTTCCGTCTTCTCCTAATATATCTAATATATTATTTTTATTTACTTTTGTTGATTTATATTTGATTTCTTCTGTATTTATTTCTTTATCTTTTGCATCTACAAATTTATCATCTTCTGTAATCTCAATTTTATCTGAAATTGATTCATAATCTACATTTATATTAGTTGTTTCTGAATATGTTGTAGGATTTTTTGTTCCATTATTGATATTTGCATTTATATTTCCATTATAAATTTGTCCTGATACTATATCCGCAGAAACTAAACCTGATATATTTTCCGTTACTTCTCCACTTGCATTTATATCACCTGATATTTCTGCACTATCATCTGTATTTAAAACTTCTTTAACATTTCCTGTAACTTCTATTGTTCTCTTTTCTTTATTTTCATTATAACAATTAGAACTATAATATAAGTTTAGCTTATAGTTGTCTCTTGCACCATCAACTTTTTCTGTATAAATATTGTGGTTATCATCTTCTTTGTTTTGTACGACTATAGCAATTTTTCCAGTATTTGAGTCATATTTATAATCATAATCTTTTGCTGTATCACTTCCATTTGTTGCCTTTGTTGATATTGCTTGTAATTCTACTTTTTCAGGAAATTCTCCATTTATTTGAGGAGAGGTTAATTCTGTTTTTGTTTGTTTTATTGCTTTATATTCTTGGTCTTCCTTATATTCTATTCCTGTTTTTAAATCAAGCTTTAATAAAATTCCCTTATTATCTTCAAATGAATAATTAACATATTTTTCAATATTAATTTCATTTTTTACTTCAGCTTTTGATTTATCTAAAACATTTTTTATATCTTCTGCTGCAACTGATATTATTGTCAATAATGAACTGTTAATAATCATTAACATTATGACAAATATTGCAATAATTTTTTTAGATATTTCTTTCATACATACCACTCCTCATATTTTTTAATGTAATTTTATAAATTGTTATATTTCTGCCAATTTACCTTATTTTAATTTTATAAATTTATTTTCTACTTTTCAATATGTGTATTTTTTATTTTTTGTAATATTACAAAAGATTGTTTCTACCTCGCTAGGGAAGTTCGTTTTACACATTTTTTAGTATTTAAATTAAGATTATATTACATTTTTGTTACAATATGTTATTTATTGTTTGAAACTGTTTCAAAATAAGAATTTTTCTAAATTAATACTATAATAGATTGACAGAATATGTTATAATTTTAATATGGAGGTTAATATGCAAAGAATTTTAAGTTATATGCGAAAAGCAATAGAAGATTATAATATGATAGAAGAAAATGATAAAATTGCAATTTGTCTTTCTGGCGGAAAAGATTCAATAACTATGTTACATGCGTTTAAGGCATTACAGAGATTTTACCCTAAAAAATTTGACATAATTGCAATAAGTATAAACCCTGGATTTGAATTTTTTGATACTAAGCTTTTACAAAATATATGTGACAAATTAGAAATTCCTTTATTTATTGAAAATAGTCATGCACAAGAAATTGTTTTTGAAATTAGAAAAGAAAAAAATCCATGTTCTTTATGTGCTAATTTAAGAAGGGGTGCTATTAATTCAATAGCTAGACGAGAGGGCTGTAATAAGATTGCTTTAGGTCATAATGAAGATGATGTTTTAGAAACTTTTTTACTTAATTTGCTTTATACTGGAAGTATTGGTACTTTTTCGCCTGTTAGTTTTATGGATAGGTCTGGTATTACTTTAATTAGACCACTTATATATACTCCTGAAAAGGAAACTAAAAGGTTTATTAAGAAAAATAATTTGCCTGTTATGCCTAAGGTGTGTCCTATGGATGGTACTTCTAAAAGAGAAGATATGAAACAAATGCTTTTTTCTCTTAAAAAGGAGATTCCTATGGTTAGGGCTAATTTGTTTGGAGCTATTAAAAGAAATTTACCTGATTGGAAAAAAAATAGAGATTGAGGGACAGATTTTCGTCCCTTAATCTCTAATCTTTTTTAACTAATTTTACCATTGCATTTTTTAAATCTTCTAGTTTTTTATTGCTTTCTTCTTTTGAAACACCTTTAACACCCATATATAATTTAATTTTAGGTTCTGTTCCAGAAGGTCTAACACAACACCAGTTATTGTCTTCAAGTTCATAATATAAAACATTTGATTTTGGAAGACCTGTTGTTCTTTCTTCTCCTGTTACCATATCTTTTACATAGTCTCTATCTATATCTTCAAACATTAATACTTTATAATCTCCAATTTTTTCTACTGGAGTATTTCTCATATCTGTCATCATTTCTTGTATTTTTTCAGCACCTTCAGCACCTTCTAATACTATTGATACTTGTGTTTCTTCATAATATCCATATTTTTTATAGATATTATTCATTTGATCCCATAGAGTTTCACCTTTTGATTTATAATAACATGCTGCTTCGCATAATGCCATTACTGCTGCTATTCCGTCTTTGTCTCTTGCATAGTCTCCAATTAGGCAACCATAACTTTCTTCAAAACCGAATACATATTTTTTTCCGTTTGTTTTTTCTTCTTCTTTTTTCATAATAGCACCTATATTTTTAAATCCTGTTAAAACTTCTATACATTCTAGTCCATAATTTTTTGCTATAGCTCTTGTTAGATTAGAAGAAACTACTGTTGTAATCATCATTCCATTGTCTGGTAATATTCCTTTTTCTTGCATTTGTGAAATTCTGTATTCTGCTATTAATAATGCTGACATATTTCCTGTATATGTCATATATTCACCTGTTTTTGAGTCTTTTGCATATATTCCTAATCTATCTGCATCTGGATCTGTTGCTAGAACTACATCTGCATCTACTTTTTTTGCTAATTCTAATGCTAATTTAAATGCCTTTTTGTCTTCTGGATTTGGATAATCTACTGTTGGGAAGTTACCATCTGGATCTTTTTGTTCTGGAACTACATATAAGTTTTGTATTCCTATTTCTTTTAAAAGTCTTTCTGCTACTGTGTTTCCTGTTCCATGTAATGGTGTATAAACAACTTTTAAACTTTTTCCTTGTTCTTTTACAATTTCAGGATTTAATATTAATGCTTTTAATGTATTTATATATTTGTCATCCATTTCTGTTCCAACTATATTGAATAATCCCTTTTCTGTTGCTTCTTCTCTTGATATTTCTTTTATTTCACTATATTCTGCAACTGCTCTTACTTTTGCAATTATGTCTTTATCTCTTGGTGCAACTATTTGAGCTCCATCATCCCAGTAAACTTTATATCCATTGTATTTTGGTGGATTATGACTTGCTGTAATCATAACTCCTGCTGTACATTTTAGTTCTCTTACTGCAAATGATAGTTCTGGAACTGGTCTTAAGTTTTCAAATAAATATGTTTTTATTCCATTTGCATTTAAAATTAATGCTGTTTGCATACTGAATTCTTTTGACATTTTTCTTGAGTCATAACTTATTGCAACACCTTTATCTTGTGTTCCTTGTTCAATAATATAATTTGCTAGTCCTTGTGTTGCTTTCCCTACTGTGTATTTATTCATTCTATTTGTTCCAGCACCTATAACTCCACGTAGTCCTGCTGTTCCAAATTCTAATTCTTTATAAAATCTGTCTTCGATTTCTTTTTCATCATCTTTTATTTCTAATAATTCTTTTTTTGTTTCTTCGTCAAAGTCTGGACTTTCGCACCATTTTTGATATTCTTCTAAATATTTTTTCATTTTATCAATCCTTTCTTCTTGTCAAAAGGGACGCCCTTTTTTGACAACAATTCTTTCTCTTGTCAAAAAGGGGCGTCCCTTTTGACAACTTTTGACACTAAAATTTTATTTCAAATGATGAAAATCTTCATATAATTTTCTTGCTGTACTTGGACAATCAACTCCAGCACTATCTGCATTTTTAACAGGCGCAAATTCTTCTTCTCTCTTTACTCTAAGAATTGCCATATCATCAACTTCACCAAAAGCATCAAATAAAAATGCTTCAAATTTATATGCATTTGGAGAGTCTGGAACTACTAAATTACCATCTTTATCAATAAATTTAGCTTTTTTATAAGCACTATGATAAGGTAATGGTGTTACTCCCATTCTTTCTACTGCTTTTATATTAAATAAATTACAAAGTATATGTGATTCACCATATAAAAGTTCTCCGTTTTCATCTACTGCTTCTGCCATTTCATCTGTTATTTCAGAATATTCTATAACACCTGGTTTTCCATTTCTTTTGCAGAATACACCTACTTTTTCATGTGGATTTGCTTTAACTATTGATTTACATGCAACTGTAACTCCTTTGTCAATTGCAATACCCATTAATACTGGATCAACCATTTTTACAAGACAGTTATCTACTCCACCTATAAATACCCATTCAATTCCTAATTGTTTCATTTTTTCTGTCATTCCGTTTTTTACAAGTGATTCATATATTCCACCATGTCCATCTGCTGCTTGTTTGATTAGGCCATCTTCGCCTATTAATATTTTTCCTTCTGTGTCTACCATTGGTAGTTCACCTTGAATAAAGAAAAATATGTTTTTATCTTTTTGATATCCAAAGAATTTATTTTTTTCAAAGAATTCTACTGTTTCTTTGTTGTTTTCTCTACTTGTCATTATAAACCATGGTATTGTAACACCATATTTTTTTCCTTCTTCTTTTAGATAGTCACATAATAATTCAAATAATGATTTGTGTGAATCTAATCCAATGTCATATGTTCCTTTTGGTCCACTATGTCCAAGTCTTGTTCCTTGTCCACCAGCCATTGTAACTGCTGCTAGTTTTCCTTCTTTTATTGCTTGTTTTCCTATATTTTCATAATATTTATATTTATCATTTAATTTATACTTGTCTAAGTATTCCATTGGTTCTATTTTATCATCGTTTGTTGAGTTTTCTTTTTTTGTGTTGTCATATAAACTTTTGATTAGTTCAAAGTCTATATTCATTATTTGGTTTAATAATTGTTTTTGTTTTTTTTCTTCTAATTTTTCATACCCATTTAATAGGTGTTCTTGATTATACTTTTTTAATATAGCTTTTGCTTCTTCTAATGTATTATCCATATTTTTCATCCTTTCGATAGTATTTTTAATACTACATTTTTTTATGTACTTTATACTTTATACTATTTATTCAATTTTATCAAGTATTTTGCTAAAATTTTTTATGTTTATGTTTGAATTCAAAAAAAATAACGTCTGTAATACTCGAGTATGATAGTTTTACAAATTCAAACTATCATACTCAGGTATTACAGATATTATTTTTACTGAATTGTAACCTACTTATACCTTTTATGATTACTACAATAATTTTTCTACACCTGATGTAGATAAAATTCCATTATATTTTTTTGCTATATTACTAACATCATCCTTAATCTCATTAATATCGTAGCAGTCTACAACTTTTACTTCATTTATATCTATCCAATTTTCTATATTTCTATTCATATTTTCTATATAATTTTCTTTTCCTTTTACAAAAATTAATGTATCTTTTCCATCTTTGCTAGCTTTTTTTACTTCTTTAAATTTATTTAAGTTGTCATTTTTCCAATCAATTTTTGTTATTCTATCTTTTTCTTCTTTAGCCAAATTTACATTTGATAAAACTTTATCTACACTACTATCTAAATTATTTTCTGTCATTATTATTACATTTTTATTTTCTTTTAAACTTTCATTAATATAAGGTAAACTTATCATTTCAAAATGATAATCACTTGCAAAAAACAAGCATAATTTTTCTTCTCTTTTGTTTTCTTTTATCATAAGAATATCAACCCTTTCAATTTTTAAAGTTTTTTCTTTAGAATAGTCTTACTTTTGAGTACTGGTAAATTTTACCATTTATTTTTTTGCATGTCAATAATATTTCAAAAATATTTCAGAAATATTTCAATTATATTTCAAATTTTGTTTTATAATTCAAATTAGACTTGTGGATTTTAGTACTTTTGAATTAAAAAAGAATCATACTATTAAAATTTCAAAAAATGTATAAATTTATATTAAATGTAAATAATTAATTTAAAGAATATTTTACAAAAAAGTTTATTGGAGGTAACACATGAAAAATTTTTTAAAGAGCAAAAAAAATTCCAAAATAGGAATTATACTAACTCTACTTTTCCTATTATTTATATATACTACTTTATGTGCATTTTCCTATGTACAAGCTGTTTCAACAGATATAAGTAACAGTGTTTTCAGATTGCATGTAATTGCAAATAGCAACAGTGATGAAGATCAAGCATTAAAATATAAAGTTAGAGATAATTTATTAAATTATATGAATGACATTTGTTCTAATTGTTCAACTAAAGAAGAGGCTATCAATTTAGTTACTCTACACCAAGAAGAATTTAGGCAAGTTGCTTTAGATACTATTAAAAGTGAAGGTTATTCATATGATGTAAAAATAAATATTGGTAATTTCGAATTTCCTACCAAAAATTATGGTGATATTTCTCTTCCAGCTGGATTTTACGATGCTTTAAGAGTTGAAATTGGAAAAGCTGAAGGAAGAAATTGGTGGTGTGTAATGTTCCCTTCTCTTTGCTTTGTTGATGTATCTTCTGGAATTGTCCCTGAAGAGTCTAAAGAAGAACTTCAAAATGTATTATCAGATGAAGAATATTCAATAATTTCAGATAACTCAAATTCAGAAATTAAGTTTAAATTTAAATTGATTGAATTCTTTACTAATAATGGATTATTAACAGCTAAAAATTAATTTTAAGCTATTGCAATACTTCACTCTTTATGGTATATTTTATGCAGACAATTTATATTCAGGGGGAATTAATTTGGAAAAATTAGTAATAACAGGACCAACACCTTTAAAAGGTGAAGTAGAAATAAGCGGAGCAAAAAATGCGGCAGTAGCTATACTACCGGCTACTTTATTAATAAATGGAATTTGTACTATAAACAATATTCCAAACATAAGTGATGTCCAAATCTTATGCACTATTTTAGAGAAAATGGGTGCTAAAATAACATGGAATAATAAAAATGAATTAACAATAGATACAAGAAATATAACTACAACACAAGCACCTTTAGATTTAACAAGCAAATTTAGAGCTTCCTATTATTTAATAGGTGCAATGCTTGGTAGAACTGGAGAAATTGAAGTTGGTATGCCTGGTGGTTGTAATTTAGGTGCAAGACCTATTGATCAACATATAAAAGGTTTTGAATTATTAGGAGCTAATGTTGAAATTGGAAAAGGTACAATATCTGCAAAAGCAAATTGCCTAAAAGGTGCTCATATATATATGGATGTTGTTTCAGTTGGAGCAACTATAAATGTAATGTTAGCAAGTGTTTTAGCCAAAGGAACTACTACAATAGATAATGCTGCTAAAGAGCCTCACATTGTTGATGTTGCAAACTTTTTAAATACTATGGGTGCCGATATTAGGGGTGCTGGAACAGATGTTATAAAAATAAATGGTGTTGAAAAATTACATGGAAATGCTACATATTCTGTAGTTCCAGACCAAATAGAAGCAGGAACATTTATGTTGGCTGCTATGGCTTCTAAGGGTGATTTACTTATAAAAAATTGTATAACAAAACACTTAGAACCATTAACTGCTAAAATACTTGAAATTGGCGGAAATGTTGAAGACAATGGAGATAGTATTAGAGTTTGGTATAGTAAAAGACCTAACAAAGCAACTATTAAAACATTACCATATCCTGGTTTTCCAACAGATTTACAACCTCAAATGGGTGTTGTTTTATCAACTGCAAATGGTACAAGTATTATAAATGAAAGTATATGGGAATCTAGATTTCAATATACAGCTGAGCTAAATAAAATGGGGGCTAAAATAACAGCTCAAGGAAAGTCTGCTGTATTTGAAGGTGTAGATGAATTATTTGGGGCTCCTGTATATTCAACAGATTTACGTGCAGGTGCAGCTTTAATTGTTGCTGGTATTTCTGCAAATGGTGTTACTGAAGTTTATAATCTATCACATATTGATAGGGGATACGAAAATATTGAAGAGAAATTCAGAAAAATAGGTGCAAACATTCAAAGAGTATCTGAATAAAAAGCAAAAGAATCAAAGGAAGAATACATTATGTTTAATTTTTGTAGTTTATACAGTGGAAGTAGTGGTAATAGCTTATTAGTAGAATCAGAAAATACAAAATTATTAATTGACGCAGGCGTTAGTAGTAAAAAAATAGAAACAGCATTGACTAATCTTAATATTGACCCTGCTTCTATTGATGGAATATTAATCACTCATGAACATACAGACCATGTTCAAGGTTTAGGAACATTTGCTAAAAAATTCGATTTACCTGTATATGTAAATCAAAAAACTTTAGATGCTATGCCTAAACAAAAAGAAAAAATATCAGAAAAAAATATTAAAAATATCAGAATAGAAGAAAAATTTGAGATTGGGGATATGCAAATTAGGCCATTTGCAATACCACATGATGCGGCAAATCCATGCGGTTTTAACATATTTAAGGACAATAAAAAAATTAGTATAGCAACTGATATTGGACATATGACAAATGGTATATTGAAAAATCTAGAAGATAGTATTTTTGTATTATTAGAGTCAAACTATGACCCTGAGGTTTTAAAATTTTCTAGATATCCATACATATTAAAATCTAGAATTGCAGGTCCAAATGGTCACTTGCCTAATGAAACTGCTGGAAAGACTATTGCACACTTATTACAATCTGGACTTAAGCAAGCTATGCTTGGACATCTAAGTAAAGAAAGCAATTTTCCAGAGCTTGCATATAAAACAGTGGTTGATGAAATTATTTCTAATAGTAATTATAACGAAAATTCATTAAAGTTAAGTGTTGCAAGTCGTGATATTCCTGGAACTCGTTGTAACTTCGAAAATGATATTGAAAACAAAACTCTAGTATAAGTTTTTATTTTTTATTATTTACAAGAACAAAAGCGGACATTACATTAATATTTGAAAGGAAAATATATGTTAACAATAAATGTAGTTTGTATTGGTAAAATAAAAGAAAAATTTTTTAAAGATGCAATAGATGAATACTCAAAAAGGCTTTCAAAATATTGCAAATTAAATATTTTGGAACTTCCAGATGAAAAAATTCCTGATAAATTAAATCAAAATCTTGAAAATGATATAAAATCTAAAGAATGTACTAATATGATAAATCATATTAAAAAAGATTCTTATATTATTTGCCTTGATTTAGCTGGAAAAGAATTTTCTTCTGAAGAATTTTCTAAAGATATTGAAAGTATTTCTATGCAGTCTAGCCAAATTACTTTTGTAATCGGTGGTTCTTTGGGTTTGAATAGAGAAATTTTAAATTTAGCCAATCAAAAAATTTGTTTTTCTAAAATGACTTTTCCTCATCAATTAATTAGAGTATTTTTGCTAGAGCAAATTTTTAGAGCTTTTAAAATTTCAAATGGTGAAACTTATCATAGATAATTTTTATTAAATTGCGTTATATATTTGTTTTGATTCAATTTTTTGTATATATAATTGTAGGGAAAATATTAAAATTATTTTAGAAAGAAAATTGTGTGGGACAATAAAAAAACTTTCAATTATTTATCAATATTTGGGGGAATATGATGATAATATCTTCCCTACAAAATTAAAAACATTATTTAATTTTTATTATTTGATTTTTTTTAGAATTGTGATTGCTAATATTTTGGTAATCACTTTTTTGATTATTAAAAAAATTGAAATAAATAATATTATTTTAAAAATCATAAGACCTCCTTTATGTAAATTTTTATTTGAAATAAAATTATTTGTATTTGTCTTTGATTTTCTTTTTACATTTTACTATGCTTTTTATGTTTTGTCAACAAGAAAATTCTGACAAATTTCGACAGTTTGTGACAGTAAGTTAAATATATAGATAAAAATAGGCTGATAATATAATCACATTTTGTTTTTGTTATGAAATATAAAAATAAAATATACAAATTTAACTACAATAATTAAAACTTATTTAAAAACTCTGGCAGGATATTACCCTACCAGAGAAACAAGATTAATGGTTTGATTCGTCAACTAGGTCCGGCCAGTCTACACAATAGACAATTCTGTTATCCGTTGTACGCAAACTATATGGCCTGCGATTATTTTTGTCGATTGCACTGTCATTCACAGTTGACGATGAAAATTTAGGAGTTTTTATCTCCTTTGTACATGTAACATCGCTATAAAACTGCACATCTGAACCTTCCCTTAATACCCAGGTTCCGTCTTTTGGAAATATAGCATCAATGTATTCCTGATATTTTGGAGTCTCAGACTTTTCAATTGCCTTTTTTTCTTCAGTTACTTTGTCTAACTGTTTCTGAAGACTCTCTGCTTTTTTCTTATACGCCTCAATCTCTTCTTGAGAAGAATTGTTGATAGAATCTTTGATTTCTTCGACGGATTTGCTTATTTCTGTGACCTCTGTTGACATTTCTTTAACGTCTGTGTACGTACTACTTGTGGTTAACTGTATATCCCGATCTACTTCAGGATCATAGTTGCTTCCACATCCGGCCACTCCAACAATTACCATACAAAATATTAAAACTATACAAAATTTTTTCATGCTTTTTTCCTCCTTTTGAATGATATAGTTTTCTTGTTTTTTTGCCAGTACTTATGTTAAGTATATCATATTTATGGTAATTTGTCCATATTTTAGTCGTCAAATAATAGTTTGATACCCCATATTCCAGAAATACCTACTAGTGCATAAATAATTCTAGAAATTACAGACATACTTCCAAAAATTGTATCAACTAGATTAAATTTAAAAAATCCAATTAATCCCCAATTTATGGCACCTATTATAATTAGCACTAATGCTATCTTGTCCACAACTTTCATACTAATCCTCCTATATCTCTAATTTTTCCATTAGTATTATATGCTATTTTTTTTGATTTATTCCTTTTATATAATAAAAAACAAGATTTCATATATATTTTTTATATAAAATCTTGTTTTATTTATATTATTTAAGTTTGTTTGTTATTGTATTTTTCATTATATTTGTTATTGTATTTGTTGTATTTCCTTTTATGTTATTGCTTAAATTGTTTTTTATTTCATTTGATAAATTTGTTTTATTCTCTGTTTTATTTGTTCCTGCATCATTTGGATTTATATTATTTTTTTTGTTATCTTCTTGCTTATTTCCGTTGTCTTTTTTTGTTTCTTCTTGTTTTCCTTCCTGATTCTCATTTTTGTTTTGTTCTGTATTGTTGTTTGTTTTATTATTTTGAGATTGTGTTGGATTTTGTGCTGGTGCTGATGTATTATTTTTGTTTTTCCATGGGTTATTTGGATTTGAGTCTGTTGGGTCCCATCCTCTACATACAGTGTTTCCTGAAATTTTTGCTGCACCTGGTTTTCCTAGTGGTCCTGGGTTTGAATCATAGTAAAATTCTACTATTGTTCCTGTTGTTATGTTGTTATAAATCCATGCTGCATCTTGTACTGTTAGTCGTATGCATCCAGCTGATGCTTTTGTTCCTAATTTGTCATATTCTAAGTATTCTAATGATGAAGGATCTCCTTTTGTTGTATATGGTACTGAATGGAATAATATATTTCCTACTATTGCTGTTGTATATTGACCATATACATATGTTCCTGGTGTATGTCCAAATAGTGTGTGCCATCTATGTTTTGTTCCGTTTAGTTTGTATTTTCCTCCTGTTGGTGTTGATGTTCCTATTGAACATATCATTGCTTTTACTGGCACTGTGTAATTTCCTTCTGAGTCTTTTGTGTATATTGTTACTACATTTGCTTGGTTGTTTACTTTTACATAGTATTTGTTTGTGCTTTCTTTTACTTGATTTTCATTTGTTACTTTGCTTTCTTTTATTGCATTCTCATCTATCACATTTTCATCTAATGGTTCTGTTTCTTCTAATATTTCATTTTCAACTGTTTCTTCTTTGTTATCTTCTATGTTAGTTTCTTCTATTGCTTGTCCATCTGTTTGTGTTGTTTGGTTTATATTTCTTCTAATGTTTATTGCTGTTATTAGCACTATTATTAATATTATAGTAATTAATATACTTGTTGTTGTAAGCATTTTTTTCTTATCTTTTATTATTATTTTTTTCATATTCTTCTCCCCTAATATCTTTTTTATAAGTATATCATTTTATAATTTTTATTTCAATTTATTTCTTGAAAATTTTGTCGTTTTGTGGTAATTTATAGTTATTATTTACAATTTTTTTCACTTTCATTTTTGTGGCTGTGAATTGTAACAATTACATTACGGATTATTTTAATAAAAGGAGTTTTTTATATGAGAAGAAACCAAAGAGTTAAAAGACAAAGAAATTTTAAGTATCAAAAGATTGCAAGAATAATTGAAGTTATTCTAATTGTTTTAATAATTATTTTCTGCATATGTATTTTTAAGAATTTACATAAACCTACTAGTGATTTTGCAAGATCTATTTCTTCTGAAAATGAGTTTAACATGGCCTCTAATTCAGAAAATATGATTCAGAATAATACTATTGAAAATGCTGATAATTCTAGTGTTTCTACTTCTTCTGAGGTTGAAGAAAATAAACCTATCAATTTTACTCTTACTGCTATTGGTGATACTTTGTGCCATAATACTCAATATTGGGATGCTTATAATAGTGATACTAAGGAATATGATTTTTCTTATGTATATGATGATATAAAATATTATACAAAGGTTGCTGATATTACTGTTAGTAGCTTGGAGACTACTTTTGCTGGTGAAGATAGAGGCTATAGTAATTATCCTACTTTTAATTCTCCTGATAGTTTGGCATATGCTTTGAAAAAAATTGGGGTTGATGTTATTTCTTTGGCTGGTAATCATGCTTTAGATTATGGCTATTCTGGTCTTTGCAGGACTATTGATGTTCTGGATGATGCTGATATTTCTCATTTGGGTACTTATAAAACTGCTGAGGATCAAAATAAGGTATTGGTTAAGAATGTTAAGGGTGTGAAGATTGCTTTTATTAATTATACTTACGGCACTAATGGAATTCCTGTTCCAAGCGGCAAAGAATTTTGTTTGAATTTGATTGATAAAAATTTAATTTCTAAACAAATTGAACAAGCTAAAGAACAAAATGTTGATATGATTGTTGCTTGCATGCATTGGGGTACTGAGTATAAGACTTCTGCTAACTCTGAGCAAAAAGAACTTGCGGATTTCTTATTTAAGAATGGTGTTGATATAATTATTGGTAATCATCCTCATGTTTTAGAGCCTATGGAAAAGAAAACTATTACTTTGGATGATGGTTCTACTAAAGATGTTTTCGTTGTTTATGCTTTGGGTAATTTTACTGCTGACCAGAGGGATGAAATTACTAGGGATTCTGCTATTTTGAATTTGAATATTACTAAAGATTTGGATGGTAAGATTTCTATTAATAAGGTTGATTATGTTCCTATTTATATGTATAAGAATTCTTCTGCAAAGTCTCATAAGTTTAAGATTTTGGATATTGAGAAGTGTATTGCTCAATATGATTCTGGTGATACTTCTTATATTGATGCGTCTTTGTATAGTAAGCTTAAGGTTCAGCTAGAAAAAATTAAGAGTATTTTAGGTGATGAGATTAATTAATAATAAAATCGTAGCTATGTTTCAGCTACGATTTTTATGTTAATTTTTAATCAAGCATGTCTTTTCTTTTTAACCACCATGTTACTATTAATGTTAATGTTACTGATATTAGTATCATTATTGGAAAACCAAATTTGCTGTCTTGGAATGGTAGATTTACATTCATCCCCCAGAAGCTTGATACCATTGTTGGTACTGCAAGTACTATTGTTATTGATGTTAAGAATTTCATTACTCCATTTAGGTTATTTGATATTATTGATGCATATGCATCCATAGTTCCTGTTAGGATGTCACTGTATATTTTGGCCATTTCGATTGCTTGTTTGTTTTCTGTTATTGCGTCTTCTAGGATGTCTTCGTCTTCTTCATATAGTTTTATTATTTTTCCTCTCATTGTTTTTTCCATGACTAGTTCATTTGATTTTAGAGATGTTGTAAAGTATACTAAACTCTTTTCTAAACTTAGTAATTTTAATAATTCTTTGTTTTTCATTGATTTTTTTAGTATATATTCTGCAATTTCTGTTTCCTTATTTATTTGTTTTAGGTATGTTAAATAGTATGATGAGTTTAAGTATAGTATTTGAAATATTAGTTTTGACTTTTTGTATGTTTGAAAGTTTTTTATTTTCATTTTTTCGAAGTCTTCTATTACTTTATTTTTTCTTAGTGATATTGTTATAAAAAAGTCGTCTCTTACTACTATCATTCCTAGTGGCATTGTTGTGTATACGTCATTCTCTTCGTTTTTTTCTATTATTGGTACGTCCACTACAAATAGAGTTGTTTCATCGTCTTCTTCGTAGTCTATTCTTGCTTTTTCTTCAAAGTCTAGCGCGTCTCTTATAAAGTCTTCTTGTATTTTTACGCTTTCACATACTTTTTGTATTTCAGATTCCGATGGGTTTACTAAACTTATCCAGCTCCCTTTTTTGAATTCTTTTATTTGTTCTATTTTATTTGTTTCTAAGTTTGTATTGTATATTTTTAGCATATAACCCACCCCTTTTATTTTTTTATATTATAGGTGTTTTGTGTTGTTTTGTTTTAAAAAATTTACATAATTTTAGTTTGCTTTGGGAATATGTTTTTTGTTTTTTATATTATGTAAAAAACATCTCTATTTTGACTAATGGAGATGTTTTATTTTTTGTTTTTGCTTTGTTTGGTGCATCATCTCGGTTTCGAACCGAGGACCTTCAGATTAAGAGTCTGCTGCTCTACCAGCTGAGCTAATGATGCATTAAGTTTAGCTTTAACAACTCAAAACTACTTTTTTATTATAGCCTTTTTGTGCTTATATGTCAATAGTTTTTGGCAAAATTAAGATTGAGTAAAATATAAATATTTTTAATTTTGTGTAAAATTAAAGATTAGAGATATTGTGTTTTCTCTAATCTTTTTGTTTTATTTTTTTGTTCCTCTTAATATAATTCTTGGCATAGCACTGTATGTGTCTTTTGAAAGTAATGTATTTGAAACTACTTGGCCATTTAGGCTTTTTATTATATATGTTTCTGTAACACTTCCGTTTGCTCCTTTTTGTTTTATTTCTTCTGTCCCTACGGGTAATGTATTGTCATCTGTGTATTTTGTTGTAAATGGTATTGTTGAAATTGTCTTTGTATCAAATGTAATTTGATATTCTGTGTCTTCTTTTATTCCGTAGATGTCTATTGTTGCTACTCCATTTGATGCTGTTGCTTTTATTTTGATTGCATATTTTCTACTGTTTTTGAATTTAAAGTCTGTTATTCCATATGCTACTGTTGCATCTCTTCCTTCTGGTACATATGATGTTATAAATTGATGATTTCTTCTTTCCACTATTTCTAGGTTTGCTTTTAATACTGCATTATATAATGTGGAAGATATTTGACATATTCCTCCTCCTATTCCATCTACTACTGCTCCATTTTCATATACTTTTGCTGTTTTGTATCCTGCTGTCGTTGTTCTTGCTCCTAGTGTTTTGTTATATGAAAATGTTTCGCCTGGTAATATTATTTTATCGTTTATTTTTTCACATGCTATTTCTAAATTGGTTGATCTGTTTTTGTCTCCTCCATCATATCTTGTTGTATATGTGCTTAATTTGTTTGGAAACGCTTCGGATCCTAGGTCTATTGTTGTTACACTTGGTTTTGTTATTTTTAGTGGTATTTCGTATTTTTCTTTGTCTTCTTCTAGTATTTTTTTTGTTTCTTCTATGTCAAAGTCTATTCCTTCTACCTCTGGATGTATTGTTATTGGATCTCTTGTTAGATAAGCATCTTGCACTTCTTTATATATTTCACTATGTATTTGTTCTAAATCTATTTTGTTTGGCCATGCTTTTTCAACTGGTATTTCTACATATTCTTCATTTGTTGTCATACTTTGTAGATTTTTTTTGATTTTATTTATTAAATTTTCTGTGCTTATTTTTAGTCCTTCTTTTCCTGGTGTTATTATTAATTTGTTTTCTTCTATATAATAGTCTGGCTCTTCTATAGTCTCTGGTAAGTTTGTTTGTATATCTTCTATTGCTTTTTCTGTTTGTTCTTCATTTATTATCATGTCTATTTTTATGTTCTTTTTTCCTATTAATGCAAATAGTATATTATAGTTATTTGTTATTATATTACCGTTTTTTCCTGTTGTTATTGCTTCATTTACTGCTTTTTCTATGTCATAGTTTGTTTCTAATATGTCTTGGCTTAGTGTTGTTTCGAAGTCTTTGTATTTTAGTGTAATATCTTTTTGTTTTTTATCATTGTATACAGCTTCTATTTTTGTTTTTGCTTCTTCTCTTGTTAGCCCTGAAACGTCTATTCCTTCTATTTTTATTCCATTTATTATGTTGCTGTTGTTTATGTTTAGTATTGCAAAAATTATTGAAAAAATCATTATTGCTATTGCTATTATTACACTTATGATTATTAGTGTTGTTTTTTCTATGTTTATTTTTTTTGTTGTTTTTTTGAAATTATTAGTTTTGTTGTTTGTTGATTTTTGTTCTGGTTCTTGGGTAGTGCCTTTTGTTTTTTGTTCTTTTTTTGTATGTATTTTAGGTGTGCTTTGTCTTTGTCTTAGGCTTATTTTTGTTTTTTTATTGTTTTTTGTTTCTTCTATTTCTTCATCTTCTATTTCTGGTGTGTATATTGCTTTTGCTTCTAGTTCTTCCCAACTTAATTTTTTCTCTTTCATCATATGTTTTCTCCTTATTTTCATTACTTAAATAATATCATATTCTTTTTGCTTTTACAATATGTATGTTTTATATTGAGAACAAAAATTTACAATTTTTCTAATTTTTTTACAAAAAACTCTTGCACTATATTGAATTTAATATTATAATACTTGTAGCAAAAGATAAATAAGGAGAGAGTATCAATGGAGTTAGTTAAAAATATATTCTTTAACACTGATAAATTAGTTGAAAATAGTAATATAAAAATATCTTATACAGGAAAATTTTTTCAGGAGAATTCTGAAGAAGTTTTTATTCATTATGGTTTTGGTCTTAATTGGGATGGTTTAAATGAAATTAAAATGGAAAAAACAGAATTAGGTTTTCAAGCTGAAATCTTTTTAGGTGAAGGTGATTCTTTTAATTTCTGTTTTAGAAATGGTAATAATGAATGGGATAATAATAATGGTCAAAATTATTCTTTTGAGATTGAAAAGAAACAAAATGAGTTATTGGTTCTAGAAGATGAACCTGTTTCTCTAGGTAGCGCAAGAAAATTGAGAAAGTCTTATTTGTGGAGCAAAAAGATTCGTTTAGCTGTTTATAAGATTATTACATATTTTCCAAAGATTCTTTCTGGAAATTATAAAAGAAAATTAAGCGAAAATTAATAAAAAATCGGGATTGTGAGGTTACCACATTAATCCTGATTTTTTTATTTATACAAATTTTTAGTTCTGCCCTTTAATTCTGATTTTTTATATGTTCCATCCACCATTTATTGATATTATTTGTCCTGTTGTGTATTCGTCTTCTATTAACCATTCTACACATCTTTCTATATCTTGTGTTTTTCCTATTTTTTCTAATGGTATTTCTTCTTTTAATTCTTCTAATTCTTCAGGTGTTAGGTGTGAGTTCATTTCTGTATTTATTATTCCTGGTGCAATTGAGTTGATTCTTATGTTTGATGGTCCTAGTTCTTTTGCTAGTGATTTTGTTAGTGCATCTACTCCTGCTTTGCTTACACTGTAGTGTACTTCACATGATGCTCCCGTTATTCCCCATATTGATGAGATGTTTATTATGCATCCTTGTTTGTTGTGTATCATATTCAAACATGCTTCTTGTGTCATGTAAAATACTGAGTTTAGGTTTGTATTTATCATGTTGTTCCAGTCTTGGTCTGTTATTTGTGTGAATTCTTTTATTTGTGATATTCCAGCATTATTTATTAGTACGTCTATTTTTCCGTATTTTTGTATTGTATAGTTTACTATTTTTTTTGCTTCTTCTCTTTTTGATATGTCTGCTTGGAATATGTCTATTTTGATGTTTTGTTTTTCTAGTTCTTTCTGTAGTTCTTTTATTTCTTTTTTTGATTTGTTGTAGTTTGCTATTATTGTGTTTCCTTTTTTTGCTAGTTTTTTTGCTATTTCTTTGCCTATTCCTTTTGATGCTCCTGTTACTATTATAATTTTGTTCATAGCATACCTCCTATTTTTATAAAAAAACAAATCTGAAAAAATCAAAGATTTTTTCAGTAAATTTGTTCGTGCACGAAAATTTATGAAATAAATTTTCTGTGCAGTGTAGTTTTATATATTAGGAAAGTTTCATAACTTTTCTAATATATAAAAAAAGCCAATAATTAAGATTTAATCAAAACTACTGACCTTTTATATTGGAGCCACTTCTCAGATTCGAACTGAGGACCCCCGCATTACAAGTGCGGTGCTCTGGCCAACTGAGCTAAAGTGGCATTCTTGGTGACCCCTACGGGAATCGAACCCATGTCTCCGCCGTGAAAGGGCGATGTCTTAACCGCTTGACCAAGGGGCCGTATATACAAAGAACTAAATAATTTTTTCAATTATTTAGTTCTTTTGGTGAGCTATCCGCGACTCGAACGCGGGACAACTTGATTAAAAGTCAAGTGCTCTACCACCTGAGCTAATAGCCCGTCACCATGTTTCCAAGACTATCTCGGAACGCTTATTAATATTACTATATTTTTTTTAAAATGTCAATACATTTATCAAAATTTTTTGAATTTTTTTGAAAATTTTTTCATTTTTTAACTTTTTTTGACAAATGTATTGGTTTTTATCCTTAATTCATGCATTATGCATTTAATTTTTTGATTACTTCTTCTACATCTATTCCGTGAACATCACATGCTTCTTCTAGTGTTTCCATTTGTGATGCAGGACATCCTAAACAATGCATTCCTATTTCTAATAATATTTCTGCTTTTTCTGGTGCTTTTTCTAGGATTTCTCCTATTGTTGTGTCTTTATTAAATTCCATTGTTTTCCTCCTTATTTTTGTTTACTTTATAAATTTTATCATATTTTTTTAAAAAAGTATAGACAAATTGAAAAAAATGTTGTATATTTTTGTTTGAGTAAGGCGGTGATATTATTTCTCATTTAATCAATATGTTTTTTATCATATTTATTATTAATCTTTTTATTACTTTATATTCATTTTATACTTTTTTTGAGTTAAAATTTTTTCACACTCTTCAAGGTTCAAAATTAAAAATTAAAAAGGAGGATTTATAATTTTAAAACGTAAATTTATTTTTTGCATATTTTTTATTTTTATTTCTTGTTTAGTATCTTTGAATATTTTTTATCCGATTTTTATTTCTGATGAAATTATTATTACTTATGGAGTGCATCCTTTTAATATTTGTTTAAAAAATCCTTTACTTTGGAAATATATTAAAATTGTTTTTATTTTTACTTATGTTTTTTCCAATTTTATTTTTTCTAATTTTATTTTTAATCAATTTTTAGTAAAGTTTTTCGTAAAAAAGGATAAAAAAAGTTCTGGTAGCAAAGTTTTGGGATCTAATTTATCTAAATTGAATTTATTGGTTGGAAAATTTAATAATGAAGATGTTTTTATTCCTGAAAAAGGCTTGTATCAAAATTTTTTGATTACTGGTACTATTGGTTCTGGTAAGACTTCGTCTGCTATGTATCCTTTTACTAAACAATTATTAAAGTATAATAGTGAAAATTCTTCTGATAAAGTTGGAATGCTTATTTTGGATGTTAAGGGAAATTATTATAATCAGGTTAAGAACTATGTAGATTTATATGGTCTGCAGGATGATTTAGTCGTTATTGGTTTAAATTCTGGTATTTTTTATAATCCTTTACATAAACCTAATTTAAAGCCCATTGTTCTTGCTAATAGATTAAAAACTATTTTGACTTTGTTTTCTGAAAATAATTCAGAATCCTATTGGTTGGATAAGGCTGAGCAGATACTTGCAGAGGCTATAAAATTATGTAGATTGTATAATGATAATTATGTTACTTTTTCTGAATTGCATAAGTTGATTACTGTTCCTGGTTATTATAAGGATAAAATTGATGTTCTGAGGGCTTTGTTTATTTCTTCTAAGCTAAACAATAAACAGATTTATGAACTTAATGAGTGTTTAAATTTTTTTCAAAAGGAATTTGAGGCTTTGGATTCTAGGACTAAAGGAATTTTGGTTTCTGAGATTACTCGTATTACTAATACTTTTATTTCTGATTATGATGTTTTTTCTACATTTTCCCCCGACAAGAATAAATTGAATTTTCTTGGTTTTGAAGATGTTATCAAGTCTGGTAAAATTGTTGTTCTTAATATGAATGTTTCTGAGTATAGTTTGCTTTCCAAAATTATTGCTACTTATTTGAAGTTGGATTTTCAAACTGAAATTCTTTCTTCTTTGTCTAATGGTACTGATAGGAAGACTGCTTTTATTTGTGATGAGTATGATAAATATTGTACAAAAACTGATAGCAACTTTTTTTCGTTGAGTAGAGAATCTAAATGTATTAATATTGTTAGTACTCAAAGTTATTCTTCTTTGAAAAGTGCTCTTAAGGACGAAGCTTCTGTTAAGGTTATAACTCAGAATTTAATTAATAAGATTTGGTTTAGAACTGATGATATTTTTACTATTGAGGAGGCTCAAAAACAACTTGGGAAGGAAGAAAAAAAGAAGTTTTCTAAAACTGTTTCTGAAAGTGCTAAAGAGACTAATTTTAGTTATATTACTAATACTTTAAATTCTTGTAATTCTAATATTTCTGAATCTTATAATTCTTATTTTCAAAGTGAATATATTTATGATACTAATTTTTTTACTAGAGAGCTTGAGACTTTTACCGCCCTTACTTTTTTGTCTGATGGTAATAAGATTTTTGAACCTAGAAAGTTTCAAATGTTGCCTTATTTTAAAAATTGATTTTTTATATTTTTATTTATAATTTTTATTTATTTTTTATTATCTATTATTTATTTTTTATAATTAGAAAGGAGCGTTTTATGATTAAATTCAAAAAATTGATATTTTTTATTTTATTTATTTTTTTATTTTCAATTATTTTGTTTTTTGTATTTGGAAATTCTTGTTTTGCTTTGGGAGAACCAAAATTGGTCTCTAAAATAAATTCAGCTTTTGAAAATATAGAGAGTTGGATTTTAAAACTTTCGACTCCTGCTGCTGCAGTAGCTGTTGGTACTGGTGTTTTTATGAGAAAGTTTAGTTTTGGTGATGAAGAAAGAATTAGAATGGGTAAAAAGATTATTAAAGGTTCACTTTTTTCCTATGCTTTTATTCTTGCAATTGATTTGATTTTATCTGCTATAAAATCTTTAATTAGTTAATTATATTTTTAAGGAGGAATTTTGGAACAGTCTAATGTAACTCAAATAATAATTGATACTATTAATACTATTTTAGGTAATTTGTTTAGTTCAATTGATAATAATTTATATAATTTATTGGATGATATTACTTTTGTAGACGCTGGTATTTTGCATGATAAGAATTTTGAAAATATTTTTGGTACTTCTACTTCAAATGGTATTTTATTAATTGCAAATTCTCTACTTTTGGGGATTATTCTTTATTTTGCTATTCGTTATTTACTTTCTCATTTTACGTATTCTAAAATAGAAAGTCCCCATAGTTTTTTAATTAAATTAATTATTTGTGGAATTTGTATGAATTGCTCTTATTTTTTATTATCACAATTTTTAGATATTTTTTCTAATGTTTCTTTGGCTATAAGGAATTTAGGTGAAAGTCTTTTTAATAAAAATATTTGTTTTTCTGAACTTATTTTGGATATTAATAAAAATATTTCTGTAGATGTTTCTTCTATTGATGTTTTTTCTTTGGATGGATTAATTAAAAGTATTATCTCTGTTTCTTTATTAAATTTGGTTTTTTCTTATTCTTTAAGATATATTTTAATTAAAGTTTTTGTGTTAATTGCTCCTTTTGCAATTTTGTCAAATTCTTTGCTTTCTACTTCTTGGTTTTTCAAGTCGTGGTTTAGAAATTTATTTTCCTTGCTTTTTATTCAGGTTGTGGTTTCTATTATTTTATTAATTTTATTTTCTATTGATTATTCTGCTTCTAATTTATTTTCTAAGTTTATTTATATTGGAGGTTTGTATGCTTTGATTAAAGCTAATTCTTTTGTGAGAGAATTTTTGGGTGGAGTTTCCACAGATTTTTCACAAAATGTGGGTAACTTTTCTAAATTTTTAAAATAATTATTTTATTTTTTATTTTATTTTTATTTTATTTTTTAGGAGGTTTTATGAAATTTATTTTTCCACAAAATTATAATTTT
>ERZ840057.467-NODE-467-length-42135-cov-15.585290_pt1 | contig 42135 bp, 65 predicted proteins | sample MGYA00519907_ERZ840057 | MGnify/ENA primary metagenome ERZ840057 (study PRJEB31850, sample SAMEA3708862) | human gut metagenome | biome: human gut; feature: human-associated habitat; material: faeces | place: China | collected 2014 ...
ATATATAAATTTTTTACATATATTTATATATAGATCTATCACAACCTTAAATACTAACATATTTATTATACTTGACTTTCCAGAAAAAGTCTACATTTTTGATAATTATTTTTTTAACTATTTTTAATGATATTTTTTAAACTTTACAAATAATATCTAATATAACTATAGAAACTTAATTTAATTTAATGGATATGGATTTTAATACTAAAGTATAGTTTACGAGAACACGTAATGTAAAGATGCCTAATAGAGCAAATAAGCATGATGCTGGTACAGATTTTTTTGTACCTTATTATAATTAGGAATTTCTTGTTGATTTGATTAAGAAAAATGCAGGTAATAAGATTTTCTATAAGATTGAGAATGATGATTTGTTTATCACTATTCCGGCTGGTGAACAGGTAATGATTCCATCAGGAATTAAGGTATGGATTAATGATAAGAGAACATATCTTCAGGCAACTAATAAGTCTGGTGTTGCTTCAAAGTATCATCTTGATGTTATGGCAAATACTATTGATGCAGATTATCAGGGAGAAGTTCATATTAATCTTTGTAATAATGGTAATACAGATATTACAGTTCAGACCGGTCAGAAACTTGTACAGTTTATTCATCAGATTTATCTTGATACTGATTGGGTTGAAATGGATGAGAAAGAATATGATGAGATTGAAGCATCAGACAGAGGTGATGGAATGGCAGGTTCTACTGGAACATTCTAAAAAAATAAAAAATATATAAGAATATGAAAAAGCTACGTAATTTCGAGTTTGAATATAATGGAGAAAAATATTGGTATTCACGTTCTATAACAGTTGCAACTTGTATTTTCTGTAAGGATTCAGACGGAAATTGGTGTGCATTAATTAATAAAAGAGGTAAAGGTTGCCCAACTGCTGTTGGAAAGTGGAATGTGCCTGCAGGATATTTGGATTATGATGAAGATATATGTTCATGCGGTATGAGAGAAACATATGAAGAAACTGGTCTTATTATTCCAAGAGCATTAATGAATTTTTATGCAATTAATTCTGTTCCAGATACAAGGAGACAAAATGTAAATGTAATATATTATGTTGTTCTTCCTGGTGTTATTGATGATTATCAATTAACAACTGAACATTCAGAACCAGATGAAGTAGATGATATAATGTTTATACCAATATCGATGATATTTACATCCGATATACAGATTGCATTTAATAATGATAACATTTTATTGGACGTATATAATAAGATTATCATTAATCATAATAAAAGTAAGTAATTTTTTATCCTTGAATTATTTTATAATAGTTCAAGGATTTTTTATTGTAAATTATTTAATGTATCTTTGTAAAAGTAAACAAAATAGTTTTTTACTATTATAATAATTTATAATTGATAAAAATAATTATTATGGGTCTTAAATTTAAAAATCAAAATCCAATTTCTGATAATAATACATTGAAAGTATATTTCTGTACGCAGACTATAAGTGATGATCCATATGCAGATGATGATATTATTATTGTATATCATATTGCAGCAACAACAATAGATGAAGCAGTTGATCTTTGGATTGAAAACTATTCTGATATTACATGGAAAGATAAAACAAGAGAAGATTTTACAAGAAAAGATTATTGGGATGCATGGGTAGATCATAACAGAGAAAAAACTTATAATGTATATTTAAATAAAATTTCAAAATTAAAAAGGAAACTAAGTAAATCAATGATAGAAATTCCAGGTATTTTCCACATTGGCAAACCTTGTGTACTTTTAAAATCAAAATTATGAAACTAAAAATTAATATAGAAAAATATTCAAACTATTCATCAGATAGTGATAAGGAAGTTAGTACGAAGGAAATTGAATTTGATGATAAAATGTTTGATGAAATAACAAGACCTTTAAAAACAAAAAAGAAAGTTAAGAAATGTTTATGGTGTGCAACATTTGATGATAGACTTATTGTGAATTATAAAGGTAAACATACATATACAAGTGAAAAGAAACTTTATAACGGTATTATAGCAAATTTCGAACAGTTATTTAAACATTATAAGATAGATGATTATAAATATGAACCATTAACTTATATTCAATATGATTTTAAAGAATTGTTAGATAGACTTTTGAAAGAAAACAGAATAAAGTTTCATAGTATTGTTTTAGAATCAATTGAATAATATATGAAAAATATAGAAATTTATTTACCAGAATATATTAAACAACATTATATCTTATCATTTATGTATGGTTCATATGTTTATGGTACAAATACAGATAAATCAGATAAAGATATAATTGTTATCGTTGATGATAATATTGAATTAGAAAATTCTGTTAATGGAATTAAGGAGATTTTTGTAACTGATGGAATAACTGAATATGATTTTCAGATTATCAATAACAATACATTCAAAAAGATGCTCTATGAACATCATATAATCGCTGTAGAGAGTTTATTTATGTCATCTGATATGTATTCAAGCATTGAACTTTTTAATTCGTTATACGCGAAATATTTCATTCTTGATAAATGGAAATTACGACAGGTTATTTCAAAAATAGTTGGAAATTCTTATGCAAAATGTCATAAGAAGTTAACAGTAGAAAAAGATTATGATTTATATAGATCACAAAAATCATTATATCATTGTATACGATTATATATGTTTGGAATTCAAATAGGAAAAACAGGAAAGATATATGATTATAGTGAAGCAAATCATTATTTAAAAGAAATATTAGATAAGAAATATTCATGGGAACAATATAAAAAAGAATATAAACCATTACTTAATAAATTAAGAAGTGAAATGGTTTTATATTGTCCTAAACCATAAAAATAAAAAAATATTTGAAAAAAAATTATTTAAAAACTAAACTTTTTAAATGATATTCAATATTATATATGTTACTTGTGTATTTAATAGTAAAATAAAAATTTATTTAGCTAAGTAATTAAATATATTTATAAAAGAATAATAGGGTACAGTACATCCAAATTTACGCTTGTGGACTATCCAACTATGGATGAACTTGAAATATACTAAAAAGTAGTGATAGAGTGAAGCAAGAAATTGAAACTAAATAATAAAGTTGTTTAGATTTCATTATACTGTGAATATCAAGTAATTATTTTTTAATTTTAATTTTAATATTTTAGTTAATAACAAATTTTAAATTTTTAAAAGTATGAAGAAGTTTATTTTTATGCTTATTGCAATGTTTACATTTGCAATTAGTTCAATTAACGCACAGGCACAGAATGACTATGCAGGTTCTAGTAAGTTTACTGATAATGTTTCAGTAACACTTCAGGGTGGTGTTCTTACATCATTTGATAATTTTTACAGTGGTCATACTGCAATGGCACCTATTATTTTGATTGGTGCAGATAAGTATGTAACCCCTTGGTTGGGATTTGGTGTAGAAGGTCGTACACTTATTGGTACAGGTCATGGTAGTTATAATACATATACTGCTTTTGATTATGTTAATGTAAGTGGTCTTGCAAAGGTTAATCTTGCTAATGCATTTAAGTTTGATGAAACACGTAAGTTCTTTGAACCTGTTGTTTATACAGGTATTGGATGGGGACATCAGACAGCAAGTTATGGAGATAATCACAATAACTGGATGACTTATCGTGCAGGTGCAGAGTTTAATTTTAATCTTGGTGAGGATCGTGCATGGGGCATTGTTGTAAATCCATCAGTTGTTTGGAATGATATTGACAATGGTAAGCTTGTAAAGAAGAACGGTAGTTTTGAGATTACAGCAGGTGTTGTTTATCGTTTCAAGAATTCAAATGGAAAGCGTTCATTCGCTAAGGCACATCTTTATGATGCAGCAGAGGTTGCAGCTCTTAACAAGAAGATTAATGAGCTTGAGTCACGTGAACCTGTTGTAATTGAGAAGATTGTAGAGAAGCCTGTTACCGGTGTTGGTTCAAATGTATTTGTAGCTCCATTTAAGTTTAATAGTACAGAACTTTCTGATAAGTGTAAGTCAGTACTTGATAATATTGCAGAGGGCACAACAGTTGTAATTGATGCATATGCATCTTCTGAGCCAAAGAGTTCTGCAAAGTATAATACAAAGCTTTCTGTAGAGCGTGCAAATGCAGTTAAGAAGTATCTTGAGTCACGTGGTGTTAAGGTAACAGATACCACTGGACATGGTATGGATGATGATTTTGGTCGTGTTGCTATTGTTACTGTAAAGTAATAAAAGTAGTTTAAAGTTTAATAATAATTTAATTTTAGTGTGATTAGAATTTATTTCTAGTCACACTTTTTTATTTTATAATAATTGTGTATCTTTGTAATATAATGTTTAAACAGAAGTTATTTAATATGATAAAATTTAAAAATCAAACATCAAATAATACTATATCATCAGATTTAATTAAAGATTTAATAGATACATTACCAACTACAAAATCACCAATATTTAAAACGAAGAATTTTACTATTCGTGATTTACGTATTGGAAGTATTATACGTATTCATTTATGTAATGATTCCCGTGGTGATAAAGGATATGTTACTACAGAAATTGTTGCATTATTTAATTCAATGGGACAACATATATATAATTCTAATGCAGATTTCGCAATTGTATATGAAGGTATAATATGGACAGCAAATTGTACACAAATAGATAAAATAATTTCATATTAATTTTTTTATTCAAAAATAAATGTGTATCTTTGAGATGTAACAAATAAAACAATAAAAAATTATGAATAAGATTTTTATAACATTGATTTTTAGTTTTGTATGTATGTTTACTAATGCAACATCATATAATAAATTACATATTGGATATACAAGCGATATGTGTAATGATTATTATGTTCTTTCTGTAAAGAAAGATACTGTATACGTTACATATTATGAATATGAACAAGGCACATTCGTATATTATGATGGTTTAAATGATTTTGTATCATCACGTCTTACACCATTGATGAATAAGTTGGTTAATATTCATACAAAAAAAGTTAACAATATAAAGAATGAATATGAAAATCTTCTTATTGATATTAATGTAGTAAATCCTACATATCATAAATGTAAAAATAATTATATTGCATTTTATGAAATGGGAAGTTTATATAATAAAGTTGGAAAACTTATTGATAAAGTAGAAAAAATTACAAAACAAAAATAATTATGGAAGTTAATATTACAGAAGAAAAGTTTAAAGCATATAGAGAATTACAGAATTCTGGTGAAATTAATATGCTTGATTATATTAATGGATGTAAACTTACTGGCCTTAGTAAAGAAGAGTATATTGATATTATCCATAATTATAATACATATAGAGAAAAATTTAATATTTAATTAAAATTATATTACATGAGTAAAGTATTTTATCCTACAAATCTTGGTGGTATGTCAATTAATTGGGTTGACTATCTTGGAAGTACGAAGAATTCTACAAATAAAAGTGAACTGCTTATTGACCATACTGCGACAATGAGTAATGAAAATAATGGTAAAGATGTTTATATGAATTTCTTTGAAGAAATTGATCGTATAGATAATGAGACTGCACAGAATCAATATAAGACATTTTTGCGAATTAATATTACAGAAGCTATTAAGCATGATCTTGAGTGGATGGAAATGAATAATAAAAGTATCAATGATCCAACGAATTCACATTATATTAATCTTGAGTCTTTGAGTATTACTGATATTGATGTTAATGATGATTTTAAGTTCATCCGAATTCATTATGATTTTTGTCAGAATCATTTTGCATGTTCATGCAGTCGTCGTAGAATGGTAGGTGCTGTATATCGTTTGCATGCACTAACGTCTAATAAGAATGAATTGTTTGCATGTTCATGGGATGGACCTATTGTTTTTTGGTAAAATTAAATTTAAATAGATATATGATTAACATTAATGATTTAACAGATAACGAAAAATATATTTTTACACAAGGATATGAGCAGGGACAAAAAGAAAGTCTTGAAAATTATGATAATATTGAAAAGATTATAGATGCATATCTTGTAGTAAAACATGAATGTCAAAATAAAGATTTCATGGAAAGACATGACTTTATTTCACTTGTTATCGATAAGACAAAACAAATTTAAGTTACTATAAATTATAGAATTAAAATAAAAGATATATTATGCCTATTATTGAGAAAACAAAGTATTCATATAATGATTTGACTATTGAACCTGCTGTAATTAGTTCAATTAAGAGTAGAAAGGAATGTGATCCATATGAGCGTATGGATGTAAATATGAGAGATTATCTTCCATTGTTTACTGCACCAATGTCTACTATTGCAAATGAACATAATTTTAATATATGGAAGAAGAATAAGATTATGCCTATGTTGCCACGAAATATTGGTGCAGATCCAAATGGAAGTATTGATAAACGAATTAGTTATATCAAAGATTTTCTTGATAATGGTGATTGGGTTGCGTTGTCACTTAAGGAATTTGAATATGTTTTTGTAGAACATAAGATGATGAGTCCTGGACAAATCTTTCATGGTTATAATCGAACATATAGAGTATGTGTAGATTTGGCTAATGGTCATATGGAATGTCTATATGATACAATTAATAAAGCAAAGGAAATTGCAAGAAATAGTAATTATACCCTTATTGTAATGACAGGAAATATTGCAAATCCTGAAACGTATAGATGGATTTGCAAACATGCTGAAGTTGATTATATTAGATTGTCTGTAGGAAGTGGATCAAATTGTATTACGGCTACGCAGACCTCCGTTCACTATCCTATTGCATCATTAATTGATGAATGTAAGTATATAAAGAATGTATACGAAGGTAAATCTTATGCTAAATCAACACCTTATATTATTGCTGATGGTGGTGTTAGAGGATATGCAGATGTTATTAAGGCTATTGCTCTTGGTGCAGATTATGTAATGATTGGTAGTTTGTTTACAGGATTACTTGAATCTGCTGCGCCTCTTGATATTGAGTGCTATAATTCACATTATAAGTATGGATATTCCGCAGGTATTATTAATGATGGTATTAATAATATTCTTAATCTTTGGGATGGACTTGAAGACGATGATAATGATACACTAGTACCAATTGATAATAAAGAATTGGAGCAGAAGAAGAAAGATTTCATTAAGGATATGAAAGATATTGTAAAGGAATCTTATGGTATGTCAACAAAGAAGGCTCAGAAGTTGATTAATCCAAATGCAAAGTCAAAGACTTCTGAAGGATGCACAAAGTATATTCATGTAAAGGAAACTGTTAAACAGTGGTCAGATAATATGATAGATTATTTCAGATCAGCAATGAGTTATACAAATAAGAAATATATTAATGATTTCAGAGGAAAAGTAGATCTGATTATTAATAGTTCATCTGCAATTCTTGCAGTAAATAAATAATTTTATTCATCATTTTAATGTTAGGATGGAATACTTATAATTAAGTATTCCATCCTTTTTTAATAAATATATAAAAAGAAAAATTACCTAATATGTCAAAAATAAAGAATTATCAAAAGTTAGATAAAAATTCTGTATTTAGTAATTGTAGTTATGCATAGTCAGCAGGTGTTTATTATAATTAGGAAGGTTTTTCTAATGTAACAAATAAATTTTAGGATATGGGAACATATAATCCTGATAAGTATATATTAGGAAATGTAACTAAACCAAATAAAAAAACATTTGTTAATTATGATAAAAATAAAGCAATTAATAAAGGAAATAATACAAAAATTAATATTAATAATATAAAACATAATAAAGAAACATATGCATATGTTTCTGGTATTATGGTACCTACTATTAAAGCAGATGTAAAACCTATTACAGAAATATTAAAAGAAACAGAAAATGATATTTCAAATTCAAAAAATATAGTTATTAATAGTAACGAATTTAAAGAATTACATAAAGAAGAAAAAGTTATTAATAATAAAGACGTTAAACAAGTAAAAGGTAAATCATCTGTAAATTTATTTTCTAAAGTATTTGAAAATAAAGAAGATAATACAAATGATAATGTAATATATTTAAATGGATGGGTATTATTAAATAAATTTAATAAACCATATGCACATAATTTTGGTGATGATATAAATTTTTCATTTTTGACAGAAATAACAGGAAAGAAACATAAGAAATACGATAATGAAGTTGTAACAAATTATTTAATGATTGGTAGTATTTTTATTGATAAGTATATAAATGATTTTACAGAAGTATGGGGTAGCGGAATGTTAAGACATTAGGTATTATATAAAAAACCTAATAAAGTCTATGCAGTTAGAGGTCCAAAAACAAGAGAGATTTGTTTAACATCAAATATAGATTGTCCGGAAATATATGGAGATCCAGCATTATTAATACCATATTACTATTATCCTTATGTAATGAAAAAATATAAATTAGGAATTATTCCACATCATTCTCATATTAATTCAGATATATTAAATAAATTTAAAGATAATGAAAATATTAAGATTATTAATTTTACAGAATATAATGATTGGAAAGATATAATTAAAGAAATTGTAGAATGTGAATTTATTGTATCTGAAAGTTTACATGGTTTGATTATATCAGAAGCATTTAGAATTCCTAATATATGGATTTCATTAGGAAATAATATAGGATAGAATTTAAAATATGAAGATTTCTTTTTATCTATTAATAAACCATTATATGATTCATATTTAGTAAATGAAGATACAACATATGAAGATTTATTAAAATTAAAAGATAATTATAATTCAACATTTGAAATAGATTTACAAAAATTAGTTGATGCTTGTCCTATAAAATTAAAGAATTTAAATTTATATAATTAGATTAAACCATATACAGGAAAGGTTTTATTATGCTGTATAGGAAAAATGGAAAATAATTATATTAGAGAATTTGTTGAATATTATAAAGAAATAGGATTTGGTAATATATGTTTATATGATAATAATGATATAGATGGTGAACATTTTGAAGATGTAATAGGTGATTATATAGATTCTGGTTTTGTAATATTAAAAGATTGGAGAGGAAAAGAATTAGCATAGATACCATCATATACAGATTGCTATAATACATATAAAAATGAATATGATTGGATTGCATATTTTGATATAGATGAATTTTTAGATTTAGATTGTAATAATATAAAAGAATTCTTATCAGATGATATGTATAATGATAGAGGAATAAATTGTATAAGAGTTTGTTGGAAACAATTTACTGATTCTAATATTATTAAAACAGATGGAAATTATTCAGTAACTAAATTTAATCAATATATACCATTAGATAAAGATAAATATTGTGCATAGACAAAAATTATAATTAAAACGTAGTTAGATAATATCATATTTGATTCAACACATGGTGTTATATATAATAAGGATAATCATATTATATGTGTAAATACAAATGGTGATTTATGTACGAATGATATTATAATAGATAAACCAACATGGGAAAATGCTTGTTTAAATCATTATCGTTTTAAAACAATAGAGGAATATGTATTAAATAAAATGGTAAGATTATGGCCAACAACATATAAGAATGGTGGGAAAAATGGATTAAATTTAAATATGTTTTTCAGATTTAATACATTTTCACAGGAAAAATTAGATTTTGCAAATTATCTTTTAGATAAATTTAATATAAGCAGAAATGAATAAGGAAAATTAATATTTTATATAAAATATTTAGATAAATAATAAAAGAATATAGTGTGACTAAATTTAAGTATGTTTAATGAGGTGTATCTTTAAGTCATTGGAAGAATTTAATCTACAACTTTATGTATATAAATTTAGTTTGATTTATATTTCTTTAAAAAGATAAGATTTAGATAATTATCTTTTTATATATTTAAATATAGTTTTCTTAGGTTAACTTCACATATATTATAGAAATATATGTTATTAAGTTAAATATCTAATATAAGCAGAAATGAATAAATGAAAGTAAAAGAGCAATTAAATATTTTTATATAGTGCAAAATTATATAAAATATTAATTGCTATTTTTTTGATAAATATAAAAAATAACATGTTATATTTAAATGAATAAAGATATACGTCCACCTCAGCATGTATTACATGTTTTCGATCCTAATAGAAAATGTAAACCACATGATGAAGTTGAGTTTATAGAAGGTCGTTATGTTGATATTGTAAATGCAAAGAATAAGGATCCACATACTTTGTATTTCGGTAAATCAAAGAATTCTGAACTCTTAACAGGTATTTTTTTAGGCGATCTTGAACTTACTTCAAAAGTAAAAGATGTATCTTTAGTTTCTGTTAATGGTATTGTAACATTATCTATTAAATATGTTAATTCTGCTGGTAAACTTGCAACTGTAAAAACAAATTTACCTTCATAGAAACTTGTTGAAGATATTAAAAAATTATTAGAATCTTTTGATACAAGTATTCTTGATAAAATTAACAAATCATTCAAAGATGTATATGATAGATTAAATGTTATCGATTCATCAATAGTTGATATTAATAATCATCTTACAGTTATAGATACTTCTGTGGGTGAATTAACAACAAGATTAGATACATTAGATACGTCATTATTAGGATTAATAGATGAACTTGAACATGGCAAGTATAATTATACAATACATGAAGATCCTGGAACATATGCAAACGGTTTCAAAAAAACATTTACTTTATTTAAAGGTGATGAAGAACAAAAAGATTCATCTAAGATTGAAGTAACTGATATGGTTTTGAAATAGTTAAATTATGTTAAAGATAATAATGTAATTGAAGCAAAAGTTTGGCCAGAACCTATTAAGTCAATCGATTTAATCGGTGATGTTCTTACATTAAAAGATGGTACAGTTATTAAAGATGTTATTTCATCTCTTGATAAAGATTTAATCAAAACTGTATCATTAGACATGAAAGGTTATGACGAACATATTAATGACTTCATTAATACAGATTCATCTATTAATGACAGATTAACTTTTGTAGAAAACCAATTGAAATGGGAGGAGTTAGAAAACTAATTATAAAAAAGAGAATAAATAATAAAATTAAATCTATTAAATTTAATATGAATAAAAATATGGTTTATGGTGCTAATGAAGCAACTTCTTTAACTGGAAACGTTGCAGATATTACAAAGGGCAAGAACTTACATTTTGGTGTAGGTGCATATGAAGAATAGAAAGTTGTTGGTATTGCAACAGCAGTTGAATCTGATGCAAAAGTACGTTTTGTATATGATGCCACTGGTGATTCAGGTATGGTATTTGTTGGTAATCAACTTGTTTCTTCAAAGATCCTTGATATTACAACAAATGAAGAAGCTAAGAAACATTTTGATCCAAATACTGGTAATTATGTAGAATCAACAACAGAAAAAGTTGCAACTAAGGTAACAGTTACATGGTTTGGTTCTCAAGAAGATCCAAAAGATAATGTTGTAAAGACAAAGGTTTGGGAAACTGTATTTGATGTTATTGATACAGATACAGTAGCAGCAATGATTGCTAAAGCTTCTGCAGATTTAAAAGCATCAGTTGATGATTTAAAAGCACAGCATGCTGAAGATGTTTCACGTTTAGATACATCTGTTAGTGGTATTGAGACACTTCTTAAGAGTGATGTAGTTTCAGCTGATGCTGGTAGTGCACTTACAGTAATTCCTACTGCCGATGCAACAGGTTATAATACTTATAAGGTTGCCGTTAATGTAGATGAAACAGAAGGTTCTACAATTAAGATTGTAGATAATAAGATTAAGATTGCAAAGTATGCAATTAAGTAGGTTTCTGCAGATTCTATGGAAAAAGATGCAGATACTAATGAAACAAAGTATGCATCTGAATATCAGTTGATGATGACTGATGCTGATGGTGTTACAACGGCAGTTGGTGATAAGATTAACATTGCAAAAGACTTCTTGGTAACTAAAGCACATGTATGTACATTTAAGTATGTTGCAGAAAATGGTAAAGAAATTAAGTATGATGTACAACTTGAAGATCAATGGGGAAATTCACCTGCAGTTGCATATGGTGATGAAGTAACATCAGAAAATCAGCTTCCATGGTCTAAGAATCAGGATGGCACATGGGAACAAGCACGTCTTGGTTTCGGTATTAAGTATGGTCATTCATATTTACACTTAGTCATCAATACTAAGCCAACTGATACAAAAGCAGCTAGACTTGATGATGTTTATCTTGATTTCACAGAAATCTTTACAACATTCAAGGGTGATGATAAATTCATCAATGTTGAGAATGGCGTTGTTTCTTTGAATATTGATGCTGTTTCAACTGCAGTTGATACTAAACTCAAGATTACTGAAACATTTGGCAAACTTGAGGCAGAAGACACATCAATTGGTACTCGTCTTGATGGCTTAGACACATCAGTTAATGCTATCGAAGATTCTTATGTAAAGGATGCATCTCTTGAAGCTCCTAAAGCTGGTAATGAACAGTTTAATACTTTAAAGATTACTAACAGTAAGGATGGTGTTGAAAGTGTTGTTACAGTAGATGTTGCAAATGAAACATATTATGCAGGATTAAATACAGCATTAGATACACTTACAGAAAATGATAAACATCTTTCTGCACTTCTTACATGGGAAGAACTTTAATTAATTTTTAATTAACTTTAATAATATAATGGGATAACTGATAATAATTCAATTATCCCATTTTTTTAGATAAATAAAATAAAATATAAACTTTATTAATAATATGGCTATTATTATTTAGAAGTCAAATATTAATGGTGCTCCAGTTATTTTTGGTGCTCCAGCTGATACAGATACTGCAAAAGGTGTAGAAGTAAAATTTGGTTATGGTACACTTGAGAATGCGCTTGCGAAAGTTGGTGCTGCAGATGACGGTGTAATCTATTTCGGTTATGATGATGTTAAATCAACTGGTGCAATTGTTTCACGCGGTAAACTTGTTTCTTCTAAAATTCTTGATATTACAACAACTGCTGTTGTAACAGGAGAAGGTGGTGAAGTAACAAAAGAAGCACAGATTGTAATTTCTTATATTGATACTGATAAAACAGTAAAGACATTAGAAATTCCTGTTTCTGCTTCTGCTAAATTAAAAGAACTTGCTGATAATATTGCAGATCTTAACACTTTAATAGGTACAAAAGCAGATACTAAAGATAGAGAAACTGTATTCGGTACAATTGCAAAAGAAACAGATCGTGCAACTACCGAAGAAGGTAAGTTATCAGTCAGAATCAAAACACTTGAAGATAAAAAGTATACATCAGTTACTCCAAAGACAGATGGACATGTAAAAGTTACTGTTTCTGATGATAATGTTGTAACTGTATCAGAAGATGATATTGCATCTGCTGCACTTCTTGGTACAGTAGATGATGTAGCTGGTACTGCAACAGCATTTGGTAAGATTGTTACAGAAACAGAACGTGCAACTGCTGCTGAAGGTGGTTTAAATACTCGTGTAACTAATATAGAAACTCTTATAACATCTGATAAAGATGGAACTATCAATAAGGTATCTGAAGTTATTGATTGGTTTAAAGGTGTTGCAGAAGGTGAAGGCGGTGCAAAACTTCTTTCTGACGTTGCAGCTAATAAAACTGCTATTGGTACAGAAACCGTAGATGATACGGCAGGTACTGGTATTTATAAGAGAATTGAAGACCTTGAAGCAAAGAAGCATAAAGTAAGTGATGTAACTGCTGATGCTGGTAAATGTGTATCAGGTATTCATGTTGATGAAAATGGCGCATTAACAATTGACCAAGCTGAATTATCTGCTGGTAATATTAATGCTACTGCAATTGTAGCAGGTGATGATACTGTTGCAGTTGAAGGTGATAAGGCTGCTTTATAGATTGAAAGTTTAGCTAAGTCTATTAAGACTGCTACAAAGTCTGCTGATGATGCAATTAAAGCACTTGATGTTACAGATACCGCAGAAGAAGGTAAATATGTATCTGCTGTTTCTCAGAAAGATGGTGTTATTACAGTTACACGTGCAGATCTTCCTACTCTTTCTGTTAAGGTAGGTTCAGAACAATTTGTTGGTGTTGATAATCACGCAGTTGAAATTAAAACAACAGCTTTAAATACTGTTGGTCTTACAAAGAATGCAGATACTGGTAAATGGCAAGCAGGTACTGCTGATGCAGAATCAACTGGTCTTGCAACTGCTGCAGATGTTGCCGCTGAAATCGTATCAGATGAAGAGGTTATTGCAACAGCTCTTAATGATCATGAAACTCGTTTACATACAGTAGAAAGTAAAGAAATTACTGTAACTTCAGCTAAGTCTGATGTTGCTATTTCAGTTGCTGAAGTAAAAGACAGTAGTGATGTTGTTACTACAGCTGCAACTAATTTCAATGTTACAGATGGTAAAGTTACATTTACTATTCATAATGGTGATAAAGATGTTGCAGAAACAATTACTGCATATACAGAAGATACTGTTAAAGCTCTTGTTGAACTTTATGCAAAGGAAAAGGCTCGTGCAGAAGCGGCAGAATCTAAAATTGATGAAAGATTAAGTTGGATTGAAGTTAATAATAATGGTTAATTAAAAACAAAGATTTAATTTAACATAAATTTAAAATGAGACTTAAAGTCAGACTTAAGTCTCATTTTTTTATATAAACTCTAAACAAACAGTGTTTAATTTTAACATAAGAATATTATGGATCAAATTACAAAAGAAAGAAATAAGCAAGAGTTTATAGAGTTATTGAGAAGTACAAAAAGAGAAGGTATTGAAGATTTAATTAATTGGTTATCAGAGAAGTCTGATTTCTTTGAAGCGCCATCATCTACAATATACCATTGTAATTATCCTGGAGGTCTCTGTCAACATTCACTTAACGTTTATTATGCAGCACGAGACTTCTATGAGACTTATAAGAAACTATCTCTGTCAGAAAAAAATGTAGATTCCATCCCAATGGAATCTATTATCATAACTGCACTTCTTCATGATTTATGTAAAGCAAATAACTATAAGATTGTTGAGAAGTTTAAGAAAGATGAATCAAATCAATGGTTCAAATACTATTCATATCAGATTGATGAAAAACTTCCACTCGGTCATGCTCCAAAATCTATTTTTATTGCACAAACATTTATCAGACTTTCAGGTGAAGAATTATGCGCTATTATGTGGCATATGGGAATGTCAGATATTGGTGCATGGATGAGTAATTACCAAAAACCTTCTATGCAAACATCATATACAAAAGTCCCACTTTCTGTATTAATTATGCAAGCAGACTTTTTCGCTTCATACTGTATGGAAAAAGAAGTAGATCAAACAGTTGAATGCAGAATTGGTTAAAAATAAAAGAGAGATTAAATTACGGATATTTAATCTCTCTTTTTATATATTAAATATGGTGAATAACATTTTAAATAATCTTCCCTAATATCATCTTTATTACAATTTAGAAATTTTTTTAACATACTTTTATTAAATCTAAATTCACTACGTTTATAATTATAATAATTTAATGTAAATTTAATTTTATCTGATTCTAATTTAAAATTTAATGTTTCATATAATTTTATATTATCAGTTTCTAAATTACAATTAACAATAATAGAATTATAAGTATAATTACATTTAAAATAATTTAATAATAGTTTTTCACAACCTATCACATATAAATTATTTTTATAACAAATTCTATTTAATATATAATTATTATCTGATATGTTACTAAATGTCATACAACATAATAATTCATTATTCTTAAATAACCCTAATTTTATATCGGACTCAATATAATTATCAATATGATAAGTATTTATAAAGTCTTTACATATATTTTCATCTAATTCTTTAATGATACAATTATCTGAAAATACTTTCTGCTCAAGATGACAACTTCTTAATATAATATTTTCTATTTTATCTATATTATAATGAATATCATCCTCCCAAAATGTCAGCATCTATATATCTGTTTTAGATACTAAATCATATTTTACTTTAAATCTATTCTTACCATTAATTCCGCAATGCCAATAAATTCCATTACATTCTATTGCAACTTTATAATCAGGTAAATAAAAATCAAATTCACGCGGTGATATTATATATCTAACATGTTGCTCAAATCTTATATTATGTCTCTCTAATAATAATCTTATTTTATATTCTATAGACGTTTCCATATTTTTTTCTGGATTACATATAGGACACATAACAATATCTTTCTCACACCTATTATAAAAAGTGGTTTTATTAATAGTAAATGGATTATGAATTGAACATTGATTATAAATTATTAATTTATCATTATTTTCACTATAATCAATTTTATATCCGCGTGTTAACCAATTTTTCTTAGAAATTTGTTGTCTAGCGTGATGTTTAATATCAGTATTAAATATATTTAAACAATAATTAGAACAAAAATGTCTAAAACCTTCACTAAATCTATAAAATTTAACATATTTACCGCAATTTGGACATCGAGGCGATTTATCAATATGATATTTCATACGATATACAATCTCTTGAATGACTGACTTACTTTTCTGTAAATCATTATACCTATTCATCATGTAATCGTATATTCCAAATTGCTTTAATTTTTTGCTTTTACAATATTCAGATATTAATCTATCATCCTTAATCATTAAATTTAATACATAATCGTCATCAATATTTTCTTTTTGTGTAACATTAGTTAATTTATGTATCTTTTCAGGATCATTTAATGAACATTTATAAGAACAATAATTGTTATATCCATAACGAAATCCTTTAAATTCTAATGGTATTTCTTTACTGCATGTTTTACAATATAAATGTAAATCATCCGGTAATTTGTAATATATTCTATATATAATTTCTTGGATATTATCTATTGTTTCAAATCTATTAATTAAATAATTATATAAACCATGATCTTTTAACCATGTTTCTTTTATTCTGCATGTATTTAATTGAATTTTATCATGTCTAAATACTGTTAACGTATCTATTATAATTTGATCTGTAATTTCCATATATTTTATATCAAATAATGTTAATAATGTTTCAATAAACAAATAGAACTTTTATTGATATAATATTTAAATCATTAATTAGAATAAAATGGAAGAACAACATAAGAAATATAAATTTTGTCAGATTGATCCAAATAATTGTACTGTTGAAGAACTTGAAGAAGAAGTAGAAAGGCTTAAAAACTTAGGTGATTTTTATGAGACTAAACAGTTAGCATTAAAAAAATTTATCAACTCGGTATATGGAGCAACCGCGAGCAAGTATTTCATTGCACATAACACAGCTGTTGCGGAATCTATTACACTTCAGGGACAGGATTTGAATCATTATTCAGAGAATTCTGTTAATGCATATTTTAGTGGTATATTTCAGAATGATACTGAATTGCATAAGAAGCTAGGAATTAAGACAGAAGATGCGAAAAGATTTAATATTGCACTTGGAAAGACAACAGAAACAGGTACGTTGGACGGACCTGAGTTTTCGTATCTTAATGGAAATCAATCATTAACTGTGGCTGGGGATACTGACTCAACTAGTTGGAAATCAAGCATTTACGTCGATTCGGTTAAACTAAAGGTTCAAGATGCATTTAATAAATTTAAATATGAAAATAATGATACTGTATTAAAATTAAATAATGGTCAAGAAATTGTCCCGGTTCATAATCATAATATTTTATCATATGTTGATCATGATGCTGAAGCTACATATAGACCAATAAAATATATTATGCGTCATAAAGTATATAATAAATCAAGGTTCAGAATTAAAACTAAATCAGGTAAAGAATTAGAAGTTACTGGTGATCATAGTATGATGATAATTCGTAATAATGAACTAATTACTGTTAAAGCAAAAGATATTTTAAAAACTGATAAAATTATTACTATAGCAGGTGATAATTTAACAGAAGCCGGAGATAAATAATAAAATTAATATAGTTTTTAATTATGCCTGCAAAAGCAAAATATTTAAATGAATAGGAAATAGTTAAATATTGTAAAGATAATAATATAGATCCGTCAATATGTTACTGTAAAGAATGTGGTAAATTTCTTGCATATGATAATGCAGTATTTCATATAAATCAAGCTACAAAAAAATTAGTTACTGATGATAATAAATTATCATTTTTAAGTACGAGAAATTATAATGGTAATGAATATCATTTATGTAGGTGTTATGATTGTGTATGTGAGAAATTTCCAAATTTTAAAGATGTAAGATTTAAGTTTGCACATAAAGCTGCAAAATATACATAGTATGGATTTGGAGTATCAGATGAAGATTTTAAAACTGTATGTGATGCTAGATAGTCTGTTACCAAAGAAAAAATGATTAAGAAATATGGTATTTCTGAAGGTACAGAAAGATGGAATTCATATTGTAAGAAACAAGCTGATTCTAATAAATTTGAATATAAGCATGAAAAATATGGAATGACATTAGAAGAATATAATGAATATAATAAATCTCGAGCAGTTACATTAGATAACATGATTAAGCGTTATGGAGTAAATGAAGGATTAATACATTGGAATCAATATGTTGAAAGAGAACGTTATACATGTACTTTACCATATTATATTGAAAAATATGGAGAAGAAATAGGTAAAGAAAAATATGATATATTCATAAATAAAAGAAATCCAGCAAATAGATTATTTGGACCATCTGCTATATCATTAGAGATGTTTAATAAGTTAATTAAAAAATTTAAAAATAATATAATATATTATAATGATAATGAATTTAAAGTAAAAACATTAAAATATAATCTATATTATGTTGATTATTATGATGAAACATTAAATATTGTTATAGAATTTTATGGTAATTATTTTCATTTGAATCCTGAAAAATATTCACCTGATTTTATTCAATATAAAAATCATGAAAAATGTGTTCAAGCAAAAGATAGATGGTAGCATGATAAAGAACGTATAGATGATATTCAACAAACATTAAATTGTAAAGTAATAATAGTTTGGGAATCTACATATAGAAATGACAAAAAAGGAACTATTAATTCATTAATATAGATGATTAATAATAAAGAACAATTAAACAATATAACTGAAATATGATACCATATAGAGCTACAATAAAAATTATAAGAAACAGTAATTTTAAGAAGCATAATACATTATTAAAGGATTTTTTGAAAATAATTAATTCAACGTATAAAGATATATACTTTTCTTTGAATAATGATTTGAATTGTATTACAATGAATGATAAATCAGAGATAAGTGATAATCAAATTATATATGCGAAATATTTAGGTATTGATATTATTGACGAATAGTTTGAAAGAATTAAAAAGTTTGAATAGTATTATTCGGAAAAACATTTTAATGAAAAAATTAATAATTTAATATGTTAATAGATGATAATTATATTTTATAGAATTGCTTAAGAAAAGATGGACATCCAAATTCTCATATAATTTATAGTAATAAAGAAATATTGAAATATTTAAGAAACAGATATGATGATATTCCAAATGATTTGTTTAAAATAGGGGAAGTTATATATCGATTAAAATTTAATATAGAAACTAGACCTGTATGTAAGATTTGTGGTAAACCTGTAAAATTTTTAGGTGAAAAGAAAGGATTTACTGATTATTGTTCATTAAATTGTCAACATAAATATGTATCAGCATTTAATAAAGAACGATGGAAAAATATGTCTGAAGAAGATAAGCAGAAAATACAGAATAAGATAAAGTAGACATGTTTAAAACATTTTGGTGTCGAATATTCATTTCAATCTGATAATAATAAAAAGAAAGCAGATAAAACAAGAGAATTAAAATATGGAGATAAGAATTATGGAAAATTTGGTTCATCTTCATTTAAACAAAAGATGATGCAAAAATATGGATTTGAACATGCGTAGTCATCAGATATTATAAGAAGTAAAATATCAAAATCTATGTTATCTGATGATGCTAAAAATAAAATGATTAAAACATGTTTAAAGAAATATGGAGTTGAACATGTCTCATAGTTATCAGAAATTCAGGATAAAGTAACAGAATCTTATAATAAACATAAAACATATAAGACATCATTAGAAGAAGAAATTTTATATGAATTTTTAATGGAATTATATGGAGATAATGTTTTAAGATGTTATAAAACGACAGAATATAATCATAATTGTGATTTTTACTTAAAACAATATAATTTATATATAGAGTATCAGGGTTCTTTTTATCATAATAAACATCTATATAATAAGGAAGTCGATAAAGAATTATATGAAAAGATAGTAGGTAAATGTTCGAAAACAAATAAGAAGAATAATTATGATAATCTCATAAAAACATGGACTGAATATGATATTCAAAAATGGAATGATGCAAAAAATAATAAATTAAATATGTTATTCATCTATCCATATTTTAATGATAATTGGATATTCTATAAAACACATAAAGATAGAGAAGATATAAAAGACAATATAAAAAATTATTTATATAATTATATATTAGAACATTTTAGTAATGTTACTAATACACAATTAATAATAGGTGAAAAAAGATGAATTATAATATACAAGTAGAAGATATTGATGTAATAGAGCAATTAGAAGATTTCAATGATGAGTATGTATATGATATTGAAGTAGATGATACTCATACATTCTTTGCAAATGATATTCTTGCACATAACTCAATTTACGTGGAATTTGGTCGTCTTACAACTTTCCTAAATATACCGGAGTCTAAATGTGCACAGTTTGTTGTTGATCTTTGGAATTATGGTTGCGGACCATATATGCAGCAGAAATATGAAGAGTATGCGAAGAAATATAATTGTGATGTAAATATTCAGAATCTTGAGTTAGAGAAAATTGCGGATACAACAATTTTAACATCAAAGAAGCATTATGCAATGGCAGAATGTTTTAAGGAACCTAATATTTTCTTGGAACCAATGGAGGAAGTTGTTTATAAGGGTTTGGAAATTGTTCAAGGATCTACACCGCCATTTGCACGTGAATGTCAGAAAGATTTTACACGTTATATGTTGCAGTGGTATCAGACACATAAAGAACGTCCACCTTATGAAGAAATTATATCTCGTATTAAGGGTTATAAACAACAATTTTTATTTAAAGATCCTGCTGATATTTCAAAGGGAAGTTCAATAGGAAATTATCAGAAATTTGTATTGGATGATAAGAATAAGTTAGTGTTTGGTGAACATTGTCCTATTCAGGTTAAAGCTTCAGGTATTGCTAATTTTATTTTAAATCAGCCAAAGAATAAGAAATATAAGGTAAAGTATAATCCTATTAAAACAGCAGATAAAGTAAAGTGGTATTATGCAAAAGATAGAACATATGATTGTTTTGCGTTTCTACCAGGAGCTTATCCAATTGAGTATGCGCCGGAGATTGATTATGATAAGCAGTTTGAGAAAATGATTCTTGAACCTTGTAATCGTATTATTAAAATTATCGGTTATACGACATTAACATCTAATTTATGTTATACTGCTGCACTTTGGTAATTTTTATAATTAAAATATTTTAATAAAATGACAGAAAACGAAATAATAGATGCTATATCATTTATTAATGCACATAAAGATATAGTTGGATATAATATAGCAAGAAAAGCAACTGAGTTGATTTATAAATATGATGGTTATCCAGATTTGGATGATATTGAACATAAGAGATTATATGATTTTTATGAAAAACATAAAGAAGTATGTAAAGGTGGTGATTCATATAGATTGATTGAATTATATACTTGTGGATTTACCAATACTTATGTATGTAATGTATGTAATGAATCATATGATTATACTAATTATGATAAAGAATGTTGGTCCAATGGAAAGGAAGAGAAATTACCATTTTCGTTTATTGAAGTTGGTACAGGTATCGGACCATGTATAACTATAGTATGTACAGAAAATAATGATTCTAAAGATATTACAGATATTGATTCATGGTAATAAAAAATAAATTATTTAATATAAAGATATATGAGATTAATTAAGATTGGTGCTGAATGGTGTGGTCCATGCGGTGTAATGGATAAGAGATTGGAAAATTTCAATGCATGCGACTACGTTAAATATGATGTTGATAATGAAGACGAGGAAACACTTGCAGTAATAGATAAGTATAATGTAAGAAATGTTCCGGTTATTATTTTGGAAAGTGATAATGGTGATGAACTTAAGAAATGGGTTGGTCTTGTATCACTAAATGATATTAATGCGGAAGTAGAAAAAAATAAGTAATAAAATGGGAGAAGAACTCACTAATGAAAATAGTGTTATATGTCAGTATTGTAATAAACCATATTTTTTCTTTCTATGAAATGTCCATTTTGTGGAAAGTATAGAAATGATGGTTATTTAATATTTACTGTACCTATTAAAGATAATGAAGGATATTAACTGTGTGTTAATATCCTTTTCTTATTTAATAAAACTTTTAATTTATTATCTTATATAATATTTGTAACAGAATTTTAATTAAACTTTAAATAATGAATATCTTAGACAATATTAATGAGAAAATAAATCCATGTGATGACTTTTATAATTATGCTACAGGAAATTGGATAAAGAATAATCCACAACCTGATGAATATCCAACATGGAATGTATTTACAAAAATAGAAGAAGATAATATCGATAGGATTAGAGATATTATTACATCCTCAAAAACTGATTCATCTGTAATTAATCATAAGATTAATGATTGTTATAATATTATTATGAATTATGATAAAAGAAATAAAGATGGGAAGAAACCATTGATTTCTTATATCAATGAACATGTAAATAATCTTAAAACAAATATGGATGTAATTCTTGAATCTGCACGAAATAATATTGAAATGTTTTTTGATACAGGGTTACAACCAGATAGTAAGGGATCAGGTAAATATGAAGTTGCTATATATCAGGATGGATTAGGTTTAGGAAATAAAGATTACTATTTGAAAGATACTGAAGAAAATCAAAAATATATGAATGCATATTCACAATATATTATTGATTTATATGAATATCTGTATAATGATAATAATATTGCGTTAATGGAAAATAATAAGATATTATCAATAGAAAATTTATTGGCACCTGATTCATATTCAGTAGAAGAACTTCAAGATCCTATACTTAATTATAATAGAATATCTGTTAATGAATTATCAGAAAAAACATGTTTTGATTGGCGATTATATTTAGATACATTAGGTTATACAGAGACAAATGAAGTTATTGTAAGTAATATTGAATTTTTAAAGTGTGCATGTAAACTTCTCTTAACATTAGATACTTCTTATTTAAAGACTTTTTATGAATGGCAGGTAATTAATATTGCTGCAACAAAACTTGATGATAAAATATATGACTTAGTGTTTAAATATAGTCAAGTATTCACAGGTGCAAAAGTACAGTATCCTAAAGAAAAAAGAGTAATTAATAAGATTAATAGTGTTTTTTCAGAAGTCATTGGACAAATTTATGTTAAGAAGTATTTTAATGAAGATTCAAAGAATGATGTTATTAATATTATTGAAAATTTAAAGACATCATTTGAAACTATTATAAATAGTCAAACATGGATGAGTAATGAAACAAAAGAAAAAGCATTAGATAAATTACATGCAATGAAACTTAAAATAGGGTATCCAGATAAATTTGAAGATTTTTCTGATATTCCTATTGATATTAATTTAACATATTTTGAAAATTCATTAAATATTCAGGAATATTTTAGAAAGAAAAATATGGAAAAACATTATAATAAGGAAATTGATTATAATGAATGGTATATGGATCCTCAGACTATTAATGCTTATTATGATTGTATTCAAAATGAGATTTGCTTTCCTGCTGGTATTCTTCAATATCCATTTTATGATCCTAATAGAGACCCTGAATATAATTATGGAGCGATAGGTACAATTATTGCACATGAAATGACACATGCTTTTGATAATCATGGAAGACATTATGATAAACATGGTATACTGAATGACTGGTGGACTGAAAGTGATTCTAATAAATTCAATGAATTAACAAATATAACAAAAGAAAGGTTTAATAATCTTGAAGCTTTACCTGGATTAAAATGTGATGGTTCTTTAACATTGGGCGAAAATATAGCAGATTATGGTGGATTGAAGATTGCATATTATGCATGTAAAAATATTATGAAACATGGAATATGTACAACAAAAATTTGGGAACATAAATTCTTTTTAGCATATGCAAATAATTGGTCTGAAATTACAACCGATGAAGCTATTAAGAATCTTGTAGCAAATAATGAACATACTATTAATCGATTACGTGTAAATGGAACATTACCTATGTTTACACCTTGGATAGATTATTATAATGTAAAAAAGACAAATAAATTGTATTTGGATATAGACAAACGTGCAAAAATCTGGTAAATAAAATAAAAACATATAATATGAGTACAATTATTACTTCAACGTTATTGGTACTATTTGTGTTGTTTTTTATCATGCTTATTGTAATTTCTGGTCGTATGAGACGTGATTATGAAGATAAGTTACAGATGGAGGAACAGCAAGAAAAAGAAGCATTTAGTGCTGATGTTATAAAGGAACAAGAGAACTCACATACAATTAATATTTCTTCAGAATAATTATCTAATGATGTAGATGATGCGAGTATTGTAAATTTTAAGATTAAGTAAAAAACAAGAATTATTAACATTAAAATAAGTTAGAAATTATGGTAGAACCTGTTATTGCAATCGGTGTAGGTTTTTTTATTATTATGTGTATGATGGTAAAGTTTACAGGAATTAATAATATTCCTGATATTGTAGATAATACAGATGATACATATGATGATATTTAGAATACATAGAAATAGGATGATCAATATAAGAGTGTATATGCTTTTGATGATATAGATGATGTATCTATTAATAGTATTGATGTAAATATTGATACTGATATTATTAATCATGATTTAACATTTAATAATAATGATGAGACATCTGATGATGATATACAATAGTTAATGCTTTTAATAGAACCTATAGAAGATAATATTAAACAAGTTTCTGAGAATAATATCAATATATTCCCAGAAACTTTTCGTATATTAAATTTTAGTGTAAAACATGAAAAAGAAATAGATTTATCTGGTACTACTTTAATTTCATTAAGATCTATTAAACAATAATAGTAATTTTTTGTATAATATTTAAATGAAAATCTAATTGAAATTAAATATGAGTTATACTTATAATGAAACACGTACAGATATGCCTGTATATGATGAAGGTACTCGTACACGAGAAGATAAGGATATTATCTTTGTAACAACTTAGTCTGATAAAGTAAAAGCAGATATTGAAGAAGATGAACCATTTGGTGAACCTTGTGGTGAACCTGTTGATAAATCTTTTAATGTACCTATTAAAAAAGATAAACTATAGCCACTAAAACCAAATAAGATTGTATTTAAAGAACAAATGTAGATTTCTCATAAGAAAGAGGCAAATCCTATCTTTAATACAGATAATTTAAATGTAGTTGAACATCCAAACCATTATGGCGCAGGAAACGGAGGTTTGCAATGTATTGAAGCAATGCTTTAGACTTTCGGTAAAAATGCAACAATGGATTTTTGTAAATTGAATGCATTTAAATATATTTGGAGATCTGATCATAAGGAAAAGGAAATTCAGGATATGGAGAAAGCAAAGAGATACCTTGAGTATTGGCATGTACTTGCAAAACTTAGTGGTAATTCAGATGATGGTTCATTCCATGCATATCTTAATGATTAAAAAATATTCTTTAAATCGTTAATACTTTATTTTTTTATTTAGAAAATATAGTGTATCTTTGTATTGTAAAAATAAAGAATAAAGTATTAACAATTAAAAATAAAAAATTATGATAACATTTCTTTTAGGATTTTTCGGTATTATCTTGTTGTTTGCATTTGCATGTGCAGTAATTCCAGTACTATTTAGTATTATTGGTATGGTATTACAATTCATTTGGGCAATTTTGACAGGTGATATACGATAAAAGTAAAGTTTGTTTCAAACTATAAATGAAACTGGCGGCCTGTTATATTTTAAAAATATAACTTGTATAATTAATATAAAAATAAAAATATTTTAATTATGCGTACATGGCTTGATAAAAAAACGAATCAATGGGTATCAGAAAGACCTGAAATTACATGGACAGGTTTAGTAGATATTAATACTGGTGAAAAAATATTCGAAGATGATACAATTTCTATTATAGATATTTGTACATATCCTATAAAAAATAGAGAACGTAAAATTATTACATTAAAACCTCATGATAAACATTTTAATATTTGGGCATGTCCAGAATATTATCAAGAAGAATATAAACCAATATTAATTAAGAAAGGAGATACTAAATGACTGCAGAATATAATAAAGGTTCAGAATGGTTAAATACTATTTTTAATAAGATTCCTTTTAGCAAAGATTTAGAGAAGTTATGTGATTCAGAAGAGTATTCAAAACATTATAAAACAGATCATGATACTATAGATATTTCTAAATATGGTCCGTTTTTCGAGACTATTGAAGATGATATTTATAAGTTTTATGAACTTATGGAATATGGTTGTAATCATTTATGGATGTATTGGCCTTATAATAAAGAGATTGAAGATAACCTCATAAAGTTGGGTCTTATGTCTGGAAGAAATCGCAATAAACGTTGGTATAATGATCTTACAGAAATTAAGTATGAATATGATTATGAACCCGGATATATGGGTACTTTAATGAATACATTTGGATATTATAATAAATGTTATTATGATGAAGATTCTATACGATTTTATCATTTTACATATAATAGTAATTGTCAGTCATTTGGTGGTATTGTTTTATTTGTAGATAGATTACATCATGATATTTATATATTTGGTATAGGTGAAGATGATGGTTGGATGTTTCCTAATACTACATTGTATCATGATTATGAAAAACACGGTATAAACAAATACGAATTGTGGCAACTTTGTGCAATGGTAAATGATGTACATGTAGATAATTTTGATAACCAATTGATTATAGAAAAATTGTACAACGAGTATACAAAATATGAACACAAAAACATTTGATGAATGGTCAAAGTCGTTGGAAACAATGGACTTTGACCATTATTCTTTAGAAATGAAAAACACTATTTTAAAAGGTAATCTTCCTGATAATGAAAAGAAACTTTTTGAGATTTGTTTTGATTATGTATATAAATTACATAAAGAAAATAAACCTTTAGATGTAAAATTACTGCAAATTCATCTTGAACAAATTCATGATTTTGAAGAAGTAAAGATACAGGATTTTATACGTATAGTAATTTTATTAGGATATTGCGGTTTTAATATAACAATGTTGCATTAAAATATAAACTTTATTATAATTTTATTGTAGAATATACATAATAAATTAATTCAATTTTTAATGGACGTTACTAAAATAAAAACATATTTAGCAAGTAATAAAGTTTGTTTTGTTACGAACTCATTAGCTATGCCAAGTACATTATTAGTATCATCTCTAAAAACATATATAGAATATATTCCTATATAGAATTTCTGGTTAATTCCTGGTATAAGAGATAATAAACCATTTTATGGAATAGATGCATTCCTTTTAATGTTAAATTATTTCTTATCAAATAAGAATTTTGATTATGTTATCTATATAGATGAAGATTGTTTTATAAATGATTTTTATTCATTAGTAAATGAATTTATGAATTTTACAGAAAGTGGTTGTGTATTAGCAGGACCACAAGATGGCGGAGTTTTTTGTCATAGAAATCATAGTCGATTGATGATTAATACTTTCTTAAGTTTTTGGAATATAAAATTACTTAGAGATAAAAAAATAACATTTGATAATATTATTAATTATATTTCTAATGAATTTAAAAATAATTCCAATACTTTATATAAAGATTTTATCAATAAATTGATAAAAGATAATGATAAATTATTATTTACGTATATGAATGAAAAATCAATGAATATGATAAACGATGTAAAAACATTTCGTGAAAGTAGAGTTGATTTACCAAATCATGAAACACCTTATTGTAAAATAGTAAGAGATGATCCTAATAATAAGATAGAGCCTCATCAAATTCCATATAGTTGGGATGATGATGTTGCAGAAATTAATTTTGAACCTTATTATATAATTGAACAAGCATTAATAATATTATCTGATTCACCGATATATTATTTGTTTGGAACAGACTTATATGATTCAGATTATATAAAGAGAAATGTAACATTTGATACATCAGGATTAACATCTGCAATTTTTTCTTATAAACAGGATAATGAGTTTTATGATAGAAAATTGATTGCTGTTCATACATGGTTTAGCCGAGCATATACAAAATGGCCTCAAACAGAAGAACAGTTAAATCATACAAAACGAATTAATTCAATTATTAAGAATTTTTCTAGAATTTAATATAAACTTTTTAATTAAATTCAACTATAATTAACATAATAAAAACATTTAATAAAGATTAATAATAATGAATTTAGTTTTTAAAAATAAAGGTACTACCGCTGGATTTGCTGCATGGCTTTCTGCTTTTAAGGAAATTCAAAGTTCACTTCTTATTGAATGTGATTTGAAAGAGCAATGCTTTGTTTCGAAAGGATTTACAGCAGATCATACAGTTGTAAAGTATTCTAAGATTTCATTTGATAATGCAGGTTTGGAAATTCTCAATATTAGAGATAATGATAATGTTGCATATTCAGAGGAGGAATGGAATGAAAAGTATAATGTACGTATTAAGATTGGTATCTTCATGATTCTACCTAAATTTATTTCTGTAATTGATATTTTTAAAGATACAGATTTTAATTTTACTGTAGATTTTGATGTATATAAATCACATACAGGTGATGAATTTCATGCACAGGCAATTAAGATTAAGTCACGTACAAATAGTATGAAGGTAAAGGATTGTAATATCTCTGAGTTTGAACAGGTTTCAGATGATTTGTTCTTTACACGAATTAATGTGATTGATAAGCCGATGTCATTTGAGATTCCTATGAGTGTATTGAAGAATTTGACAAGTATTTCTGGTATTTTCGTAACAGATGCAAAGAAAGATATTATCAAATTTTACACAAAAATTGATGAAGGAACAAACAAATGGGGACTTTATGCGTATGATGATACAAATGAGTCTTATGATTATCTCTTAGGCTTTTTGACAAATGGTGAAGGTGTAGAGAATAGTGTTCCTATTTATAGAAGTAATTTCTTTACAGCAATTAATTTAAAAGGTGGTGATGATAGTGTTATTATTACATTACCTGCAGATTCAAAACAGAAAGTACGTGTAGAATCAGTTGATGGTACTTCATATACAGTTTTATCAACTGTAACACAGTAATTAATAAATAATAATTTTAATATTTAATTTTATAAGTTTTTAAGTTTAATTTTTTAAAAATACTTTTTAATGGCAAAATTTAATGAATTGACTCAGCGTTATGAGTGGGACGAACCTAAAGATGGTTCATTTAATTGGGATCCATATGAGGATGGATGGAATGGTACTTCACTTAAGGTGAATAAGAATATTAAGACAAAGAATAATGAGAAGGTATTCAGTCATGAATCTTATGCACAGGAATTGTATGATGCATATGCAAATGTTCATGTAATTGGTAGTAAGGAACTTGTTAAGAATTCACTTGTTCATATTTCTGATATTGACACAATTGATGATAATACATTGATGCTTACTATTAATGGTGGTTCTAATAATGTAGTTGTTGACCTTAATAAGGAACATCAGTTCTTCAACCAGTTTAATGTTGGTGATGATAAGACAATGGATAAGGAAATGTTTGTAGAAGCATTGAAGGATCCTAAGTTTAAGGAGCAACTTCTTGGTATGGATTTGAATGCTAAGATTACAGAGGGTGATGTTGAGAAGGCATCTATCTGGAATGGTTATGTTGAAACACTTGAACGTGAGATGAAGGAGCAGATCACTAAGAAGTCTAAGGCATATTATGCAACAATTATGTCTACTAATAAGGGTGGATTTGTTGTTGATATTATGAATACTGTTAAGGCATTTATGCCAGGTTCTATGGCTGCTGCAAACCGTGTTACTGATTTTGAGAGCATGGTTGGTAAGATGTTTGAGGTTATGATTGAATCATATGATCCTAATTATGGATTTGTAGTAAGTCGTAAGAAGTTCTTGAAGACAATGCTTCCTGTTAAGCTTCGTGAACTTGAGGATATGTTGGAAACCGATAAGGACCATGTATTTGAGGGTAAGGTAACAGGTACTACATCATTTGGTGTATTCGTAGAGCTTGATGAGTTTATTACAGGTATGTTGCATAAGACACTTGTAAAGGATGAGACACGTGAGGCTATGCGTAATAATGAGATTGTTGCTGGTTCAAATGTACAGGTATATGTACATAAGATTGAGAAGAATCGCGTAATTTTGTCAGATGTTCCATCTGATGAGCGTGATGCAGTTATTGCTCGCCGTGAGGCTGAAGAGGCAGCAGCAGATGCAGAAAAAGAAGAGAATAAAGTTAATTAATGGAAAATAATAAACTTTTTGGAAACACTGCAGGTAATGTTAATATGCCTGCAGTGAATCCTTTAGATTATCCATCTGAAGTATGTCCAAATTGCGGATGTGAAATATTCGTACCAGGTATTATATTTAAGAAAATTCCTGGTGTATTGATTGGACAAGGTTCAGATGATACACAAGTTCCTTTGAAGATTTTTTATTGTGCTAATTGTAGAGAATTAAGTCCGTATGATAAAAAAATTATTGAAAAAGGAAAGAAGAAAGTAGAAGAATCAAAAAAATCAAATTTAATTGTTTAAATTAATATGGAAGATATAAAGGTAATGCAACCATCTGATGGTAATAAGTTCTATATGTGTACAGTTGTAATCGATGCAGAAAATCCTGATAATGGAAAGCCTAAGAAGATGACAGAAGTTCATTTAATTGAAGGTCCTACTGTAGGGTCTGTTGAAAAAAAGGTAACTGAACAAATGTCAGGAACAATGTTTTCATGGCATATAAAGAATATAAGTGAGTCAAAGATTCAATTTGTATATTAATATAAATTTTATTAACATAAGGATATTATCAAATTTAATTCTTTGATAATATCCTTTTTTATTTTTATATACTATGAAATTTAAAAATTTAGAAGATAGGATGTTATACCTAAGAAGTTTAACAGACTATAAACTTATTCCAAATGATTATGTTTTAATTATGCTTGATGGTAGATCTTTTTCATCTACAATTAAACGGTATTTCAAAAAACCATTTGATGATACATTTATTAATATTATGAATGAAACTGCATTATATTTGTGTAATAATGTACAAGGTTGTAAATTTGCATATGTACAATCTGATGAAATTTCATTAATATTAACAGATTTTGAAACACCAGAAACAGACTCATTTTTTGGATATAGATTAGAAAAAATTTTATCATTATGTGCATCTATTGCAACATCTAAATTTAATCAATTAATGACAATTGAAGCGATTAATCGTTGTAATAAAGACACATATAATAAAGATGAAATTTTCAATTTAATTATGGATATGAAATTGCATCAGTTTGATTGTAAAGCATGGAATGTTTCATCATATAATGATATATTTGCATGGTTACAATATCGTCAAAATGATTGTGAACGAAATAGTAAACAACAAACCGCAAGAGCATATCTATCTCATAAAGAATGTACAGGTAAACAAGCAGATGAACAAATTTCAGTACTAAAAGATAAGTATAATATTGATTGGAATGATTTTGATGATGGAAAAAAATATGGGCGCTTCATTTATAAAGAGGAAGTTCATATGAAATCAGAGCAGTTTGGAGAGTTTATAAGAGATAAATTTGTAGTTCACAATGCATGGATACTGCGTGATGAAAATGGTAAGAAAAACTTTGAAAAACTATCAAAAATTCCACAAAAATGATATAAAAATTGAGAAATTTTTAACTTTTAGTAAAAGATATATAAAATTTCTCAATTTTTTAATTGTTAATAAACTTTAATACTTTTATCTACTATAAATTAAAACAAATATAAGAATTCGTCTATGAATAATACGTATCTTGAAAACGTTATTTTCTTTTATATAATTAAAAATTTAAATCTTGTTTAGTCATTTAAAGGAAGTTATTTTACTAACCCATATTTAAAAACATTATTTGATATTGTTAAACCACATATATTAGATTACAGATCTGAACCAACAGAACAGCAAACAATAGATTTGGTAAAACTTGCAAATAAAGAAGATAAAGTAACGGAGGATCAAATACATGCTTTATGGGAAACAAGAAGTATGGTTAACCAATATACAGAAGAATGGTTAAATCAGAATACATAGGCATTTGGTGAATGGCAAAACCTTATGAGTGGTCTTAGACGTGTTATTGAATATGTAAAAACTATTCAAGCTGATGTTACATTTGAAAATTGTGCAGAGATTGTTCAGCATGCAAAATCAATGTTTCAATCAGATACTAATTTTACATTGAACAATTCAAAAGGACATGATTTCTTTGATCCTGTTAATCATAAGCAAACTGAACTTGAAACTAGAAAGACTGGTTATAATTTTGTTGATCAGTGTTTGAAAGGTGGTTGGGCGAATAAAACATTAAATGTATTTATGGGTTCACCAAAAGTAGGTAAGTCTATGTGGCTTTGTAATTTATGTGCTAATTCTGTAAGAAATGGAGAGAATTCCGCATATATTACATTGGAGATGGCGTATCAGCTTGTTGCACAACGTATAGGTTCAAATCTTTTTAATATTCCTATCGAAGAATATGAAAAAAGTGCTGCTGATGCAAATTTTATGCAACAGAAGATGAAAGAATTTTATATGAATTCACTTATTACACCAGGTAAGTTTATCATAGAAGAATTCCCTACATCATCTGCAACTGTATATGATATAGAATCTTTCTTACTTAAATTAGAGGAAGAACTTTCTACTGAAACAAAACCTTTTAAATTTAAGAACATTTTCATTGATTATGTTAATATCATGAAAGATGCGAAGAACCCTAATTCAGAAAGTACATATTTAAAAATTAAATCTATTTGTGAAGATGTTCGTGCGATGGCACAAAGAAATAACTGGTGTGTTATTTCATTAACTCAGACAAATAGAACTGCATATGATTCAACTGATATTGGTATGAGTAATGTTTCTGAATCAGGCGGTTTGATAGCAACAGTTGATAGTTTATTCGGTATTATTCAATCATCAATGATGCGTGTTGATAATACATATTATTTAAAAGCTGTTGCTATTCGAAATTCTGGACATATGGGTGATAAAAAGAAATTTGATTTTAACCCAACATATTTAAGAATTGAAGAAAATCTTGAAGAAAATATTATTCCTGAAAATGTATCGCTTGATGGTTTAGTAAAAGATAAACATAAGAATGATAATACAGGAAATAATAATTATCAGCAATATCCTACAAATGTAGGAGTTCGTCCAAATGTAATAGAATCACCTCAATTAGGATTAACAGAAACACAAATACAGGCACAAGATTTATTTAGCATGTAATAAACATTTTTTAATTTTTCTAATATAATTATTAAGATGTAATGTTTATAATTTATATATGTTATAAATTTAGTAATTTAAATAAAAATAATGAAATCAGATTTTAGTATGTTTAAAAAGTTATATTATTAAGTCGTTGGAAGAATTTAAGTTATAATTAACATATTAAAGATTTGATTGATTTATATTTATAAAAAAGATAAGATTTAGATAATTATCTTTCTATATTAATATAGTTTTCTTATGTTAACTTCACATATATTAGTTATATGTTATTAAGTTAAATATCTAATTAATATATACTAAAAATATCAAACATTATAAAAAGCAATATGGCAAGAATTAACACTACAAAGATGCTTAGTAATGATGGGTATTTTTCAAGTAATGACTATAATCCAGATCTTTCTAATCAAACAATGACTGTATCACCGCTTGTATCAGATTAGTATGAATATGCTATGACTGATGATATAGTCTTGTTACATGAAAGAAAGGATACAGAAGAAATACTATATAACATATGGATAAATTCCCCATATGCTAAACAATATGAAGTTAATACTTCTACATTTGTCATACCAAAGATACCTAAAGAAGAAACAAGTAAAATCTTTTATTACATGAAAAATAAGCTTGCAGAAGTAAAAACATTATCTGCATATGAAATGGTAATCGCTATAAATGAATTCTTTAATTTTAATTATGATTATGTGGTAAAGAAAGTATTATCACCTAAACTTAAAGCAGAGATATTAGCAGATTATTATAATAATGGAATGAAAGAGCGCATGGATACTAATGCATCTGTGAAATTATTTTAATATATTATTAATATAACACTATTATATGAATACAGAATTATTAGAAAAACTTAATAAATTACATGAACAAATTCAAACGACAAAAGGTCAAATTGAATCATGTAAAACATTAAAGCATTATCGTAATATAAGATGGATTATGAGAGGATATGATCATGATTATATCAATATGGTATTAAGTGATGAAGAAATGCGATTAATGGAAGATTTTCTTGATAAATTGATATACAAGAAAGAAAAAGAATTAAATGTTCTTAAAGAACAATTTTCTAAATATTAATAATTTTTGTTTATTTTTCATAAAATAAACTGGTGAAACGTGATATTAAAGTAGAGATTCGAACTAAGATGACATCAGAAAAATTAATAGTTTAATTTAACAGAAGTTTATTATGAGATTTATTAAGTCAAAGGAAAGCGAATTACATCCTAATTATGTATCAAGAGTAATTCGCATTAAGGAAGAGGATTTTTCTCCACATCCTCATCCAGATGTAACAAAGTTAAAGTGCTGCAGAATTGGTGGAGATACTATATATAATGTTATTGTAAGTATAGATTCAAAACCCGGAAAGTATGTATTTTTCCCTGCAAGCACAAAGATCAATCCTGAATTTTTACGATATGCTAACTTATATCGCGATCCTGAAATGAATAGTAATCCAAATAAGACAGGATTTTTTGAATAGAATGGTAGAGTAAAGTCACTTAAATTAAAAGCATCCTACGAAAAAACAGATCCGTCAACCAGAGTAAAGGAAAATATATTTTTACCTAATGGAGTTTCAGATGGATTCTTGATTGAATTACAAGTTGTTCTAAATTTTATATTAGATACGTTTAATATAGAAGTAAATGAAAATGATATACCTGATGATACATGGTTTGATACTATTGAGCATGAAGGGAAGGTTTGCTGGTTATCTAAGAAGTTTATTTCTAAAGTATTTACAGCAAAGAATAAAACAGGTGGTGATCAATCAAGATATAAGAGACGTCAGAAGAAATTAAAGAGGTTTAATAGAGTTATACCTGAACAGTTTAGATTTCATTATGATTCAACATTGGTAAAGAAGGTACCATTTGTTGTACAACCTACTGATTATATTCATATTTCCGCGAAGCTGCATGGTTCAAGTTCGATTTTTTCTTACGTTTTATGTAAGCAACAGTTAAATTGGAAGCAGAAAATTGCAAAGTATTTAACTGGTTATGAATTTAATAAGTATGATTATTTATATGCATCTAGAACTGTTATTAAGAATCAATATATCATGAAAGAAGCAGAAAAAACCGGTAATGTTTATCATGTTGGTTTTTATGGATGTGATATATGGGGCGAAGCATTTAAAATTGTTAAACCACATCTTATTAAGGGAATGTCAGTTTATGCAGAAATTGTAGGATATACATCAACTAATAAGTATATACAACCAGATTATGATTATGGATGTGTTCCATTGAAGGATGGTGAAGATTACACATATGGAAAGCATTTTAAGATTTATGTATATCGTATAACATTAACAAATGTTGATGGAGAAGTACATGAATTTTCACCAAGAGAAGTTCAATTATGGTGTAAGAATAATGATCTTATTGCCGTTCCAGAATACTATTATGGTAAAGCAAAGGATTTGTATCCAGATCTTGATATAACAAATCATTGGCATGAAAATTTCTGGAATCGTATGGCATCTGATAAAAATTTCTATATGGAAATGAATTCACCTGATTGTATAAATAAGGTTCCACATGAAGGTGTTGTTATTAAGATTGATGATATGATTCCTCGTGCATTCAAATTGAAGTGTTTCCTCTTTACTCATAAGGAGGAGAAAGAGTTAGATGCTGGTATAACAAATATTGAAGATGCACAATCTGAAAATATTGATAATGATAATTCAAATAGTTATATTGATGAACAATAATTAAATATTAAATGATGGTATTATATTGAAAAATATAGTATTATCATTTTTTTGTTTTAAAAAATATGTGTATCTTTGTGATGTAATAATTCAATTATAAAAATAAGAAATATGAATACAACATTAATAGAAATGATTAAAAACGAATATAAGAATCGTTTTAATAAAGAATTGACAGATAATGATACATTAAATACATTAGCAGCAGAAGCATCATATATTCAGCAGGAAACATCAGATCTTATTGTTGATAAGGATGAGTTCGCAAAGTTTTCTGTAATGTATGCATTTGATCGTGTATTTAATACAAATACGTGTATGGATTTTCTTCCATTTGATAATACTATTCTTGATGATGATCTTCCTTTTTAATTGATTGTTTAATAATTAATATATAAAATGAGTAATATTAAATTTTTCCCTATGGACCATCCAGATTTTTGGAGTCGTCCACAATATTTGAAGACTGGTTATACATTTCGTAATGGTGGTGGTGAAGGTGATATTGTATTTACATTGCTGGAAGACTTCGATAAAGAGAAATGTAATGATGTAAAAGTATTGTGTCATAATATTCGTACGGGGTTTACACATACAGAAACATGGGATGATACACAGTATTTAGAAGCATCATTTCGTAATGGTGAATATTTTCATTATAATAAAAAGTGCGATTGGTTAACAGAATATTATAAAAATTAAAAATAGAATGGAAACAATTATAATTTATATGCTGATAGCTATTATTATATCAGCTATTTGTTCTTTGTGTGAAGCTTGTTTGTCTTCAACACCAATGTCGTTTGTATCAACACTTAAGGGAAAATCAGGCGCTGATATTTTGCGAAATTTTAAGGAGAATATGGATAAACCTTTATCTGCTATTCTTATTATTAATACAATAGCAAATACTGTAGGTGCATCTATTGTTGGTTCTGCTGCTGCTTCTTATGCTGTTGAGCAAGGTATAGATGGTGCAACATTTATTGGTATTATATCTGCAATATTTACTGTTCTGATTCTTATGTTTGCAGAAATATTACCAAAAACTATTGGTGCAAATTATTGGAAATCACTTACATTGTATGTAACTCGTGTAATTAATGTAATGATTTATATTACATATCCATTGGTAAAATGCTTGAATTTTATTACACGTCTTATGAGTAATGAAAACGCTGTTTCAATTTCACGAGAAGAAATTATAACGATGACTGATGAAGGCGCAAAAGAAGGCGTTATTGATAAGAAGGAAAATATGATTATTCAGCGTATATTGAAACTTAATCAATATAAAGCAGAAGATATTATGACACCTGCAAGTGTTGTATATTCAGTTGCTGATTATGCAAATCTTTCTAAGAATAGTAGTTTGTATGAGAGTCTTACTGATGGTAGTACATTTTCTCGTATTCCTGTAATGAATAAAAACAATTATTGTGTTGGGTATATTCTTAAAGATGAGTTGGATTTGAATGATACAGATAATGTAAAGATTTCTGATATTACACATACTATTCATAACTATATCGATAATACTGCAGTTGCTGATATATTTAATGATATGGTAAAGAATCATGAACATATTTCCGCAATTACAGATGAATATGGTACATTCAGAGGTATTGTAACATTGGAAGATGTCATTGAAACAATTTTGAATATTGAAATTATTGATGAAACCGACGATGTTCAGGATATGCAGGAATATGCAAAGGAACAGTATTATGAAGTAATGAAGGATAACATTTAATATAAACAAATAGTTACCTAATGAATATAATTTAAAAATAATTTTATATATGAGTAATATTTTAATTATTCCAGATATACATGGACGTACATTTTGGAAAGAATGTATTAAATGTGAATGTGATGAAATTATATTCTTAGGTGACTATTTGGATCCATATAATTATGAAGGAATATCAAAACAAGATGCATTAGATAATTTTAAAGAGATTTTAAAATTTAAATCTGATAATTATGATAAGGTAACTTTATTATTAGGTAATCATGATATGGAATATATTTCATATAATTTACCACGAGATCGATTTGATAGTAAAAATTCCAAAGAAATAAGGAGACTATTTCTTGATAATATTGATATGTTTAAACTTGTAACATATCGTTATATTAAAGATAAGTTTATAACATTTAGTCATTCTGTTATAGGACAATGTTGGATTAATGATATTAAAAATATAGATGATAAAATTAATAGTATGAATATTATTGATTTTATTACATACCTTAATGATTTAGTTAAATCTGGTGATGAGAGAAAAATGGGAAACATTTTAAATCATATAGGTTATGCAAGAGGTGGTTACGATCCATATGGTTCTGTTATTTGGGCGGATGAATCAGAAGCTGTAGAATTTTGTTGGGATGATAAAGAAAAAGTTAATAAACCAAAAGAAATTGACTATCAAATATTTGGTCATACTCAACAAAGTGAATTGCCTATTATAACTAAATATTATGCATGCTTGGATTGCAGAGCAGGGTTTTTACTTAATTCAGAAGGTATACTTAGGAATATTACTAATAATGAAAAAGAATTTACTATTTCATTTAATTTAATTGATAATGATTGATTATAGTGTTAATTATAGACGATATTGGTGGCATAAACGTTATGCAATTGTTTTTATTACTAAATTAAGCACGATTACTTGTACAGGTACTAAATATACCGAAGATTATGAAGAAGGTTTTCAAACTAATAGTGTTGATGTATATAAAGAATATTTAAAAACGTTATTAGATAAAAATCTAAAATGTTGTGTTATTGATAGAAAATACAAAAAGCTTCTATTTAATAATATTAATAATAAATCAGATAATTATAATACATATTCTGATTATTGTATATTGGAAAAATATATTGGTGATAATAAAACAATTATAGATTTTATGGAGTTTAATTATAGTACTAATATATATTCAACATTATTAAGTAAAAATAAAAATGATATGTATTTTCTAGCTAACATAAAATATAAGGAATACTTAAATAAAGTATGGAATAAACATTAAAAATATACAAAAATACATATTTATTTAAACTTTTTATTGTTTTAATAATATATGAATATATAACATATTAATTTTAAAGATATTATAAATGGAAAATTCAAATGTAGCAATGTTTAATGATAAGGGTCAGGTAGAAACCCTTACTCAAAGTCAGTATAACTATGATCAGCGAATTGCTGTTATGTCTGCTGATGAGAAAGCAAAGTATTTACAGAAGACGGAGAAGCTGGACCGTCATGATATGACTACAGTGACTTCATATGGTAAAGAATTGAGTTCTGTTATTTCCCGTAATGGCGATAATCTTCTTAATTCTGTTCGTGGAGATAATTCGTCTGTGGTTGTACAGCTTACAAATGAACTTCTTAGTCAGCTTAATCTTATTGATATTGATGAGATTAATACTAATACTAGATGGAAGAAATTCTGGAGAAACTTCCCTATTATTGGAAAGATGATGACTTCTGTTGAGTCTATTATGACTAAGTATGATACTATTAAAGATAGCGTTACAAAGATTGGTGAAAAGATTGATACTGCACGTACAGTTGCATTACGTGATAATTCAACACTTAATCAGATTTTTGACGCTAACGTTTCATATATTGAACAGATTCGTGAACTTATTCTTGCTGCAAAGATTCGTGAACAGGCAGTTAAGGATGAACTTGAAAACATGAAGGCTCATGCTAATGATTATGAGATGTATGAGATTAATGATACACAAAATTTTGTTAATCAAATTCAGAAGAAGATTGTTGATATGGAAACAACTGAATATGTTTTGACACAGAATCTTCTTCAGATCCGTGCAACACAGCAGAATAATGTTGCAATCGCAGATAAGTCTGATAATATTGTAAATAATGTTTTGCCATTGTGGAAGAATCAGATTTCTATCAGTATTATTATGAATAATCAGAAGAATTCTATTGAGGCACAGCAAAAGATTACTGATACAACTAATAAGATTTTGCGTGAGAATGCAAAGGCACTTCATATGAATTCTGTTAATGTTGCTAAGGCAAGTGAAGAGTCAGTTATTAAGCTTGATACACTTAAGGACACTACACAGGAACTTATTCAGACAATTCAGGAGGTTAAGAATATTCATGATCGTGGAGCAGAAGAGCGTAAGGAATATGAATCTCATTTGCGTGAGTTTGCACGTCAACTTGAAATTTCATTAACAGATAACGATAATAAGTAAATAGTATGGGATGGTTTTTAATGGAAGCAGAACCAAAGAAAACAGAACTTACTACAAATAAGGAACAAGAGCAAGAAGCATATATTGAGCCTTCTGTTGAAGTAACAAAACTGGATGCAAAAAATAATGCTAAAGCTCTTGTAAAAAAGAAGTTTGTAGTTGGTAAGAAATATATGCTTAGACAGAAATCTGTTTGTGGTTCTAGAGAAATTATAAAGAAATATGTATGTAAGAAATTTATTTATACAGTAAAAGATGAACTTCTTAATATACTTATTCTTAAGCAGGTAGAAGGGCCAAAAGGAACAATTTTTACATTAAACCGTAATGATTGTAAGCGTTATCATATTAAATATGAACCAGGTCTTCAAGTATTTTCTATGGAATTTAATTGGATTCCATGTAAGTAAAAAAATAAATTGAAATAATATAGACTTTATTTAAATTATAGAGTAATATATTTACAATTAAGTTAATCAAATAACAAATAAAGAAAATAATTTATGTCAAAAAATAAATTTATTAAGCTTCATTCAAAAGAAGATAATAGTGTTATTATTGCAAGAATTTCAAAGATTAGTCTTGTAACTACAGATAATGATTATTCTGGTAAAATGACAACTGTATATTTTGATGATGAAAATATTGACTCAATTACAGTCAATGAAACACCTGAGAAGATTTATCAAAATATTGTAGAGTTGGATAATACAGATTTCTTGAAACTTCATTCAAGTGATGATAATGCAGTTATGATTGTAAACACAGAGATTATTTCTGTTATTTCACAATCAGAAGAAGACGGAAAGAATGTAACTACAATGTATTTCAATAATGAATCTATTGAATCAACTTCATTTAATGAATCTCCCGAACGTATTTATAAGATGATGGAGATTACTAATAATGATGTAGTTACATCAGATAATAATGAAACTAAGTAATTATAGTTAAAGATATACGTTTATAAAAAATAGTAGTATAACTGAATCTATAGGCTAAACCAATATGTTTTTATAAACATTCCCTTTATTAGATAAGTAGTAAATATATTAATAATGAGAATATAGCTATGAATGTATATATGTTTACAATTATAAATAGAATAATTTAGATAGAATATAAATAGAGATTATAAATAAAGTAACATATATATTTCTAATAATTTTTATGAATCTAATAAAAACATGAATTAGATACTATTTATTAGTTACTTCAGTTTATTATGAAGGTATTATTGAAACTTTAATTTAATAGTACGATGATATTATACCCTCGAAAGTTAATTTGAAGATTGTGAAATAATATATTGGAATTGAAAATGATAAGAATATTATTTATAAAGAATATTACATTGTAATATTTAATATCGATATTATAATTTGAAAATG